>Ga0102936_1000071_pt1 | contig 34130 bp, 24 predicted proteins | sample SalPon2_A_H2O_MG_FD_78502 | JGI IMG/M metagenome (GOLD analysis project Ga0102936, IMG submission 78502) | Salt pond water microbial communities from South San Francisco under conditions of wetland restoration - Salt Pond MetaG R2_A_H2O_MG | ecosystem: Environmental > Aquatic > Non-marine Saline...
CTGGTCCACTCCTCGATGATCGCGTCGATCTCGTCGGCGTGCTCGACGCGGTCCTCGTTCGTCTCGAAGCGCTCGTCCTCGATCAGTTCTGGGCGACCGATCGCGTGCATGACCCGCTCGAAGATCGCCTGCGCCGACGCCGACAGCGCGATGTAGCCGTCCTCGGTCTCGTAGACGCCCCGCGGCGAGGAGTTGGGGTGACTGTTCCCGGTCCGCTGGGGCACTTTGTCCGTCTTGTCGTAGGCCTCGACGTCGCCGATGAACAGTCGAAAAAGCGGCTCATAGAGGCTCACGTCGATGACCTGTCCCTCGCCGCTGGCGTTCGCGCCGACGTCGCGCTCGAAGATCGCGAACATCGTCGACTGGACGGCGTACAGCGCCGCGACGAGATCCGCGAGACTGATCGGCGGGAGCAGGGGTTCTCGATCCTCGAACCCGTTGACGTGTGCCCATCCGGACATCGCCTCGGCGACGGTCCCGAAGCCGGGTTTATGCGACATCGGCCCGGTCTGGCCGTACCCCGAGATGCGCACGAAGATCACGTCCTCGTTGACTTCTTTGAGGTCATCGTAGGCGAGATCCCACTCCTCCATCTTTCCGGGCCGGAAGTTCTCGAAGACGACGTCGGCCTCCTCGACGAGATCAAGCGCCATCTCGCGTCCGTCGTCGCTTTTGAGATCCAGTGTGATGCACTGTTTGTTCCGACCGATCGACTTCCACCAAAGCGAGGTGCCGTTCTCCATCGGCGGCCAATCGCGGAGCGGATCGGTGTACTCTGGATGTTCGATCTTGACGACGTCGGCACCGAAATCGGCCAGCGTCATCGTCGCGAACCCGCCGCTGATCATGCTCGAGAAGTCGACGACGTTGAGTCCCGCCAGTGGTCCACTGGGACTGTCGGTTGACATTATACTCAAAGGATAACCCCTTCTGTAGAAATAAAACCCGATGATCGACGCGTTCGGGCGAGTGAGAAGCGGAATGGATCGCCGAGCTATGCGTCCCGAACGTACGGCAGCCGTCCGCCGGCGAGGAGCACCTCTCGTTCCTCGTCGGTACAGACGAGTTCGGCCTCGAAGCGCCACTCGTCGTTCACCGAAACCGTCAGCCGATCGGCCCCGGACCGGACCGCATCGGCGACGTTCTCCACGATCGAGAGGTCGTCGCCCTCCGAGAGCCGATCGTAGACCTCGGCGTCGGAGAACCGCAACGGAAGCACCCCGAAATTGACGAGATTCGCGAGATGGATCCGGGCGAAACTCTTTGCGAGCACGCCATCGACGCCGAGTTCGACGAGTTCGAGCGCCGCGTTCTCACGGGAGGAGCCCTGGCCGTAGTTCTCGCCTGCGACGATCCAGCTACTGCCGGCTTCGCGGGCCCGTTCCGGGAACGCCTCGTCGATCCGGGTCAACGTGTAGTCGGCCGCCGCCTGTGGATCCGACCAGACCGACAGGATCTCCGGTGCGGCGGGCATGATATGGTCAGTCGTGATGTCGTCGCCGGTGTGGAGCGTGATCGGGCCGCGAACAGTCCCGGCCAGCGGGTCCTTGATCGGGATCGTCCCGATCGTCTCGCCGCGGTAGAGTTCGGTGGCGGGATCCGGAGGCAGAATTTCGACGTCCGAACTCGTCATGTCGTCGGGAAGGTCGACCGACGGCGTCTCGATGTCCGTCGTCCGGGGGTCGACAATTTCGCCTTCGATCGCGCTCGCGGCCGCGACCTCGGGCGAGCAGAGATACACCGAGTCGTCCTCGTTGCCCGACCGACCCTTGAAGTTCCGGTTGAACGCCCGCAGGCTGACGCTGTCGGGCCCCGGGATGTGGCCCTGTCCGGTGCAGGGTCCGCAGGTGCTCTCAGAGAGGTTCACGCCGGCGGCGTAGAGTTCGGTTGTCCCGCCACGCTCGGCGAGCAGTTCGACCGAGCGCTTCGAGGCCGGATTGAGTATGCAGTCCGTCTCGCCCGCGACCTGCTGGTCGGTGACGATGTCGGCAACCGTTGCGATATCGAAGTACGAGCCGTTGGTACACGAACCTACGAGGACCTGATCGACGCCCGTGCCCTCGGCCTCTGTGACCGGAACGATGTTGTCCGGCATCGACGGAGTCGCGATCAGCGGCTCGATTGCCGAGAGATCCAGTTCGATCGTCTCGTCGTAGCTCGCCCCCTCGTCGGGTGAGAGCGGTCGGTACGCGTCAGCCCGACCTAGCCGTTCGAGGTGTCGCCGCGTCCGCTCGTCGCTGGGAAAGACTGCGCTGGTCGCGCCGAGTTCGGTCGTCATGTTCGTGATCGTACACCGTTCGGGAACCGAAAGCGACTCCACGCCGGGACCGGTGAACTCGAAGACCCGGCCGACGCCGCCTTTGACGGTCAGTCGGCGGAGAAGTTCGAGGATCACGTCCTTGGCCGAGGGCCACGCGTCGAGTTCGCCGGTGAGGTTCACCTCGACGATCTCCGGCATCTCGATCGTGTACGGTTCGCCGCCCATCGCGACGGCGACGTCGAGGCCGCCGGCCCCGATCCCGATGGCCCCGAACCCCCCCATCGTCGGCGAGTGCGAGTCACAGCCGATCATGGTGTCGCCGGGCTCGATGAACCGCTCGCGGTGGATCTGATGGCAGATCCCGGCCCCGGGCTTCGAGAAGTGACCGCCGTACTTCCGGGTAACTGTCCGGAGAAAGCGATGCGTGTCCGTGTCCCTGGCGTCGAGTTGATACGCCTGGTGATCCGCGTACTGGACGACGACGTCCGGCTGTACCGCCTCGTACTCCAGAGCCTCGAACTCGATCCAGATGAGTGGCCCGAGGACGTCGTGGAGGAGGATCTGGTCGATATCGAGCGAAATCGGCTCGCCTCGGGCAGGTGTCCCGTCGGCGTGGTCGTACAGTATCTGTTCTGTCAGGGTGTATTCGTCAGTGTCCATTGTGTCTCTCACTTCCGAAGCGGTGTTCCGTCAAACCCGTCGCGCTCGGCGGCGGCTCGGTGTTCCGGTCGGTGTATCCATCCCGTTAGTCTCCAAAGTCATAAAGGGTCCCTCGCTACCGATATCGGAGTTCGTACCCGGCGACGATGCCCGCGCCGGCGAGAAGGCAGGCAACCAGTCCGGCGAAGGCGACGGTGTAGCTTTCGGCCCCGCCAACGAAGCCGATGTACGTCGGGCCGAGGCTCCCGAACCCGATGTAGATGGTTCGCATTCCACCCAGATCGCCGCCCATACTCTCGTCGGGAAAGAGATCCATGAGATACGCCTGCATCACTGGCGGGAACGACATCAGGCCGGCCGCAAAGATCACGATGCCGGCAAAGATCAACACCGGATGCTCGACGAGCAACAGGCCGGAGAGCCCGAGCAGACCGAGCAGCAACGCGCCGACCGCGACTGCCGTCCGGGAGAACCGGTCGCCGATCGCCCCCGAAATCGGCTTGACGAGCATTCCCACGAGAAACAGGACGGCAAAGCCGGTGCTTGCGAGACTGACCGAGAACCCCTTTTCGACCTGCAGAAACGTCGGGAGAAAGCCCGTAGTGCTCTGCCAGGTGAACGCAAACAGCATGTATGTGAGGAGGAACCACCGAAGCCGATCGTTGCCGAACAGTCGCGTTCCGGTGGCACGAACCCCGAGGCTGGCCGTCTCGAAGACGTACGGCTCGCGGCTCCAGAGATGCAACGCGAGCACGATCCCGCCGGTCAGTATGACCATCGGGAGAAAGCCCGCCTGCCAGCTCGCGAACGTGATCGCAAGGACCGCAAGCCCTGCGGCGAAAGCGTTGCCGAGATCGCCGGAGGCGGTGTGCAAACCGAACGCTTGTCCGCGGCGCGAGACGAAGAGATCGGAGACCAACGCCCGCGCTGCCGTCGGGTACAGGCCGGCACCGACCCCGACGACGGCCGCCCCAGCCAGAAACATCGGATACGAGACGGTACCGGAGACGATGAAAAAGCCGAGACAGACGAACCCCAGCCCCGAGACGACGAGCGTCTTCCGGGAGAGCTGATCCGAGAGCCGCCCGCTCGGATACTGGAAGAGGGCGTACAGCCCCCACATCAGGGTGAGCGCGAACCCGGCCTGCGTCGAGGTGATCGCGAGGTCCTCGATGATGTTCGGCAAAAGCGGCGGCAGCAACTGGCGTCCCATCTGGATGAACAGCCACCCGAGCGACGTCGTCAGGAGCAACCGGCCGGAGTAGCCGGTAAACAGCTGTTCGCGCTCGGCGGATTCACTCACGGTAGATTGTAACTGCCAGTGGAATTGAAAATATATCTTTGGAATTCGGTCGACGCCGACCGCTCGACGGACTCATCGAGCCCGAAGCCGGTTAGTCGTCCGCCGGCGAGGGCGTCGGCGAGGCGTCCATCTCCGATTCCTCGGCGTAGGGATACCACGTCATCTTCGTGTTGCCCATGTAGGGATCCTCGTAGGTGGTCTCCTCTGGCTCGGCGAGTCCGTTGAGATCGTCCTCGTCGTGGCGGGCGATGAATTCACGGAACGATTCTCCGTCTTTGCTTTCCGCGTCGTAGATCCGAAGCAGGTTCCGGATGTAGCCGGGCACCTCGTCGGCGGCAACGCGCATCTCGACCCAGTCGGCGAACTGGGGGTTCTCCCCGAGTCCACCGCCGAGCCCGATATCGAAGGCCTCGACCGGGTCGCCGTCCTTGCGCGTTTTCATGCCCCGAAGCGAGATGTCGGCGATCTGCGGCTGGGCACACGAGGCGGTACAGCCCGAGAGATGGACGTGGAAGTCCTCGATCCCGTTGGGTAGTTCGACGTTGTCTTTCAGCCAGCGCGCGTACCGGACCATCCGGTTTTTTGTCTCGACGATCGACAGCGAGCAGAACTCGGTGCCGGTACAGGCGATCGATCCACGGAGGAACGGGTGGGGATCCGGCGGGTAATACTCGAAGAGGTCCTCCGAGAGGAATTCGTCTACGTCGTCTTCCGCGATATCGGCCACGATGATGTTCTGTCGCTGAGTGAGCCCGATCATCTCCGAGCCGTACTTTTCGGCGATGTCGGCGAGTTCGATGACGTCTTCGGCGCCCATCCGGCCGACGAGCACCGACAGGCCGACGAAGTAGTTCCCGTCCGTCTGTTCGTGAACGCCGACGTAGTCGCCGATTTCGTCGGAGCGGCCGGCGTTGTACGTGTACTGATCCCGGAGATCCTCACCCGCAGAGCGGAGTTCGGAGTCGACGTAGTCTTCCTGGAGAACGCGACGGAGCTTTTCCGGCCCCCACTCGTCGACGAGGAACTTGATGCGCGCGTTGAATCGATCTTCGCGGTCGCCGTGGTCCCGGAACAGCGCCGAAAGCCCGCCGGCCACCTCCGGAACCTCGTCTTCGGTTACGAAGACATCGATATCGCGGGCGAACCGGGGCTCCTTTCGGGAGAGGCCGCCGCCGACAGTCACGTTGAAACCCTTGATCGATTCTCCGTCGATTTCCTTCGTCGCGGGTTCGAACCCGAGGTCGTTGATTTCGGCCTGTCCGGAGCCCCGGGTATCGCCGGTGACGGCCACTTTCCACTTCCGCGGGAGGTTCGCGTGGTCGTCGTTCCCCTTGAACGTCTCGTTGAGTTCCTGGATGACCGGCCAGGCATTGACGTGTTCTTTCGCGTCACGACCCGCGACCGGCGAACCGACGATGTTTCGCCAGGAGTCGCCACACGCCTGCATCGTCGAGAGATCGTGCGCTTCGAGTTTGTCGAATATATCCGGGACGTCCTGTAACTGGATCCAGTGCAGTTGGATCGACTGTCTGGTCGTCCAGTCGCAGTACGCACCGCCGAATTCGGGGTTGTCGACCGGGCCCCGGGCGTACTCGTCGGCGATCTCGCCGACGACGCGGAGTTGTTCGGGCGTCAACCGCCCGTTCGGCGTCCCGATCCGCATCATGAAATACGACTCTTGGCCCTTCCGCTGGTGGTACAGCCCCCACCATTTGAACCGCTCGAACCACGCGTCGCGTTCCTCCTCTGGGATGGCGCTCCAGCCCTCCTCGGCGAACCGATAGAGATGCTCGCGGATCTCGGTCCCGTAGACCTCGTCTTTCCAGCCTTCGACCTTGCTCGGCATGTCCATAGACAGTACGCCGAGCCATATACGGCCGCCCGTGGCGTCAATCCTCCCCGCGGGTCGCTTTTGTCGGGTTTTGTTGCCGGTTATTCGTCCGGCGAGGCGAGACGGCGTCGGCGGTCCGGAACGTGGACGCTTTCGGGATCAACGCCGAGGAATCGGCCACGTTCCGGATCGATTACTCGGCCGAGCGTCAGCCAGTCAGTGACGCCGCTCTCACCGCATTCGATACACTGACCGGCGATCCGTCCTTCGATATTCGGGTGATCGACGCCGATCTCGACGAACCCCTCGGCGAGGAAATCCGCCATCCGACACGAACAGAAATCGTGGCGTGCGAGCCACCAGAGGTCGCTGACGTTGATCCGGCGGGTATCGTTGACACTCAACCACGCCCCGTCGTCCAGCTGGTGTACCGAGGTCGGCATATCGGTTGTCAGACGCCCTGTACCGGTAAGCCCGTCGACACCGACACCGATTACCGAATGTCGGGAGTCTCCACGACGGAGCTCAGGGAAGGATTCCACAGCAAGCGGTCAGTTTCCGACGGAACGCCCTGTCGAAGATAGCGGCAGCACCGCCCTGAAGTCGGGAGTTCGGGTAGGGTTTACGGGTGCAGCGTGGGTTAAGACGGTTCGTATCGTACGGGGCAGTGATGACAGACCGACAGCGGGAGACGACGCGGCAGCACACGTCCGCCGACGTTGCCCCCGAACTGTACGAGGGGGATTCACGATGACACGACGACTCGACGACGCCGACGAGAGTTCGGTCGATAGCGGTCACCTCGACGACGTCGAGGACGGCTGTGGCTGTACCGAGATCTGGGAGCACCTCTCCGACGAGCGTGAAGAGGAATAGAGCGCCCGCACAGCGGCGGGACGTTTTTGACGTTCGTCACCGTATCCGGTTGCAATGAACGATCAGCCGGATAGCGCACCACCGACCGATCGGGAATCGCCAGTCGGTGAACCGGTCATCCGCCGCGATCCGCGGGTCGCCGGCGAAGGGGCGGTCCGGTTCGATCCTGACAACCCGGAAAGCCTCGCAGAGGCTGCCGACACGGTCCGTCGGTTCGCCTCCAACACGGCGGGCAGCGAGGACAACGTCTACATGCTCCGCGGCGCGGCGGCCTGTGCAGCCCTCGTTCGCGGAACCGGGTCCTACAAGGTGGCCGCCGAACGCGCCGGCGGCGAGGCGACGGTCTCGTTCATCCGAAAGTGGGCCCGCGTCCACGATCTGCCGCGTTCGATCCGCCGGCACGTCGCCCTGGGCGAGATCGCCCCGACAGCGGCGAAACACATCGCCCGCGTTTCCGGGGCGTCGCGCTTCCTGCTCGCGTGGGCGGCGCTGGATCACGACCTGACCGTCCGGGAGATCCGCTCGATCGCCTCCCGCGTCAACGACGGAACGAGCGTCGAGGCGGCACTCGCCGTCGAAGACATCGATCTCGGACAGCTAACGGTGTCACTGCCGCCGGACACCTACCGGGAACTCCGCCGCCACGCCGCTTTGGAGGGGACCGATCCCGACGAGATCATCGACCGCGCGCTCGAGGGGTACCTCTAATCGAAAGAGTTTATCATCGGCCACTGCAAGTTCATATCGTGGGCCGATAGCTCAGTCCGGCAGAGCGTCTGGCTTTTAACCAGACGGTCGGGGGTTCAACTCCCTCTCGGCCCGTACAAGAAAACGGTAGCGAACCGTCGAGTCGAACCGACAGGGAAGGTTCGATCGTGCGAGACATTGCAGTAAACAATAATTTAAGGCGGCTCCGCTCCCGTGGTTCTCCATGGACTACGATCTCGCCATCGAGGGCGCGCCCGAAACGATCCCCGGCGGAACCGGTATTCTTCTCATTCACCCGAGCACCGGTGAGACGGACCGGATCGACACCGACTTCCTGAAAACCGATACGGACCGAATCCTCGTCATCTCGACGCGAACGACCGCTCGCGAAGTCCAGCAGAAACTGGAGTACTACGACGTCGACGAAACAAAGGCTGATATCCTCGATACGCTATCGGTCGAGCGGGGCTACTCGCGGCGGTCCTCGGAGCACGTCCACTACGTCTCCGCGCCGGACGATCTCGAAGGGATCACGGAAACGACCCGGGAGTTCCTCGAAGGACACGACGGCAAACGCCGGATCAGCCTCGATTCGGTGACGGAACTGGCCTACTACGCCGACGAAGAACGGGCGCTCGAAACGGTCGAAGAGCTGCTCGAATTGCTGGCCGAGTACGACGCGGTCGGGCTGTTCCACCTCTCGGAGGAGGTTCACGACGAGGCCGACGTCGACGCCTTCAAAGCGCTCTTTGATGGGATCGTCTCTCTCGACGCCGACGGAAGCGTCGAAACAGAGTTCTAGGCGGGAATCGAAGGGAACAGAAATCGAAACTGAGGCGGACGAAGCGGAGCTTTCCCGTGGGGGCGCCCGTTTCAGTAGAACTCGCGGACGAGATCCATCGCGTCTTCGGGCGCGCCGTCCGGGATGTCGGTCATGGGCGCTTCGACGCCTTCCCGTTTCTCGTAGCCGATCGAGTTCTCGTCCTGATAAATGACGCCCTGATACTCTTTTTCAGGATCGAGAATGAGGTCCTTGGCGGCGTCGTAGTCGGTCCGGTCGTGATCGAGGTCCTCGTCGGCGACGTCGACGATCGTATCGCGGAAGTAATCGTACGTGTCGACGTCGTTGAACGTTACGCACGGCGAGTAGACGTTCACGAAGCCGAACCCGTCGTGTTCGATCGCTTCCTGGACGATCTCGGCGTGGCGCTGGGAGTCCGACGAGAAAGACTGAGCGATGAACGTCCCGCCGGACGCAAGCGCTAACGCAAGCGGGTTGACCGGTTGCTGATTCGTGCCGTCCGGGGACGTCGAGGTCTCGAAGTCCTCCCGCGAAGTCGGCGAGAACTGTCCCTTCGTCAGCCCGTAGATCCGGTTGTCCATGACGATGTACGTCATGTCGACGTTCCGTCGGACCGCATGGACGAAGTGACCGGCCCCGATCGAGTAGCCGTCACCGTCGCCGCCGGCGACCATCACTTCGAGTTCGGGGTTGGCGATCTTGACGCCCGTGCCGACCGGCAGCGCGCGGCCGTGAACGCCGTGTAACGCGTAGCTGTGCATATACGTCCCGATCTTGCCGGAACAGCCGATTCCGGCGACAACGAACGTGTTGTCGGGATCGTTGCCAGTGTTTGCCAGCGCTTTCATCATGCCGTTCATCGTCCCGAAGTCGCCGCAACCGGGACACCACGTCGGCTGTTTGTCGGATTTGAAGTCAGTGAATCGAATGTCGGAACTCATTGTGAGGCCTCCACCTCCGCCGGTTCGCCGAGAGCCGCTTTGACTTCCTCGGCGAGTTCGTCCGCCTTGAAGCGGACGCCGTTGTACTTGTTGATTCGTTTCACGCGAGAGAGCGCGTCGTGTTCGACGAGATCCGCGAACTGACCCGTCGCGTTACACTCGACGACGATCGTCTCTTCGGCCGCCTCGATCTCTTCGGTGAGATCCGGTCGCGGGAAGATGTACGGGACTGAGATGAACCGGACATCGATGTCGTCTGCCTCGAGGAGCGTCATCGCTTCCCGCATCGCGCCCTCGTTCGAGCCCCACGAGACGACGAGCGTGTCGGCATCGGCGTCGCCGAACTCGCGGTAGCCCCAGTCTTCTTCCTCCTGTGCGGTTTCGACCTTTCGTTCGCGTTTGTCGACCTGCTCGATCCGCATTTCAGTGTCCTCGGTTCGGCGGCCGAGTTCGTCGTGTTCGAGGCCGGTCGACATGTGGGCTCCGCCACCAGTTCCGGGGAACGACCGTGGACTGATGCCGTCGTCAGTGATGGCGTGGGGCTGGAACTGCCCTTTTTCGTTTTGCCACTCGTCAATATCGTCCTCGTCGACAACCTTGCCTCGGTCGATCTCGACCGAATCCATGTCGAACGCTTCGGGTTCGAACGTCTGTTCGGTGACTGCCAGGGCGAGATCGCCGGTGAGATACACCGGAAGCTGGTACTTTTCGGCGAGGTTGAACGCCTCGACCGTCTTGTGGAAACACTCGGCGATATTCGTCGGTGCCAACACGAACCGCGGCACTTCCCCGTGACCACCGTAGAGCATCTGATCGAGGTCGCCCTGTTCTTGTTTGGTCGGCATTCCGGTCGAAGGACCGGAGCGCATGACGTTGCAAATAACCAGCGGTGTCTCCGACGTGGAGACGAGGCCGAACGTCTCGGTCATCAGATCGATGCCGGGACCCGAGGTGGCGGTCATTGAGCGGGCTCCCGCGCGAGCCGCACCGAGCGCCATGTTGATCGCCGAGAGTTCGTCTTCGGCCTGTACGACGATCCCGCCGTAGTTCTCGATACGACCCTTCAGGTACTCCATCACGTCCGTCGCGGGCGTGATCGGGTAACCGGAGTAGAACCGACAGCCGGCGGCCAACGCGCCCATTCCGATCGCTTCGTCGCCGTTCAGAAGGACGTAGTCGTTGTCCGTCGTTTCGAGATTATACGGCGTCGAGAGATCGTACTCTTCTTCGACGTGTTCGGCCCCGAGACGGGCCGCTTTCTTGTTGTTTTCGACGATCGCCTCGCCTTTGTCCCCGAACCGTTTTTCGAGCGACTCGTCGAGATATTCGATCTTGAACCCGGAGACGGAACACGCCGCGCCGAGCGCGACGATGTTCCGCATGATGGCGCCGCCAGCGTCCTCGGCGAGCCGCTTCAGCGGCACGTCGAGACCAGTCATCTCGCCAGGGGCCTCGAAGTCGGACATCATCGACCGCTCGCCGTCGTAGATGATGATCGAGTCCTCGTGGAGCTCGTCGAGGTTTTCTTCGACCGTCCGTTGGGTGAGCGCGATCAGTATATCGAGTCTATCAACGACGCTCTCGATGCGGTCGACCGACGTCCGTACCTTGTAGGCGGTGTACCCGCCGCGGATCCGCGATGCGAAGTCCTTCGAGGTAAAGACGTGACGCCCCGCACGGGAGAGCGCCTGGGCGAAGATCTTCCCGGTTGAGTCGATCCCGTCGCCGGCTTCGCCGCCGACGGCCCAGTTTAGGTCCTCTGGCATGCTACATCGGGATTCTACACGACGGACGTTAAGCCTTCTGAATATTGCCGCAACGGGGGCTGTTTTCGACGGCAAGCGCCCTCTGAGTGCGGTCATTTCCCGAATGTCGTGGTGGATTCGAAGCCGATGGGATCGCGGCCGATCCTTTCGAAAGCGCCTTGCGATCGGAGCGACCCATACTGTGTATGGACCCGCTCGAGACGACCGTCGCCGACGTTCGCGATATCGGAACCGATGCGGTCGCGATCGACATCACGACGCCGGCGGGGTTCGATGCGCTTCCCGGACAGTTCGTCAAACTATCTACGACGCTCGACGGCGAATCCGTCGGACGATTTTACACCATCTCGTCGCCGGACACGGAGAAGACGTTCGAACTCACCGTCAGCTACGATCCCGAAGCCGGCGGAGATTTCAGCGAGTATCTGTTGTCGCTCCGCGCCGGCGATCAGATCACGATCACCGGGCCGTTCGGGGAGAATCACTACGATGGCGAATCCCGTGTCGTCATCCTCGCAGGAGGCCCCGGAATCGGCCCCGCCGTCGCGATCGCCGAGCGTGCGCTGGCGGACGGCGGGAGCGCAGCGGTCGTCTACCGCGACGACGAGCCGATCCACGAAAGCCGGCTCGCAACACTCGCTGCCGCCGATGCTGACGTGTTCGTCCTCACCGAATCGATGGCACTCACCGAAGCCGTCGGAGACGTACTCACCGATGCGTCCGACGAACAGGTGTTCGTGTACGGTTTCGCCGACTTCCTCGCCGATGCCGAGGCGGCAGTTGAAGCCGCGGGATTCGATACGGAGGAACTGAAGGCCGAGAACTTCGGCTGAAAGGAGCTTTGATCGACTGTATTGGTTCGAGAAGGTCACTCCAAGCCAGCGTCCGTCTGTTTATATACGATAACACGGCCACTGGCCGTATGAGCTGACCGATCGCCGCGATCCGCCGGGGCGGGAGTGCGGCGCACGGATCGCGGTCGATAGCACGTCGCCTGTTCGCCAGTCCACAGAGTACGGTCGATGAAACCGCAGTCGCTCAGACGGATTGTTGTAGTCGTGGATGACTCACCGCCAGCCTAATCGGGCGACACTCGGTAAATCGTTACACCGGTCCGTATCAGTGCTCGACGAACTCGATCAGCACGCCGCCAGTCGATGCCGGATGCAGGAAAGCGACCTGATGGCCCCACGCCCCCTGTCGCGGTTCCGAGTCGATGCACTCGACGCCAGCCGCGTCGGCGGCCTCGAGCGCCCGCTCGATATCGTCTGTTTCGACGGCGACGTGGTGTATTCCGTCCCCGTTCTCGTCGAGGTATCGTGCGATGGTGCCGTCGTCTTGTGGCTCTAGGAGTTCGAAATAGCCGTTTTCGAGCTCCAGGAAGAGGATCTTCAGCTCCTCGAACCGCTCCTCGTGAACGATCGAACAGCCGAGCAGGTCCTCGTACAGAAACGCGAGCCCCTCGGCGTCCTCAGTTGCGACGCCGATATGATCGAAGCGCATGTCGACGGTTCGGTAGCAGTCATTAAAAACGCGCGGAAAAGAACACGGCACCGGTAGCCAATCCGGCCGGATCGATTACCCGTCGTACTCGCCGAAGACGTCACGGAGTGCGTTACAGATCTCGCCGGTCGTCGCGTAAGCCTTCACTGCGTCGATGATGTAGGGCATGACGTTTTGATCGCTTTGGGCGGCGTCTTTCAGCGCAGCGAGGGCGGCGTCAACAGCCTCACTGTCTCTGTTTGCTCGTATCTCCGCGACACGCTCGCGTTGGCTCTGCTGTTCCGCTTCGCTGACTTCCTCGATGTCTTCTTTGGGATCCTCGTCGACTTCGTACTCGTTGACGCCGACGATGACCCGCTCGCCGGTTTCGATCTCCCGCTGGCGCTCGAAAGCGACGTCCTGAATCTGCCGTTGGGCCCACTGGTCTTCGACGGCCTGCTGCATACCGCCGCGTTCGTCGACCTCGTCGAGGATCTCGAACGCTTCGCTCTCGAGTTCGTCGGTGAGGCTCTCGATGTAGTACGATCCGGCGAGCGGATCGATCGTATCCGCCGCCCCCGATTCGTGGGCGAGTATCTGCTGGGTTCGGAGCGCTGTCCGAACGGACTGTTCAGTCGGCAGTGAAAGCGCCTCGTCCTTGCCGTTGGTGTGGAGGCTCTGAGTGCCGCCCAGCACCGCCGCGAGCGCCTGGTAGGAAACCCTGACAACGTTGTTTTCGACCTGTTGAGCGGTCAGCGTCGATCCGGCCGTCTGGGTGTGGAACTTCAGCTGTTTCGAGGCCTCCTTTTCGGCGTCGAAGCGCTCTTCCATGATCCGGTACCACATCCGTCGGGCGGCCCGGAACTTCGCGACCTCTTCGAGGATATTGTTGTGGGCGTTGAAAAAGAACGAGAGCTGTGGGGCGAACTCGTCGACATCGAGGCCGGCATCGATCGCGGCCTCGACGTACTCGATGCCGTCGCCGAGCGTGAAGGCGATTTCCTGGGCCGCCGTCGCGCCCGCCTCCCGAATGTGATAGCCCGAAATCGAGATCGTGTTGAAGTTCGGCACTTCCTCGGCACAGAACTCGAAAATATCCGTGATGATACGCATCGAGGGTTCCGGCGGGAAGATGTAGGTGTTCCGGGCCATGTACTCCTTGAGAATGTCGTTCTGGATGGTACCGCGCAGTTCCTCGCGGTCGACGCCCTGCTTGTCGCCCACGGCGATGTACATCGCCAAAAGCACCGACGCCGGCGAGTTGATCGTCATCGACGTCGAAATCTCGTCAAGCGGAATCCCCTCGAATACCGTCTCCATGTCGTCCAGCGAGTCGATGGCGACGCCGCTTTTGCCGACCTCACCCTCGGCCATCGCCGAATCGGAGTCGTATCCCATCTGCGTCGGGAGATCGAACGCCATCGAGAGCCCGGTCTGGCCCTCGTCGAGGAGATAATTGAACCGTTCGTTCGTCTCCGTTGCCGTCCCCATACCGGCGTACTGCCGCATCGTCCACATCCGACCGCGATACATCGTCGAGTAGACACCGCGGGTGTACGGCGGTTCGCCTGGATATCCGATATCGTCCTCGTAATCGAGATCAGACACGTCCGCAGGTGTGTACAGCGGATCCACCTCTTGGCCGCCAGTGTCCGTTGTGAACTCCGCTTTTCGTTCCCCGAAGCGTTCGACGGTCGGGCCATACGTCTCCTCGTCCCATCGGTCGCGACCCTCCCGGATCGCTTCGAGATCGTCGGGATCGAACATTATTGATAAATTCGGACGCGTCGGCTTAAGCGTTGGCGAGACGAACGAGTGAGCCGTCGACAGACAACCGAATCAAACGTCGTCAGTGGATTCCGACTTCGCGTCGTTTGCGCCCTCAACCGTCTCTCGAACGGCGTCGACACCCTCGTCGTGGACCAGATCACCGACGATGACGGTATCAGCATGTCGGCCCATCTCGTAGGCGGCGTCGTAGTCTCTGATCCCGCCACCGTAGAAGACGCTCGCCGCCTCGACGGAATCGGCCGCAGCCCGGACGATTTCGGAGTCGCCGAACGTACCGGAGTACTCGACGTAGATGATCCGCTGTCCGAACAGTTGCTCTGCGACCTCCGCGTAGGCGGCGACCTCGTCGGCGTCGATATCACAGTCGGCGTCGGTGTAGGTCGCGACCGACGAATCCGGGTTAAGAACGATGTAGGCCTCGGTAAACGTCGAGTCCCAGTCGATGTTCTTGTCGAGTCTGGCCCATTCTTTGTGTGCCCCAGTCACCCAGAACATATCGCCGGCATTGAACACCACCGGGACTAGGTAGCCGTCGAGCCCGTTGCGGTGAACCACGGCGCCGACGTTCGACGGCTCGATATAGACCGGAATATCGTACGCCGTCGTCGCCTCGACGACGCGTGCCATCTTTTCTTCGGTCATACCGGTCGTGCCGCCGATCTCAAGCGCGTCGGTACCGGTCGCACAGACGTCCTCGAAGGTCTCGCCCTCCACGAGCGTCTTGTCGGGATCGATTTTCACGATGTGGTCCCACTCTGCCCAGGGCGCGGTCATACACCCTCTGTGTCGGTGGGAAGCTAAAACCGCTTCGACATCCCCCGATTAGTCGGCGGCCGCGCTCGCATTCGCCGCCGCCTGCCACTCGCGAAGCCGATCCTCGGAGACGCCCTGGACCTCGTCGGCGACGGCCTCGACGTCAGCGCCCCGGAGGTCGTCGAGCGATCCGATGCCGGCCGCGGCGAGTTTCTCGGCGGTTTTGGCACCGACCCCGTCGAGGTCCTCGACCTCGGAAGCCGCCTGTCGCTCCCTGTAGTCGGCGTAGTTACAGATCGGGCAGCCGAGTTCCCAGGGGTCGTCGTCGTCATCGCCGTCGGTGACGAGCAGATGGGGGAGTTCGTGCTCGTCACAGACCTCCTCGGTGACCTCGATATCGCCGCGCCGCGGCAGCGGGAGCGAGTACTCGCACTCCGGATACCGGGTGCAACCGACGAGCCGCGAGCCGTTCCGGAGCTGTTTGATCGCGAGTTCCCCGCCGTGTTCGGACCCGCATTCCGGGCAGTCGCCGATGATCTCGTCGTCGGTTTCGTCGGCTTCGTCGGCCTTACACTGCGGGCAGCCGTGGACGAACGTACTCCGGCCGGCGAGCATCTTCACGTGTTTGAGATCGTGCTCGGAGCAGGTCTCATCGAGAACGGTCGGCTCGCCCTGATTCGGTAGCGGCAGCGTGTACCGACAGTCCGGAAAGCCGTCACAGCCGACGAAGTACGATCCCTGACGCGATCGACGGACCAGCAGACTTTCGCCACACTCGGGACACGGCCCCAGCGTCCGGTCAGCCTTCATCGACTCCCGGAGGTGTTCGCCGATGTCCGATCGGGAGTCGTGCAGTTCCTCGAAGATCGCCTCGAGCATCTCCCGGGACTCGTCGGTCACCGCTTCGAGGTCCTTTTCGCCGTCGACGATGGCTTGCATGTCGGCCTCCAGTTGGGCCGTCATCTCCTCGTCGACGATCCGATCCGCGAACCGCTCGGCGGCTTCGACGACGGCCATCGCCAGCTTCGTCGGTCGCGGCGGGTCGCTCTCGATGTAGCCCCGGTCGTAGAGCTTCTGGAGGGTGTTGTGCCTGGTCGATTTCGTCCCGATGCCGAGATCCGACATCTCTTCGATGAGTCGGGACTGCCCCCGACGACGGGGCGGCTGGGTCTGTTTGGCCTCGATCCGGGCGTCCTCGATCCCGAGCAGTTCGCCCTCTTCGACGTCGGGGACGTAGTTCTCCGCGGTCGATCGGTACGGGTACACCTCGTGGTAGCCGGGATCGACGAGCCGCTTGCCGTTGGCTTTCAGCAAACAGCCGTTGGCGTCGGCGACGACTTTCAGGTGTTCCCATTCGGCGGCGTCGGCGACGGTCGCGAAGAAGTGCCGGACGACGAGTTCGTAGACCTCCCACTCGTCGTCCGAGAGGTCGTCGCGGTCGGGGATCTCACCTGTCGGATGGATCGGCGGATGGTCGGTCGTCTCCTCGTCGCCCTCGGTCGGTTCGATCGCCTCGGCATCGAGAAGCGAATCGGCGTCGTCGGCGAAGAGGTAGTGGTCGGTGAACGTCGAGAGCAGCGCCTCGGGATCGAGATCGTCCGGATAAACGGTGTTGTCGGTTCGGGGGTAGGTGATGTAGCCGGCGGTGTAGAGTTCCTCGGCGACGCTCATTGCCTTCTGGGCGGAGAGCCCGATCGAACTGGCCGAACTGATATACTGGGTCGTGTTGAACGGATCGGGCGGTTCGTCAGTCCGGGTTCGTCGCCGGACGGATTCGACGATCGCTTCGCGAGCGCCCTGGAGCTGTTCGAACGCCTCGGTCGCGTCGGCCTCGTTCCAGACGCGCTCCTGTTCGTTGCCGTCCTCGCGGGCGAAATACTGTGCCTCGAAGGCGGTGTCACCCTTCAGCAGGTCCGCGAACAGTTCCCAGTAATCGTCGGGCTCGAACGCCTGGATCTCCCGTTCGCGGTCGACGATGAGCTTCAGCGTGGGTGACTGTACGCGGCCGACGGAGATGAAGTCCTCTCCGAGCTGTCCGGCCGATAGCGAAAGAAATCGGGTGAGTGCAGCGCCCCACAGTAGATCGATGATCTGTCTGGCCTCGCCGGCCGCCGCGAGATCGAAGTCCAGATCGTCGGGGTTTTCGAACGCCTCGCGCACCTCGTTTTCGGTGATCGACGAAAAGCGGACCCGGTCGATCGGGATATCGGTCTCCTCGCGGATCAGCTCGTAAGCCTCCTTGCCGATGAGTTCGCCCTCACGATCGTAGTCGGTCGCGATCGTCGCCTCGTCGGCGCTCCGAGCCAGTTCCTTGAGCGTCCGGACGATGTTCTCCTGGGTCGGCGTCTTGACGATGTCCGCCTCGACGAGCTCGGCGGGCTGGACGTCGCGCCAGTCGGCGTACTCCGGTGGAAAGTCGACGCCGACGACGTGGCCCGACAGCCCGACACAGCGTTTGTCCCCCCAACGGTACACGTTCACGCCGTTGCGTCGCTCCGTGGACGCGCTGTCGCCGGAGAGGATCTCGGCGATCCGGCGCGCAGCGTTGTCCTTTTCGGTAACGATGAGTTCCACGTTGACAGCGAGTACGCCGACTCCGTTTTTCAACCTTTCGTCGGAACGGCTTGTAATCGCGATAAAACTCGCTTGCGGACGTGTACGCGCGTGATCCACAACATAGTCGATTTCGCCCGAAACGCCGCTACTCTAGCTGTTTGCGCAGGAGTTCATTGACCGTCCCCGGATCCGCACTGCCCTGTGTTTTGCTCATCACCTGTCCGACGAGGAAGTTCAGCGCGCCGTCCTCGCCGGCGTGGTAGTCCTCGACCGCGCCGGGGTTTTCATCGATCGCTTCCGCGACGGCGCTCTCGACGACGTCGGCGTCGGTCTTGCCGAGGTCCTCGCGCTCGACGATCTCCTCTGGGGCGAGTCCGTCGTCGAGCATCCGCCGGAGGACGATCTCCTCGGCGTTTTTGACCGTGATCTCCTCGGCGTCGACCAGTTCGATGAGCCGGGTGAACTCCTCGAGTCGGCGCTCGATGTCCGTGATCTCTAAATCGCGGTAGTTGAGTTCGCCCAGGATGTTGTCCGCCACCCACGTCGCGGCGGTGTCGGGGTCGAACGAGCCGGCGATCCGCTCGTAGAAGTCGGCCACCTGCTTCGTCGAGGTGAGTTTCGCGGCGGATTCGCCGTCGAGACCGTACTCCGCCCGGAACCGTTCGCGGCGCGCGTCGGGCAGTTCCGGGATCTCGATTTCGTCGGTCCAGTCGGAAACCCGGAGCGGCGGGAGATCGGCCTCCCGGAAGTATCGATAGTCCTTCTCGGCTTCCTTCGAGCGCATCGAGACAGTGATGCCGCGGGACTCGTCCCAGTGGCGAGTCTCCTGTTCGACCTCACGGCCGCGCTGAATCGCGTTCTTCTGTCGCGTCTCCTCGTAGGCCAGCGCCTTCTCGGCACCCTTGTGACTGGAGATATTCTTCACTTCGGTTCGATTGGCGGATTCCAGTGTCGCCTCGTCGATATCGCCGTCCTCGGGGGCGTCTTCGACGATCGAGAGGTTCGCATCGACCCGCAGGCTACCGTTTCGAGTGACGTCGAAGACGCCGAGATACTCCAGTACTTCGGTGAGTTTTGCGAGGAAAGCCCGTACCCCCGCGGCGCTCCGGAAGTCGGGTTCGGTGACGATCTCCATGAGCGGCGTCCCGGCGCGGTTGTAGTCGACGAGGGTGTACTCGGCAGTGTCGATCGAGCCGCCGGCGTGTGAGAGGCTGCCGGGATCCTCCTCCAGATGCGCGCGCTCGATCCCAACGGTCCGGCGTTCGCCACCGACGCTGAACTCCAGTTCCCCACCGTCACAGATCGGGGCGTCGTACTGGGTGATCTGGAAGTTCTTGGGGAGATCGGGATAGTAGTAGTTCTTCCGGTGGAACCGAGTCTCGTCGGGGATTTCGGAGCCGAGTGCCTTGCCGATCTTGACGGCAGCCTCGACGGCCCCCTCGTTGAGTACCGGGAGCGCACCGGGGAGGCCGAGACAGACGGGGCAGGTCCGGGTGTTCGGCTCCTCGTCGGCCTCGGCGTCGGTCGAACAGCCACAGAAGATCTTCGTCGCCGTCTCGAGTTGGACGTGGACCTCGAGCCCGATGACGGCGGTGAGGTCTCGCTGCTCGGCGGTCTGTGCGGTCATTAGCCGTTCCTTTTCGCGCGGAGGCTTTAGCCTAACGACAGCCGTCGAGGGTTGAGGTGACGCCGGACGCACCCCTAAAGTCACTTCAGCCCGTACAGCTGGCATGGACCGGCGAACGTACCTCTCGGTGCTCGGGTTCGCGGCCTCTGGGGCGCTCGCTGGCTGCACCGACGCTCCGGCGAGCGGAGAAGAGCAGAACGGAAGCGACCCCGCCGAGTTCGCCGTCGAAACAGTCACCGAGAGGCTTGGAAACCCGTGGGGGGTCGCGTTCGTGCCCGATGATAACCGGCTGCTTGTCACAGAACGCGATGCCGGGCGGCTGCGTCTTGTGAATCGGGAAAACGGCGACAAAACGCCGATCGATGGCACACCGTCGGTGTATTCGGCCGGGCAGGGGGGGCTCCTCGACGTGACGATCCATCCGGAGTTCCCGGACGAACCGTGGGTGTATCTGACGTACTCAGCGAGGAACGAAGCCGCCGAATCAAGCACCCATTTCGGGCGGGGGCGGCTCGACGTCGATGCAGCGCGGCTCTCGGCCTTCGAGGTGCTTCACGCCGCCGAGCCGTTCGTCGAATCGGACGCCCACTACGGCTCCCGGATCGTCTTCGGAGCGGACGGCGCGATCTATTTAACCGTCGGCGACCGGCAGTTCAAGAACTTCGGCCCCGACCACGTCGCACAGGACCCGAGCAACGAACTCGGGACGACACTGCGGTTCGCACCCGATGGCTCGGTCCCCGAGGATAACCCCTTCGTCGACGACCCGGCGGCCCGAGACACGATATTCAGTTACGGCCACCGGAATCCCCAGGGGTTGACCGTCCATCCGGAAACGGGGGAACTCTGGGAGAACGAGCACGGCGAACGGGACGGCGACGAAATCAATATTCTTGAAGGCGGTGGCAACTACGGCTGGCCGGTCGCGACCTACGCCTGTGAGTACGGGACCGACGAGTCGGTCGGCGATTCGCCGGACGAACGGGACGATCTCGTCGAACCGGTACACTACTGGGAGTGCGGTAGCGGCGGATTTCCGCCGTCCGGGGCGGCGTTTTACGACGGCGACAGCATACCGGAGTGGCGCGGCGATCTGTTCGCCGGCAACCTGGCCGGACAGTATCTCGGTCGCTTCACCGTCGACGGGCGGGACGTGGCGGAACGCGAGCCGCTGCTCGCCGACCGCGAGTGGCGAATCAGAGCGATCGAGACCGCGCCCGATACCGGCCATCTCTACGTGGCCATCGATGGCGATCCGGCCCCGATCGTCCGACTTGTCCCCGATTGATCGCCGTCCGGTCCTGGAACACCCCGGTAATGGAAATCTATCAGTCGCAGTGGGAATGTCTGACGCACATTTATACGTTCGGGGGGCGGACACGGAGACATGTCCGGGAACCGAGTCGAGGAGCTCGAGTCCAAAGTCCGTAAACTCGAGGCGACGATCGAGGGGTTGACAGACGAACTCGTCGAGACGAAAGAGCGGCTGAATGCTATCGAGGACGAAGCCGGGGTCGAACCGGACGTGCTCGAGGGACGAGGCGTGGATCGGCACCAACCGATCGGAGCGGAATCGTCGGCTGACGCCGAAACGGCGGCGGACGAAGACACGACGGTCGACAAAGACACGACGGCAGACGGGGAGCCGACGACGGAGTCCGAGGACGAAGACACGACGGACTCCGAATCGGGCGACGACATCATCGTCGCCTGACCCGACGCTATGCACATCAAAGAACTCGTCCTTGACAACTTCAAGAGCTTCGGCCGTAAGACGCGGATTCCCCTCTACGAGGATTTCACCACGATAAGCGGTCCGAACGGCTCCGGGAAGTCGAACATCATCGACTCGGTGCTCTTCGCGCTCGGGCTCGCCCGCACCTCGGGCATCCGGGCCGAGAAGCTGACCGATCTCATTTACAATCCCGGCCACGAGGACGAGGCGAACGATTTCTCCGGCGAACGGGAGGCCTCGGTCGAGGTGATTCTCGGTAACAAAGACGGGACGCTCACCCGCCAACAGGTCGTCTCGGCGGCCGGGTCCGAGAAAATCGGTGACACGGAGGAGATATCCGTCCGCCGGCGGGTCAAACAGACCGACGAGGAAACCTACTACTCCTATTACTACCTCAACGGTCGATCGGTGAATCTCTCGGATATTCAGGATCTACTCGCGCAGGCGGGCGTCACGCCCGAGGGATACAACGTCGTGATGCAGGGCGACGTGACGGAGATCATCACGATGACGCCCGGATCGCGTCGGACGATAATCGACGAGATCGCCGGCGTCGCGCAGTTCGACGCGAAGAAGCAGGACGCCTTCGAGGAACTCGAGACGGTCCAAGAGCGCGTCGACGAGGCCGAACTCCGGATCGAGGAGAAGCGGGGGCGGCTCGAACGACTGGAGGACGAACGGGAAACTGCGCTCGAATACAAGGAGCTGAAAGCCGAAAAAGAAGAGTACGAGGGCTATCTGAAGGCGGCCGAACTGGAGGAAAAACGCGAGGAGCTCGAATCGGTGCGCGGAGAGATCGAAGCCAAAGAGGGAGAACTCTCGGATCGACAGCGGGAACTCGACGAGCGACAGGGACGGGTGACCCGACTCGAGGAAGATCTGGCGGATCTCAACGCCGAAATCGAACGGAAGGGCGAGGACGAACAGCTCGCGATCAAACGCGAAATGGAGGAGATCAAAGGCGAAATCGCCCGCCTCGAAGACCGGATCGAGACCGAAAACGAGCGTATCGAGGACGCCGAGGCGGAACGCCGACAGTCGTTCGTCCAGGTCGACCGGAAACAGGAGGCGATCGACGACCTCGAAGCGGATATCCGTAATCTGAAGGTCGAGAAGTCGTCGCTGAAGGCTGACGCCCAAGAGAAGGAAGCCGAACTCGAGGCGGTCGAAGAAGAGATCGAGGCGGTCGACAGCGAGTACGAGGCCGTCAGGGACGCCCTAGAGGAGAGTCGCGAGACGATCCAGGAGCTGAAAGACGAGCGAAACGAACTCCAGCGCGAACAGGATCGGCTGCTCGATGAGTCCCGCCGTCGGACGAACGCAGAGCGCGATAAGAAAGACGCGATCGAGTCGGCCGAAGCCGAGCTCCCCGAGATCGACGCAGAGCTGTCTGACCTCCGAAACGAGCTGGGGAAAGCCGAAACGAACCGCGAGACGATTACCGAGGTCGTCGAGGATCTGAAGGCCGAAAAACGCGGTCTACAGGGCGACCTCGAGGCGATCGAGGACGAGATTTCAGAGAAGCAACAAGAGTACGCCGAACTCGAAGCCCGCGCCGACGAGAGCGGCGACGCCTCGTACGGGCGGGCGGTCACGACCGTTCTAAACGCGGATTTCGACGGCGTCCATGGAACTGTCGGCCAACTCGGCGGCGTCACATCGGAATACGCGACGGCGTGTGAGACGGCCGCTGGCGGTCGGCTCGCAAACGTCGTCGTCGACGACGACAGCGTCGGCCAGCGATGTATCGAACACCTGAAATCACGCAACGCTGGCCGGGCGACGTTCCTCCCGATGACGGAGATGCACAGCCGGTCGCTGCCGTCTGCACCCGATCTACCGGGCGTCGTCGATTTCGCGTACAATCTCATCGACTTCGATCCCCAGTACGCCGAGGTGTTCTCCTACGTCGTCGGCGATACGCTCGTCGTCGAGGACATGGAGACGGCCCGCGATCTGATGGGCGAGTATCGGCTCGTCACCCTCGACGGCGATCTCGTTGAGAAGTCGGGCGCGATGACCGGCGGATCGAGTTCCGGCTCGCGGTACGCCTTCACGAAAAGCGGAAAGGGCCAACTCCAGCGGGTAGCCGAACGCATCACCGAACTCCAGGAGGAAAAAGAATCGATCCGCGAGGACCTCCGGGACGTCGAGTCCAGACTCGACGACGCCCGGGACCGACAGACCGACGCAGCCGAGCAGGTCCGCGATATCGAGGCGAACATCGAATCGCTCGAAAGCGACCGCGAGGACGTCGAAGGCCGGATCGAACGGCTCGAAGCCGAACTGGAGGAGATCGAGGAAGAACGGGAGTCGGTCGCCGAGCGGATGGAATCGATCGAGGCCGACATCGAACAAAAGGACGCCGAAATCGAATCCGTCGAGGCGGAGATCGAGGAACTGGAAGCCGAGATCGCGGGCTCGGAGATCCCGGAGCTAACGGAAGAAGCCGAGACGATCCGCGAGGAGATCGCGGAACTCGAAGACCGGATGGACGACATCGACGGCGAGCGAAACGAACTGGAGCTGGAAAAGCAGTACGCGGAGGAGGCGATCGAGGAGCTCCACGACGATATCGAGGCGGCACAGAACCGCAAAGCGGAGGCCGAAGAGCGCGTCGTCGAACTCGAGGCGGATCTCGAGGAAAAACAGGAGGCGCTCGCCGAGAAGGAAGAAGCCGTCGCGGACCTCGAAGCGGAGCTCTCGGATCTCAAAGCCGATCGCGAGGAGCTGAAGGACGAACTCAGGGACGCCAGATCCGCCCGCGACGAAAAGAGGGAGGCCGTCTCCCGGGCCGAATCGGCACTCGAAGAGCTTCGAAACACCGAGGGGCGGCTGGAGTGGGAGGTCGACGAACTCGGCTCGCAGGTCGGCGAGTACGACTCCGAGGAGATTCCGGACCACGAGACGGTCCGTAGCGAGATCTCCCGACTCGAAGGCGAAATGACGGCATTAGAGCCGGTCAACATGCTCGCGATCGATGAGTACGAGGAGGTCGAAGCCGAGCTTTCGGAGCTCGAAGAGAAACGCGACACCCTCGTCGAGGAGGCCGACGAGATCAGAGACCGGATCGACCAGTACGAGTCCCGCAAGCGCGAGACGTTCATGGACGCCTTCGAGGGCATCAACGAACAGTTCCGGGACATCTTCGCGCGACTCTCGGACGGGAGCGGCGAACTCGTCTTGGAGAACCCCGAGGACCCCTTCGATGGCGGCCTGACGATGAAAGCCCAGCCGGGCGACAAGCCGATCCAGCGTCTCGACGCGATGTCCGGCGGCGAGAAGTCTCTGACCGCGCTCGCGTTCATCTTCGCGATCCAGCGGTACAACCCCGCGCCATTCTACGCGCTCGACGAGATCGACGCCTTCCTCGACGCGGCCAACGCCGAGATGGTCGGCGAGATGGTCGAGGAGCTGGCCGGCGACGCCCAGTTCGTCGTCGTCTCCCACCGGGCGGCACTGCTTGAGCGCTCCGAGAGAGCCATCGGTGTTATGATGCAGGACGACAACGTCTCGGCAGTGACCGGGATCGATCTGTCGGCGGAGGGGGTGCCGGCCGATGACTAGCGAGGACGATCGTAGGGAGTCCCCGAAACGAACCGACGGCGGCGCGGCCGGCGAGATCCCACTGAACATCGCGGACCACGACAGCAAAAAAGAACGCCGGAACAGCCCCAGCGGCGACCCGTCCGGGGAGGAGGGCGGCGATGAGATCCTCTCGGAGTTCGACGTCTCCGATCCGCGTGAGGCTGACGACGACGAGGTCGAACCCGTCGAGTTGCTCGTCCAACTGGCCGACGACGGGGAAATCGACCCGTGGGACATCGACGTCGTGACGGTGACCGACAAGTTCCTCGATCGGCTGGACGAGGCCGATCTGCGGACGGGTGGGCGGGCGCTGTTCTACGCGTCGGTGCTGTTGCGGATGAAAAGCGACGCGATGTGGACGGACGACGAACCCGAAGAGGGACCCGAACCGGAGCCGTGGGAACTGCCGCCCGGCGAGGGGCCGTCGCCAGAGGCCGATCCGTTCGCGCAACTGGAACGGGAGATCGATCGCCGGATCGAGCGCAAACGCGCCCGTGGTACGCCGGAAACGCTCGACGAGTTGGTTCGCGACCTTCGCGAGCGCGAGCGCGACACCTGGTGGAAGGAATCGCGGAGTTACGACACCTCCGGCTCGCCGTCCGGCTACAACCGCGGCACGCAGACGCTCGATTACCGCGGCACCGACGACTTCCGGATGGACGACGAACCGACCGCCGAGGAGGTGACCGGCCGGACCCACGACGAGCACATGGAAGAGATCATTAGCGACGTCTACCGCCGGTTGCAGACCCACTACGAGAAGGGACGCGAGGAAGTGCTGTTCGCGGAGATCCGGGAGGCCGGCGGGTCGACCGTCGATACGTTCCTCGGGTTGCTGTTTTTAGCACACCGCGGGCAGATCCGGCTGCGACAGGACGATCTCTTCGGCGATCTCTGGATCCGGGATCCATCGGCAGTCTCGGTCGAAGAGCCGGCATCCGCGGACGATTGAACGGGACGGATTATGCGAGCCGCCAGACGCCTTCCCCGGCAGGGGTGGCGGCGTCCCGGCGTTCCATCTCGGAAAGCACTTCATCGAGTCGGTCGGGCTGGGCAACCTCCATCTCGATCCGATCCAGGTCGTGATACGCCGACAGGTAATGACGGATCTCCTCGCGCGTGAACGTCTCGGCGTCGGCCTTCTCCATGACGCCGCCGATGAGATCGATCATGTCCTCGATGAAGTTCCACGGGTAGACGACCCAGGTCCAGGTTTCGAGCCGCTCGCCGACGAATTCGGGTTCGAACTCGCTGGTCTGGAGCAACTGCAGGGTCGCGGTTCGGACGGCGTCAGGATCCCGTTCGGAGACGTACTCGTGAGCGCGTTTGATCGAGCCGCCGGTATCGGCGATGTCGTCGATGATGAGAACGTCTTTGCCCTCGACGCTGCCGTCCGGCATTGGATACCGGACCTGCGGCTCGTCGGCCTTCTGGCCGGTCCCGACGTAGTGTTCCATCTTCAGGCTCGTCAGATCGTCCAGTCCGAGAAAATCACAGAGACAACGCCCGGCGAACCAGCCCCCGCGAGCCAGCGCAACGACGACCTCGGGCTCGAAATCGGCCCGTTTGATTCCCTCGGAGACGTCGCGACACAGGCCGTAAATGTACTCCCAGTTCGTGACGGTGCAGTTGAATTCCTCGGGGAGATCGCTCATAGACACCCATTGAATCGATCAGAGTTAATACCTGCTGACGGCGACGGAGGGGGACTGTTTTAACATCCATCCACCGAACGTCCGTGTATGGAGACCCGACGCGCTCTTCTCGTCGACGCGTTCGCGAGCGAGCCACTCGCCGGCAACGCCGCCGGCCTCGTCCCCGACGCCGCGGGGCTGGACGACGAACAGATGCGTTCGATCGCCCGCGAATTGAACGCCTCGGAGACGGCATTCCTGTCACCGAGCGCGGACGCGGACCGCCGGCTCCGATACTTTACGCCCTCCGGGGAGATCGATCTCTGTGGGCACGCGACCGTCGCGACCCACGCCTGGCTGGCCGAGGAGAACCGACTGGAGGAGGGAACACACACCCTGGAGACGAACGTGGGCGTGCTCGACGTCGAGTTCGACGATGGACTCGTCTGGATGCATCAAGACGTCGCCGACGTGACCCGGATCGACGCCGAGTACGACCGGATCGCTGCGGCGCTCGGCGTCGATCCCGCGACGCTCGCAGACATCGGCGCGGATCTCCCACTTGCGACCGCCTCGACTGGTCTGGGCTTTCTCGTCGTCCCCGTGAATTTCCTTGCGGCGCTCTCCGGAGCCGATCCGGACTTCGGAGCGATCGAGACGCTGGCCGAGGAGTTCGACGTGACCGGGCTGTACGCGTTCACGTTCGACACCCTGGAGGGAGAGTCGACGCTCCACGGCCGGATGTTCGCGCCCGGAGTGGGCGTCGACGAGGACCCGGTAACCGGAACTGCCGCCGGTGCTGTCGGGGCATACCTACGCGATGTCGGGGCTTTCGAGGGCGAGTTGCCCGACGAGATGGTCTTCGAACAGGGACACTTCGTCGATCGCCCCGGCCACGTTCGGGTCCGGGCCCAGACCGACCCGGTCGCCGTCGGAGGTCGCGCAGTAACGGCGCTCGACGGAACGATCGCAGTGCCCGACACCGGCGACGACGAGATCATCGAGGCCTCGGGATCGACGTAGCGAGCCGAACCACACGGTTCGGGGCTTCGAACAGCGAACGAATGGTCTAAGTTGGGGGGCAATGAACCATACCATAATGACAGCAGACGGGACAGACAGTTCCAGCAGGCCCGTGCTCTGGCTCGACGACATCGGGTCCGACGACATCGGGACGGTCGGTGGCAAGGGGGCGTCCCTCGGCGAGATGACCGCTGCGGGACTGCCGGTCCCGCCGGGATTCGTCGTCACGGCACAAACATACCGGGCGTTCATCGAGGAAACGGGGATCGACGAGGAACTGTTCGACGCCGTCGATATCGACTCGGACGACTCGGAGGCGCTCGCCGAGGCGGAGGCCAAAGCAGAAGAACTCATTCTCGAAACCGAGATGCCCGAGGACGTTCGGGCGGACATTCTCGCCGCGTACGACGACCTCGACGACGGGGAGGCCTTCGTCGCGGTTCGGTCCTCCGCGACGGCGGAGGACTTACCGAGTATCGCGGCCGACGAACCTGCCCTACTCAAAGTCGACGGTAAACCGGTCTTCGGTCGGATGAACGAGATCGCACCGCTCGACTGCAGCCAGCGGACCGTCGAGGTTCCATCGCTGACCGACGACGGGATCGAATGGAACGAGGTCGACCGGCTGTACGAACACTCCGCCGAAGGAGAGGAGCTTCACCGGATCACGACGAGCACCGGCCGGCAGATCACCGTTACCCCGGATCACTCACTCGTCGTGTTGGATCAGGATACCTTGCAACCGGAGACGACGACCATCGAGGACCTCGACGGCGACGAGAAAGTGCCCGTCGCGCGCGAACTCGAGCCGATGGATACCGGACCGGACAGGATCGACGTAACCGAGTACATTTACGGCGAGGACGTGCTCCGAACGGACGGCGGCGTGATGATTGACAACGACTCGTCGAACGAGACGATCCAACAGTCGTTGTCGTCGTCGATAGTGGCCGACGAAGCGTTCGCGTACTTCCTCGGCCTCTACGTTGCGGAGGGAAGTACCCACGGGGTGAGCGAAGTATCGATCACGAACACCGACGAGGAGGTCTTGGACCGCGCGGTCGAGGTTATCGACCGGCTCGGGCTCTGGAACGGCCAGACAAAGAACAAACACTCTTATCGGTTTTATTGTAAGTCCCTGGTTCGGTTCCTTCACGCTGTGGCTGGCCGCCCGGACGAAACCGAAGGGAAGGGCCGGCTGGCTGGCAACAAGCGGGTCCCCGAATTCGTCTTCGGGTGGGATCGGGAACGCATCGGTCAGTTCATCCGTGGCTGTTTCGACGGCGACGGGACGGTCAGCAGCGAAATCGGTTATTCGACCACCTCCGAACGACTTCTTGAGGGGCTCGTCCGGCTGCTGGAGTTAGTTGGGATCGATTATCGGATCGGCGAGCGCGACGGTGATGGGGCGTGGAGTGACTCCTATCGGATATTCATTCCCGCTCGCGAAGCGGAAACGTTCCGCGAACGCGTCGGCTTCGAATCCGAGCGGAAACAGAAACAGCTCGAGGAGCTGATCGAAACGCACGCGGAGAAGGAGAACTACCCCGAGTTCGCCCGAACGATCACGGTTTCGGAGGCGCTTTCCGAGCACATCCGTGATCGGTTCGAATCGACGCTGCCGACCGAGGAACGGACAGTTGCGCGGTGTCCGGACTGCGAGAGCGAAATAAACAAATCGAGCCCGTACGACGGACAGGACCGGTGGTACTGCCCCGACTGTGGTTCGGCATATTACGAAAAAGAGGTCAGATTCGGGACCGAAGAGCGCTACTCCGGCCGCGACAGCCGGGGCCGATTCGAGTCCGGACAGGAACCCTGGAACAAAGCCCGGGTTGGGGGAACGTACAGTCAGCGTAAGTTCGACGAACTCGTCTCCGAGTTGGGTGTCGGTTCGTTCTCGTTCGACGAGTCGGTCGCCTGGGAGGACATCGAATCGATCGAAACGGTCGAGTACGACGGGCCAGTGTACGACTTCTGTGTCCCCGACGCCGAAAACTTCGCGGCCGGGCGAGGGAGTGTTATCACGCACAACACCGCCTCATTTGCCGGACAGCAGGACACGTATCTCAATATCACTCGCGAGGGCCTCATCGACCGGATCAAAGACTGCTGGGCGTCGCTGTTTACCCAGCGAGCGATCTACTACCGCAACGAGCAGGGCTTCGATCACGACATCGTCGATATCGCCGTCGTGGTCCAGCGGATGGTCGACGCCGACAAGTCCGGCGTGATGTTTACCTCGCACCCCTCCAGTGGCGAACCGAAGATCATCGTCGAGGCCGCCTGGGGGCTCGGCGAAGCGGTCGTTTCCGGGTCTGTCTCGCCGGACAACTATGTCATCGATCGCGAGACGGGCGAGACGCTCGAAGTGACGGTCGCGGACAAGAAGATCAAGATGGTCAAAGACGAGGCGACGGGCGAGACCGTCGAGCGCGACGTCCCAGAAGACGAACGGAACGCCCAGGTGCTCGACGATGACGAACTCGAACGCCTCGTCGAACTCGGCGAACGGGCGGAGACACACTACAACGAACCGCAGGACGTCGAGTGGGCCATCGTCGACGGTGAGGTGTTCATGCTACAGTCCCGACCGATCACGACAATCTCCGAGGAGTCCGACGACGGGGCCGACTCGAGCAACGGGAACGGGAACGTTCTCCTGAATGGGCTCGGCGCGTCGCCGGGGGTTGCCTCCGGGCCGGTTCGCATCGTTGGGAAGCTCGATCAGCTCGACAAGGTCGGGGAGGGCGACATTATCGTCACCGAGATGACGACCCCGGACATGGTGCCGGCGATGAAGCGCGCGAGCGGTATCATCACCGACGAGGGCGGGATGACGAGCCACGCCGCGATCGTCGCCCGCGAACTCGGCGCACCGGCGGTCGTCGGCGCTGGCACTGCCACGAAACAACTCGAGGACGGCCAGACGGTCACGATCGACGGGGACAAAGGAAGCGTCAGCAGCGGATCCGTAGAACCCCAAGAACAGACGGACGGGGTCGAGGCGGTCCGTCCGGAAAACCCGGTGAAACCGATGACAGCCACAGAGGTAAAAGTCAACGTCTCCATTCCGGAAGCCGCCGAGCGTGCCGCGGCGACCGGGGCCGACGGCGTCGGGCTACTCCGGATGGAGCACATGATCCTCTCGACGAACAAGACACCCGAGCGATACATCGAGGATCACGGCGATAACGCCTACATCGAGGAGATCGTCGAGGGCGTCCGGGGGGTCGCCGACGAGTTCTACCCCCGTCCCGTCCGCGTCCGAACGCTCGATGCGCCGACCGACGAGTTCAGGCAGATGGAAGGCGGCGAGAACGAGCCACACGAACACAATCCGATGCTCGGCTACCGGGGGATCCGCCGCAGTCTCGATCGGCCCGGACTTTTCGAACACGAACTCGAAGCGTTTCGGCGGCTCTTCGAGATGGGCTACGACAACGTGGAGGTCATGTTCCCACTGGTCAACGACAGCGAGGACGTCATCCGGGCGCGGAACCTCATGGAGTCGGTCGGTATCGATCCCGAACTCCGGAATTGGGGCGTCATGATCGAGACCCCGGCGGCGGCGCTTTCCGTCGAGGCGATGGCTGAGGCAGGGATCGATTTCGCTTCCTTCGGCACCAACGACCTCACGCAGTACACGCTGGCGGTCGACCGGAACAACGAACACGTCGCGGGTCGCTTCGACGAGCTCCATCCGGCCGTTCTCCGGCTCATCGGGGACACTATCGAGACCTGCCGGGAGTACGACGTCGCAACGAGCATCTGTGGACAGGCCGGCTCGAAGCCCGAGATGGTTCGGTTCCTCGTCAACGAGGGCGTCTCCTCAATCTCGGCGAATATCGACGCTGTGCGGGACGTCCAACACGAGGTCAAACGGAAAGAGCAGAAACTCCTGCTCGACTCGGTGCGCTGAAAGGGACAGCGCCGTAGCGTCGGTCGACCCCCACGTATATGTTATCGTAGCGATAGGCCCGGAACATGGAGCTTGCCAGTGAGAGCTACTGGCTCGTTCGCGTGCTGTTTCAGCGCGCACTGGCGGTCATCTATCTCTCGGCGTTCCTCGTCGCGGCGACCCAGTTTCGGCCGCTTGTAGGCGAAAACGGCCTGTTGCCGCTTGCAGAGTACGTCGATAGCACGAATTTCAAAGACCGTCCGAGCCTCTTTTATTTCCTCCCGAGCGATCGTGCGGTCGGCGTCGCTGCGTGGGCTGGCGTCGCGCTTTCGGTGGCTGCCCTCGTCGGCGTGCCGTACTGGCTCCCCGAGCCGTTCTCGGTTCCGGCGTCGATGCTGCTCTGGGCAGCGATGTGGGGGCTGTATCTCTCCTTCGTTAACGCCGGACGGGTCTTCTACGGCTACGGCTGGGAGTCGATGCTTCTGGAGACGGGGGTTCTCGCCGTCTTTCTTGGCGCCGGGGCGTCCGGGCCACCAGTGGTCGTCGTCTGGTTGATCAAGTGGGTCCTGTTCCGCAATATGTTCGGTGCGGGGCTGATCAAGATCCGCGGGGACGACTGCTGGCGGGATCTAACCTGCCTCAAGTACCACTACGAAACACAGCCGCTTCCGAACCCGCTGAGCTGGTTCGCCCACCACCTACCGGATCGGTTTCACCGGGTCGAGGTGCTGGGCAATCACGTCGTCGAACTCGCGGTGCCGTTTCTCTATTTTGCCCCCCAGCCCTACGCGTCGATGGGCGGGGCAGCGACGATCGGTTTCCAGCTATGGCTGATGACGACGGGAAACTTCTCGTGGCTGAACGCCCTGACGATCGTCCAGTCGATCCCGACGTTCAGCGATGGGATGCTGTTTGCGCTCGCTCCGGAGTCGGTCGGAACGCCGGCGACCACGCCGACGTATTTACAGGCCGCTGCGATAGGCCTGACCGCGGTCGTTCTCGTGTTGAGTGTCCGGCCGATCCGGAACATGCTCTCGCCGTCACAGGCGATGAACGCCGCCTTCGATCCGCTGTCTCTGGTCAACACCTACGGCGCTTTCGGCTCGGTCACGAAACAGCGCTACCAGCTCGTCGTCGAGGGGACGAACGCCGACGATCCCGACCCCGACGACTGGCGCGAATACGGTTTCAAGGGTCAGCCGGTTGATCCGGACGAGCGGCCGTCGCAGTGGGCGCCATACCACCTCCGGCTGGACTGGCAACTGTGGTTCGCCGCGATGCGGCCACGACCCGGCCCCCGCCAGCGGTGGTTCCGCCGGTTTCTCGAAGCGCTGCTCGAAAACGACGATGGAACGCTCGCCCTCATCGAAGACAACCCCTTCGCCGAGGAGCCGCCCGAAAAGATCCGCGTACTGCGATATCGGTACTCGTTCACCGATCCGGCGGAGCGCGCCGAGACGGGCGCGTGGTGGACCCGCCGGCAGGTCGGCACGTACGTCCAGCCGACGAGGCGTTCGGCGCTCCGGAGCGCCGGACTCGGTCGACGAAGGAGGGGGCCGTAATGGAGACGACCGCCCGGATGGAGTCGTTTGTCTGGTACATGATCACGGGCGGCTTCACGCTCGTCGTCGGACTGTGGCTGCTCGAGTTCGGGACTGCGTGGACGCGTTTGTGGGGAGCCGGCGTCGCCCTCGCCGTGCTTGGGAGCCTTGGGCTTGCGGCCGGTATCGGCAGCGAAATCGAGTATTGAGCGTTTGGGCCGGACACTGGACGATAGCGGGAGTGTTTTACCGTCCTGGCCCGGGATACCGTGTATGCACGAGGACTTCCCGACGGACGCTCCGGCGGTGGTCACCTGCGGGTTGCCGTACGCCAACGGCGACCTCCACGTCGGCCACCTGCGGACGTACGTCAGCGGTGACGCCTATTCGCGGGCGCTCGATCGGCTCGGCCAGAACGTCGCGTTCGTCTGTGGCTCGGACATGCACGGGACGCCGATCGCGGTGAACGCGGCCGAGGAGGGCGTCGATCCCGAGACGTTCGCGATGCAGTACCACGAGCAATACGAGGAGACGTTCCCCGAGTTCAACGTCGAGTTCGACAACTACGGCCACACCCACGACGAGACGAACACGGAGATGACCCGCTCGTTCGTCCGGTCGTGGATCGACGGCGATCACGTCGTCGAAAAGGAAATCGAGGTCGCCTGGGACGAAGAAGCCGACCAGCCGCTTCCCGACCGGTTCGTCGAGGGGACCTGTCCGTACTGTGGGGAAACGGCCCGTGGCGACGAGTGCGACGAGGGCTGTCAACGCCACCTCGAACCGGGGGAGATCGAGGATCCGATCTCGACGATCACGGGGAACCCGGCCGAATACCGCACCCGACCCCACAAGTTCCTCCGGCTTTCGGATTTCCAGGAGTATCTCCAGGGCTTTCTCGATCGGCTTGAGGGAACCGAGAACGCCCAAAATCAGCCGAGAGAATGGATCGAAGGCGAACTCCAGGATCTGTGTATCACCCGCGATATGGACTGGGGGGTCGACTATCCGGGGGAGGGAGAAGAGGAACTCGTCCTCTACGTCTGGGTCGACGCCCCGATCGAGTACGCCTCCTCGACGAAGCAGTACACCGAGCAGGTCGGTGCCGACGAGTACGACTGGGAGGCCGTCTGGAAGAACCACGGGACCGAGACCGAACCCGACGGCGGCGAGATCGTCCACATTATCGGTCACGACATCATCCAGCACCACACGGTCTTTTGGCCGGCCATGCTGCGCGGGGCGGAGTTCAACGAGCCGCGGGCCGTGATGGCGTGTGGCTTCGTCAACCTCGCTGGCGAGGCGTTCTCGACGTCGCGAAATCGAGCCGTCTGGGCCGACGACTACGTCGA
>Ga0102936_1000072_pt1 | contig 34126 bp, 34 predicted proteins | sample SalPon2_A_H2O_MG_FD_78502 | JGI IMG/M metagenome (GOLD analysis project Ga0102936, IMG submission 78502) | Salt pond water microbial communities from South San Francisco under conditions of wetland restoration - Salt Pond MetaG R2_A_H2O_MG | ecosystem: Environmental > Aquatic > Non-marine Saline...
CAGATCACCACGTATCAGAGCGGTTCAAGGCCGTAGCCGGCGATATTGCTGGTGTGGAGTATGAGGCAGATCTTTCGGAGCCAGGTCTTTTCTCGAAGATTATGGATCGGTTCAAGTAAAGGCCACCTTTTTAACTCGGTGAAACCAATTTCTCTTCAATGACCCGGGTTATCTCTGTCGTATCTGGCAAAGGTGGTGTCGGCAAAACCACTGTAACTTCTAATATAGGTACAGCTCTTTCCAGACAGGGAGAGGACGTACTGATAATCGATGGAAACTTTTCAGGCGCCAACCTGGCCCAGCATTTCGGACTTGGTTTCTCGGAGGTAACCTTCAACGACGTACTTAACGGCGATGCATATATTACACAGGCCGTATCAAAGCACCCTGAAGGTGTATCTATACTACCGGCCTCAGTACTTGAGTTCAACGCCAACGCAGACCAGCTAAAACATTCTCTGGTCGACTTCCTCGGGGAGAAAGACTTCGTATTTATAGATGCAGCGGCAGGAATCGGAGACGAAGTGGAGGCCGCAATAGAGGCCTCGGATGAAGTACTTCTTGTATCGGAGCCGGAACTCCCTGCATTGACTAACTGTCTTGGCGCCAAGAAGCTGGCGGAGCAACTGGATAGAGAGGTGCTTGGCCTTGTTGTGAACGGAGTCAGAGACGAGAAATCTGAGGTCGACTTTGAAGATATACAGGACCTGATGGAGGCCGACATAGTAGGCAAGGTGCCGGATCACAGACACGTCAGAGAATCCATCGCGTTGAGGAAACCAGTGGTCTCACACAAGCCGCAGTCAAAGGCCTCACTCGCGATAAGGAATGTAGCCCACCGTTTGAAAGGAAATGAGCCTCCGGAGAGAGGCCTTAAGGTAAGGCTGAAGTCGAATCTTCACGATCTTAATCCTTTCTGAAGCTGTTTCTGCGGTGAAACTTAAATTCCACCGCTTCTATATTACCTATTATGACTGATTTGAAGCCGTATGAACAGTATCTGTGGAGTCCAAAAAGATCTGAGTACGAGGCTAAGGAGGTGCCGGAGGATATTGACTGTATCTTCTGTGCACAGGTAGAAGGCGATGAGCGAGTTTCGAAACTGGCTGTGTACGAAGATGACTTTCTCATGGTGGAGCTGAACATCTTTCCTTATAATACAGGGCACCTGATGGTTGTGCCGAAACGCCATGTCAACGACTTGACTGACCTAGAGGATGAGGAACGCGACCGGCTTTTCGCGATGGTGCAGAAAGTTGAAGGGCTTCAGGAAGAGGTAATGGATCCTGCAGGCATTGATATCGGTATGAACATCGGAAAGGCGGCAGGAGAATCGATTCCGCATCTACACGTTCAGCTGGTTCCGATCTTCGAGAAGGATCGTGGATTCATGGAGACCTCACTAGATACCAAGGTTATGAAGAAATCGCTTCCCGACGTCCAGGAAAAATACCAAGAGAGAACAGATATGCTGGCAGATTACTGGAAGTGATCCAAGTGACATCTTTCTTCCATTCATACGACCTGAGAGGCCGCTACCCTGAAGAAATATCAGAGGAAGAGGCTAGAAAAGTAGGGAAGGCCTATGGAACATTTACAGATGCAGAAAAAGTGCTTGTAGGTAAGGATGGCAGAAAAAATGGAGAGGGAATCACTGAGGCCTTTATTGAAGGTGTTAATTCTACAGGTGTCGATGTCGAGTATGCAGGAATGGTTCCTACGCCTGTAGTCTATCATGGGCAGGTTAAAGGAAATTATGCTTCTTCTGCGGTAGTTACTGCCTCACATAATCCTCCGGAGTATACGGGATTTAAGTTCTGTCTTGAAAATGCTTTGGCGATGTCTAGAGAAGGAGGTATGGCTGATATAGAGGAAATATATAGGTCAGAAGAGTTCGATACTGGTAAAGGCGGGGTAAAAGAAGTTGAGGTGCTGCCGGAGTATACCGAGGCCGTGTATGATGAGGTTGGAGAGCTTGATATAGAGGTCGCTGTGAACTGTGGCAACGGTGTCACAGGTTCTATGGCCCGTGAAATGTTTGAAGGTCTGGGAGCCGATGTAAAAATGGTTAATGAAGAGGTAGACGGCGAATTTCCAAATCATCTGCCGGCTCCAGGCGAGGAAGAGGCTCAAAAGCAGCTTGAAGAAGCTATGAGTGATGAGCATCTTGGTATAATATTTGATGGTGATGGCGACCGTTCAGGATTCATACTGCCCGGTTATGGCTATGTAGGAGAAGACAAGGTTATCGCTCTGTTTGCTGAGGTAAGTCTGGACCTAGGTGAAGGTGATGTGATACATGACCTGCGGGCCTCCAAGATTGTACCTGAGAAAATAAGAGAGCACGGCGGAGAGCCTGTTGAGACCCGAGTTGGTCATACCTTTATCTCGGAGAAGATTCATGAAGATGATAATGTTGTCTTTGCGGGAGAACTCTCTGGCCATTACTACTTTCCGGCCTTCGACTTCCCATGGGATGACGGTCTTTTCGCCGCGGCCCTGATGTCGAAGATGGTTGCAGAGAAAGATATTGTAGAGAAACTGTATTCGTGGCCCGAGTATCCTGTGTCGCCGGAGCTACGTATCGACTGTCCGGAAGAAGCCAAGCAGCCGGTTATTGAAGCAGTGAAGGATGAATACTCGGATCATGAGCTTGCGACGGTTGACGGCGTGAAGATCTACTTTGAGAATGGATGGGCGCTGGTAAGGCCTTCAAACACTGAGGAAAAGATGAGTGTCCGTTGTGAGGCCGATACCGAAGAAGATCTGGACGAGATACTTGAAGAAGTTGAGGGAAACGTCCGCAGGTTTATACAAGAGGTCTAAAGGTCTTTTCTTATTCTGTTTCTCTTACGAAGCTGCCTGCGGAGATTATATCTCCCATCCCTACCAGCCTCCTCGGTTCTTCATGGATTACTGGTGGGATAGCGACTACGTTTAATCCTTCTATATTTGTTATACCTGTCTCTGCGAATTCTTCAAGCCCGAAGAAGTTTCCGAAGTCTTCAAGATCGTCCAGCTTTCTGATATGTTTGTTATCGAACTCTAGGCGTTTTACTTCCTCAGGAATCTCTCCTTCATCCGCCATCTGTACTGCAGAGGTCTCGCCGTAAAGCATGCTCTCCCTGATTTTATCTGGCTCCACACCGTATGCCTCTGTGGTAACGTTTAGGTGGTAGCTGTAGGTGTGGATATGTACTCTTTCAAGTCCGAACTCGTTGATGAAGAACTTAGCGAACTGGAATGCCTCGCCGAGGGAAGGCTCATCACCACCAAGCTCTACATCAAGAGCCTCTTCCAAGGCCTTCATCTCGTACTCGTCAAGGCCGATGCTTTCGATATGAGGGAAGATGTGTTTCTCCAGCAGGTTCAGTTTGTCGCTGAGATCAACGTACTCCATGTGCACGGGCGTATCAAACTTATCCAGCTGTTGAGAGGCCTTCCTCAGTTTTGCCCCGATGTTGCCGTCCGCATTGTGGAAGCCTGAGAGCAGAACCCTGTCAAGGCCTTCATCCAGCTCTGATATATGGTCTTCCACTCCTTTCCGGAAGTAAGGTCCGAAACCTCTCAACCTGTCAGAAAGGATTAGCCGTCCCGTTTTCTCTCCGTCGAATTCGAGTATATGGTTGACCTTAGTCCTGTCCGTGTTAATGGCTTCAACCACCTCTAGAAGTTCAAGGCCTTCTCCTGAATTTACAGGGTAGATAAGACCTGAGTCAAGAACATCAACAAGTCTCTCCGAGAGGAAAGGGGTGTAGAAAACGGTTTCATGAGTTTTGCTCTGGAGAAAATTGGCCATGATTCCGGCTTGACCGCCTACTTCTTCTTTACCTGTTTCAGGATCTAGTTCAAGGCCTTCGCTGTTGATCTCCCTGTTTTCTCCGTTTTTGATACAGTAGGAAAGAAGGGAAAGAATTTCCTCTTTGTTTTCTACCTGTTCAAGGTCTTCGGCGTTGGCTGATTCTATTTCAAGATCAAGGTCTTGTACTCTGTATTTTGCGTCGATGTTGGCGTTGAAACCGACAAGTACGTTGGCCTCAACCCTTGCTACATCTGTGTTCTTGTACCTTTCTCTCCATATATCTTTCATAGGCCTTTAACCAGCTCTCTGACTTCTTCTCCAGGATCTTTTGCTTTTATAACTCCTGAGGCAACGAGCACGCCTTCGCATCCGAGTTCCATGCTTTTACTTACGTCTTTGGTGGTGTGAATGCCTGCGCCTGTCAATGTATCTACAGGCGAGGCTGATTCTACAGCTTCTTCTATTATCTTTGGTTCAGCCTCGGCTACAGATGTTTCTCCTCCTATCAATTCTGGGGGCTCAAAGGCTATATAATCCGGTTCAAGCTCTGACAGTTCCCTACATTCTTCCGGGCTCTGTGCGCATACGATAGTGGTCATTCCAAGCTGATCTGCCTTTTCTACACGAGACCTGATTTCTTCTTTCTCCAGTCTCTTCTCTGAATGATTTATCAGGGTTCCTGAGGCCCCTGCTTCCTTTACTCCTTCCGCAAGTATACTTCCTGTATGGCTTCCGGTTTCTACATCGTCTATGTGCTGTGCAAAGACTTCCACATCGGCATCTTGAAGCCGTAACAGGTCCTCAGGCTGGACAGAGAATATCAGGTTCTCGGGATCTGTGCTGTCTGTACAGGTTTTAACTAGCTGTTCTAGTTTTTCTCCTACGCTATTTCTGTAGGCCTTTGTGTTTATTACGATCATTTTTCCTCTCCTCTCAAAACTTCTATGTTCGGTGAGTTCAGCACCTCAAAGTCTTCTCCATCGAACTCTATATCAAGATGCTCATCTCCGACTCTTTTCCTAACTCTACGGCCTTCAGCCTTTTCTGAAGGATCAATCCTGACCTTTTCCGGGCCTAAAACCTTTATTCCCAGCAGGTATCTGTCGACAACATGGACATACATTCCTGCGCTCCAGGCCTGTTCTCCGCATCCAAGCAGCCTTCCGTCCTCGGCATCAACGACCTCAGGGAAACCCCCTACCTGGTTACGCATCGTGAACTTACCGAGTTTCTCCAACAGGTTAAGGCCTTGGACATCCCGGCCCTGTCGGAAGTTAGCTGCGGACGCCCATCCTGTGGTTAAACCCCAGACACTTCCCGTATGATACCCTGAGGAATCGTACCCTGGATCTACTACGGAACGGGTGCGGGCCCCGTGACGGGAGGAAAACTCTGCGTTGATATCTTCGATGTAACTTTCAGGAGCCTGATCGAACATCAGGGCCACTGCAGGATTTATCGAAAGAGCAGGATTCTCCCCCAAGTGGTCAAGAATCTTCTCTTCTTTGAAGAACTTCTTCAGGCCTTTCTCAAGCTCCTTTCTCGAATTATGCCCCTCTAAATCAGCGGCTCTCAGCCACAGAGCCTGAATGTCGACTGCTGAAGGCCTTTCCAGAGTATCCATCCACGTACCTTTTGCATCGTGCTTTACAATGCATTCCTCTATTTCAAGGTGGTTGAAGGCCTCTAATATCTTGTCCTCTATTTTATCGTTTATCTTCCAGTGTCTTCTCAGCTTTTCCGCAGCTATAACGAACAGGGGAGCTGCGTCTGCATTCGGCGCGTTGTAATCTCCTTCCAGAGATATCTGGTTGGGGAAGCCTTCTTTTTCAGTAAAATTTTCAAGTATTTCATGGCTGAGCTCGAAGTAACCTGCATCTATCAGGCCGAGAAGAGTCCAGTAACTGTCTCGTGCCCAGTAGTTCTGAAACCATGGATGGCCCGCAATCATTCCTTTCCCATTTCCTCTGTAGACTAGGTTCTCCATGCTACTGACGGCAGCAGAAAAGTTCTGACCTAGCTTGATGTTTTCGAACTTCGGGTTCTGGCTTTTAAGCTTGCTGAAGCTCCCTGAAGACGTAGAAAACTTTATATTAACATTTTCGCTTTCTTCTGGCTCTACTTCTTTCCTGCTGACCAGTTCTGCCGGTATAAGGCACTCTTGCCTGTCTCCGTCAGGGAAATGAGTCCTGCTCTTTATTTTCTCCTCTATATCAATGCCCTTGCCGGAGATCATCAGCTTTTTTCCGTCTCGGGATATTGTCAGTTTTTTCTCTCCTGTTTCTACACTGTAATCGCGTTCTTCTACATCTTGGGATTTCGATCTGATATCTACTGCAGGCTCAACCGCAATATGAGCTGCTTTTATCTCTGAACTCTTGTTCTCTACCTCAACCTCGAGCTCGAAACCCGGCATCTGTTCAGGTGTTCTCACAGTTTCCCTTACATTCAAACTACCTGCTTCGTGGTAGAAAACCATTTTATCGCCGTACTCAACGTTCTCAACCGTAGAACTATCGAGCCAGATCCCGTTGATCTTTACAGCGTAATAATCCAGAAACTTGTACGGAGGAACCCAGTAACCGCTCCACTTCGTCTTGAACCCTGTATCAAAATGCCTGTTAAGAAACCCGTGGAGGTTGGATATAACGCCGTATCTCTCGGAAAGATCCTGATTTAAACTGTACATAGGAATAAAGGGCCTACTCTCCAGTATAAAACCCTTATTTTAACCGTGCAGTAGCAATAAGTTGAGGCGTTGGTTTTTATACTGAGCAATTGGTATTAATCTGTATGCGGCCCGAAAATGCAGTTGAAGTCTCTTTTGAAGTAGCTAATAAAGTAGGAGGAATCTACCAGGTGCTGAGTTCAAAGGCCGGGAAGATGCAGGATTTCTACGGCGATAACTACCTGACTATAGGATACTACGATGAAGATGAGGCCCGCAACGACTTTATGTCCCGAGAATTTGAGGATTACGAGTTTTTGGAAGAACTTGAGGAAGAGGGAATAAAATGTCATCTAGGCATCTGGAACATCTCCAGCTCACCGAGAACAATACTTGTAGATCCATCAGGCCTGGAAAAACCTGTTGACGAGATAAAACAGGAACTCTGGGAGAAATATGGTGTAGACTCGATAGAGGCCGGAGAAGACTTTGACGAACCGGTAAAATGGAGCTACGCAGTAGGAAGGGTGCTTGAAAAGATAGAAGAGGCGTGGAGCAATGAAACAGTTTTCCACTGTCATGAATGGCTTTCAGGCCCTGCAATGTTCGGTCTTGATAGTCCGACAGTATTTACAACTCATGCAACGGTTCTAGGCCGCGCATTATCGGATTCTGACTATGATCTAGAGGCTGCTGTTGATGAAGGTCATGTAGAGGATTCTCGGGCCAGTAAGTTCGGTGTAATGGCTAAGCATCAGATAGAGAAGGCTGCGGCCCAGGAAGCCGATGTATTCACTACTGTAAGTAAAAATACTGGTGATGAAGCGACAGCAGTTCTGGATACAGAGCCTGATGTAATACTACCTAATGGCTTTAACGTTGAAGACTTTCCGAGCTTGGAGGAACTCTCCTACCAGCATAAGGAAAAGAAACAGGAGATGAAAGAATTCCTCAGGGCCTATTTCGAACCATACTACAGCGTGGAACTGGAGAAAGATCCGAGGATAATGTTTGTATCAGGCCGTTACGAGTTCCACAACAAAGGCCTTGATCTCTTCATTGACGCGCTTGCTGAGGTAAACGAGAAAGAAGGAGAGGACTTTTTCGTGTTCTTCTTTGTGCCGAGCGATACTAGAGGCCCGAAAAGAGAGGTACTTGACAACATAGCTCTCTATGAAGAACTTGAGGACTATATTGACTCGGTTATACCGGATATAAGAAGCGAGGTACTTGATTCAGTGACTGCGGGCGAGAATCCTGAAGGCCTAGAAGATATAGTCGAAAGCTCGACGCTACAATCTCTTGAAAGGAATTTTCACTCGAAGAAATCTGATGAGGCTCCGCTCTGTGCCTTTGATCTTAACTATGGAGAAGATAATATAATCAATAGGTTAAGGGAAAGAGGTATAACTAACAGTGAGGATGATCGTGTTAAAGTAATTTTCTATCCGACTTATCTATCAGTGGGAGATCGGCTTCTATCAATGAGTTATAAGGATGCAATGGTGGCCTCTTCTGCCGGTATATTCCCAAGCTACTATGAGCCATGGGGTTATACTCCTGTGGAGACAGCTGCAAACGGAGCATTGTCTGTGACGACAGACATGGCTGGTTTCGGCCACTTCCTGAGGGATAATACCTCTGAAGAAGAAAGGAAAGGTATCAAGGTTCTCAGAAGGCAGAACTTCTCCGACGAAGAAGCCTCGAAGAATCTGGCCGATATGATACAGGATATAACAGAATACTCGAAGACAGAGATCACCGAGAGAAAGCATAATGCCAGGAAACTGGCCCAGATGACTTCCTGGGAGAAGCTGGGGGAGAACTATATGAAGGCTCACAAGAAGGCGGTGAAGAACAATAAATGACTCTGGAGCTGAAGACAGAGTATACTGGACAGTTAAAGGGGAAGGAGTTCTCAGAAGTCGATAACCCTACGTTCTCTCAAATAGAACCCGATGTTGGACACATAAAGGAAAAGGCATCAAAGCATGACTGTGAAAGCCTTATCGTGATAGGAAACGGGGGATCGATCACTTCCTTCAGAGCTCTTTACTACGCGTTTATAGATCATATAGATGTCGATGTACATCTGGTTACCACACAGGAACCAGATTACCTCAACAGAGTAGCCTCGAACACCGATCCTGAAGATACCATAGTGATGCCGATAAGCAAGTCAGGCCAGACCACAAGCGTCCTGGAATCTCTACTCTTTTTCATGGAAAGAGACTATCCTGTATTCGCAGTCACCTCAGACAACAACGGTACACTACGAGAGATAGTACGGAGAAAAGAGTACGACTGGATAGAGCACAAAGATATCGGAGGCCGGTTCTCAGGCCTTACAGAAACCGCATTGATGCCGGCAGCTCTCTGCGGAATCGATGTAGAAGAAGTCAGGAAAGGAGGAGAGGAAATATACGGTAAGTTCAATTCAGGCCCGAATCCAGCCTGGAAACTGGCCAAGATCGTTTATTCGGCTGAAAGACATGGCTTCGATCAGATACTTACGCCTTTCTACACTACAAGGATGTTCGGATTCTATCCACTGACTGTCCAGCTGATGCATGAAACAGTATGCAAAAAAGGAGAGGGACAGACGGTATTCGGAGATCTAGGCCCGGAGTACCAGCATCACACCAATCAAAGGCTTTTCGGAGGCGCAAAAGATATTATGCCGCTCTTCTTCACCAGCAAGGCCCACGAAAACGAGAAACTGGAGGTACCGAAACAGCTTGAAGACATAGATCTCAGAGGCCGCAAACTGGGAGAACTTCATGGCGAAACATACAGCTCGGCCCTTGAATCGGAGTTCAAAGGTGTAGAGAAAGCATTGGAAGAGGAGGAAAGGCCTTTCACAGTCCTTTCTGTTCAATCGGTCGATTACCGATCTATGGGTAAACTGATGGCCTTCCTGCAGTATCTTGCGGTTTACTCAGCTGAACTGCGCGGTGTAGATCCTTACAGCCAGCCGGACGTCGAAATGAGTAAAGAGAAAGGTTTTGAACGGAGGTTCGATCTATGAAGGTTCTGATGCTCTCTAAAGAGTTCCACGATGGTGAGGGAGTTTCTGAATACTGTAAGAATCTTGCAGAGTATCTTGTAGAAAAAGGCCACGAAGCTACGATTGTCTCATTTGACGATAAGGCTGATTACCATGTTGATCAAAGGGTGAAGGTTCAGAAAGTACCTCTGCCTATTGAAGGCGATAATATTTACAGCTGGGCCATGATGATGAACAACGAGTTGAAGAACAGGGCCCGCGAGATTGTAGAGACCGAGGGATATGATTTAATTCACTGTAACGACTGGAGCACGATTCCGGGAGGAGTCTCTCTGAAGAAGCATTTAGAGCTTCCTCTTGCGGTTACTGTCCACTCGACAGAGAACGAGAGAGGTTTCGAGGGAGACCACGCTGAGCTTATCTCGGAGCTTGAATGGGAAGGTACGTTTGAGGCCGATGCTGTTTTCGTTACCAAAGACGATACTAAAAACTCGGTTTTATTCGATCTAGATGTCCCTGAGGCGAAGTTAAAGACAGTAGATCCGTACAGCCATGACTGGCAGTCAAGAATTTTAAATACATACAAAGAAATACTCAAACAGAAGGAAAAATTACTGCAGGAGAACTAGATACTTATGAGGCCTCTATTTGTGACCTGGGAATACCCTCCTTACAAGGCAGGAGGTATCGCGGCCCACTGCGAAGACCTGGCTACCACGATGGCGGCCCAAGGTCACAACCCGGTTGTTCTAACTTACGGTGAGAAAGAGGAGACTGAGTACCGTGATGGAGTAGAGATCCATCGAGTGCCTGCAACCGATGCAGCAAGCGATACTATCTCTTGGGCGATGCATCTAGGCCATCAGATTGAGAAAAAAGCCATAGAACTTAACAAACAGGAGAAATTCGACCTTGTCCATGCACATGACTGGATGGCTGTTCCCGGTGCTACAGGTATCAAAAAGACTTTAGCCCTTCCGATGGTTTTCACAGTCCACTCAACTCAGGAAGGCCGAGATGGCAGAGACTCCGAGTATCAGGAGACGATTCACAATCTGGAGTGGTACGGTACATACGAGGCCTCTCAAGTGATTACTGTTGGCCGTGAGTTCTCGGAAGAAGTCAAAAATCTGTATGAGGTTCCGGAAAACAAGATAAACTATATTCCAAATGGTGTAGATCTCGAGAAGTTCGACAAGCATTCCTACAGCATAAATCACAATGATTACGCACTGGACTGGGAGAAGATAGTGCTGTTTGTCGGCCGTATGTACCCCCAGAAAGGCCCTGGTCATTTGATTGAGGCCATGCCGGAAATTACTGATCGTTATGATGAAGCGAAGTTCGTTATGTGTGGTAGCGGAGCAACAGAGTATTACAAGGATATCGCCAAGTCAAAAATGGGGGAGAAAGTACATTTTCCCGGATACGTTTCTGATAGAGAGCTTCTGGGTCTTATGAAACATGCCGAGATGATGGTTACGCCAAGCGTGTATGAACCGTTTGGTATCGTTCCTCTGGAGGCTGCTGCCTCGAATACCATGACTGTAGGGAGCTACGTCGGAGGAATGAAAGATACTATCGTCCACGAGTACACAGGCCTTCACTCGTACCCTGCTGATCCTGATTCGATCGCTTATCAGGTCAACCGCGCGCTCGAAGATCCGGGATGGAATGACTGGATGGGGGACAACGCCCGTGAACGTGTAGAGGAAAACTTCCAGTGGGAACAGATTTCGGCTTGGACCACAGGAATCTATCAAGATGCCCTACGATAAACTATAGATTTTCAAGCCAGGCAAACATCATGTCCTGAATTTTTCCCTCAGCCTTATCACTTACCGAATGCTTCTCACCTTTCAATTTGTAAAGCATAAAATCTCCGCTGTACTCTTCTGCGGCCTCAGCCGAGTTCTCAAAATGCACGGTGGTATCCGCTCCGCCGTGGAAAACAGCTACGGGAACTTCAAGGCCTTCAAGCGTCTCGCTGAAGTCGTAGGTATCTAGATCCGTGTAAAACTCCTTCACAATCTTCTTTCCATCGAAAACCTCAAATTCGCCGTTTTCCTCTACGGCTTCCCGGAATTTACTCATAACTGAGTTGTATGTAACAGGAGACTTCCCTATCAAGGCCTCAACATCCAAATCTTCGGCTGCATGAAAAATGGTTTTTCCTCCAAAGCTCATACCGAATAAAAAGACTTTTTCAGGCTGGAAATGTTTTATGCAGGCCTTGAGATCTTTTATCTTGTCGCTTAGATGCTGATCTTTGAAGCTGCCGTCTGATTCTCCGTTGCCGCGGAAATCAAATCTTACAGCGTTGAATCCTTCTTTTGCGGCTCTCTCAGCGCGGGCCTCGTAGCTTCCTTTCTTGTTGCTTCCGAATCCGTGACAGAAGAAAATCCACTTATGTGAATCGACCTTGTGGTGTACGGCAGAGATTTCCTCTCCGTCTTCAACCTCTATACGATGTTTCCTATTCGTCATGTATAGAGCTTCTGGTCTAAACTCTTAACCTTTTCTCAACCTGCTGCTGGAAATCCATTAGATGCTCGGTTATGACCGCAAAGCCTTCATGTGGGTGATCGAAGTATGAGAAGTAGTTGTGGACTGAACCGTCGTCCATGGTCTTCGTCGCGATGTGATGCAGGTGGTCAGATGTCAGCATCTTCCGCCACACATCCTTAACCTCAGGATCGTCAAGCTCCTTTACCTTGTCCTCTAGGTCTTGAAGTTTTTCGAAAAGCATTTTCTGCATAGGATTTCCTAGCCATGCGCTTGCATCCATCTCCTGATCCGCCCAGGAAACAGTGTTGTACTCGAAAGCGTCGAATTCGCCCACAGGCTCTTTATCCGCGGCCTCACGTACCTTTACAAAGTCAAGGCCTTCACGATCAGCAATCTCATGGGGAAGATCTTCTAGGAACCACAGGATTCCGGTTCCTTCCCAGTGATGCTCGCCGAACGTCTCATAATCCATGAACAGGTTTATGGTTTCACCTTCGGCCTCTTCAAGCCAGGCCGCGTACTTGTCCGCAGTTAACGGGTACTCACTCCACCATTCTGCGGAGAAACGATACCCTACGTCATCAGTAAGCTTTCGATTCCTTAGAAGTATGCTGTTTTTTTCGCCGTCCATGAAATCCGGCTGAGTATACGGATGGTTAGGCGAGCGCCAGCCAAGAATCCTATCGGCCCCTTCAGTGAAAATCCCTTCGTACCCTTCTTCGGCCGCTATCTGACCTATCTCGTTGTGGTATATCAATTCGGTGTTGGTCATGACCTGAGGCCTTACGCCGAACTTCTCTTCGATTATATCTCGGTGCCTGTTGATTTGCCATCTGAACTCTTCTTTGTCGAAGAACAGGCCTGCGAGGCTGTGGTAGTGGGCCTGTCCGATGAAGTCTATCGAGTCATCCGGGAACTTGTTCAGCATGTCGATCAGCTCCGGGTGGTATTTCTCGGCCTGTTCAATCCAGGAGCTGGAGATCGAGAAGTTTACAGCCAGTTCGTTGTCGGTTCCTTCGAGTTCGCGGGCCGCTCTCAGAAGTCGCTCTGTTGCGGGGAAGTAGCAGTTCTCCGCCACGTCCTTGAAGAAATGCTCATTCATTTCATCGTCGAAATATCTGTCGTACAGGCTTTCGGCGTCTTGTTTTACTCCGTTGATTCTCAGGCGGTGTGGCTGATGTACTTCAAATGAAAGGGTTAGATCAGTCATACAGAATCCTTCCTCGAGCTTGTTTAAATCGGCCACGGTCGTTAAAAACTGTCGGGCAGAATTACAGTTTATGGACGTCCAGATACAGGAAACAGAAAAAGGCTACGAAATCGACGTCTACACCGATAAAAAGATAGCAGTAGTTGTCAAAGGCGATGAAGAACGGATTTATCTGCCTGAAAGCTCTAAAAACAACTCAACATACTACACAGAAAACTACAAGGGTCTCAACCCGACAGAATTCGGCTACAAACTGATTCACAGAGGCCAATTGACAGAATACGAAGTTCTAGGCTAGCTCTCTGTAGATTTCCAGAGTTTCTTCAGCAACCTCCTCCCAGGTACGGCTATCGATACTTCCTATCTCCCGATGCAGAGCCTCTTCTATGCCTTTGCTTATATCCCTGGAGTCGGGAGATACCTTCACAATAGTACTATCTGGAAGTATTTCTTCAGCCCCGCTTTCCGTGGCAACGACAGGAGTCTGATGCTCCAAGGCCTCTGTAAGAGTCAGGCCGAAGGGTTCATTTATCGAAGGAGATACAAATACGTCTGCCGATCTGTAGTAGTCCCCCAGCTCTCTATCAGGGATGAAACCTGGAAATATGACGCTTTGCTCTATTTCAAGTATCTCTGTGAACTCCTGAAGGGCCTCCTGCATATGCCCTTTCCCTCCCAGCACCAAGGTTCCTCTGTTATCTTCCAGGAATTTTTTGAAGCCGTAGAGTAAATGTTCAAGGCCTTTCTGCTCTGTATGCCGGCCTACGAAGAAAATCATGTTATCTTCGATGCCTAGTTCTTTTTTGATGTCTCTGCCTCTGGCCTTCTTCTTCGTGAAACCGTTGTGTATGACTTCGGCCTCTTCGCCAAACTCTTTCTTAATTTCATCGGCTAACTGGGTGCTTACGGCTATCAACTTATCTGAATTCTCCGCTGCAGCTTTTTCTAGCTTCAGGCCTTCTTTATTAGTTTCTCTGGATCTGTTGCTGCTGAGAGAGTGCAGTGTAGAGACCCACTTTACATCTGAGTACTTCTTTGACTTGAGGCCGGCCTCGCTGCCAAACCAGTCGTGTGTATGTATTATGTCGTAGTCCCGGGCAAGTTCAGCTACCTGAGATGAAATTTCACGTGACTTGGGAAGAACGTGGTCTGAACTGCTTTCTACCGCTATAAACCTTTTTCCCGTCGGTGAGTACTCTTCCGGCAATGCCAGATCTATATTCGCCTCCTTTTTCCGCAGTTCTTCGAATAGGTGTGCGACGTGAATATCGAGACCTCCTTCGATATTTGGAGGAAATCCCCATCCCAGCATCAAGATTTTCTTTTCCACAGTTCAGAATAGAAGATGAGAAATAAAATAGGAAGGTGGTGTATCTATTACTCTATACCGAAAGATCTGTTCGTCTTATCGATACTTGTCTCTTTGTCCTCCATGTCAAACATTGATCTGATTGCATCGACGTTTTCAGGTATGACGATGGATTCCTGGTGAACCATCTGTATCCAGTAAACCCGGTCATCCTCTACGGTTACAGTCTCCTTCCATACTCCTGTCTCCTGCATATCGCTTCGCTTCCTACCCAGATCTCTCATTTGCTCGTGAACTTTTCCAGTGGAGTCAAATCCTTCATCTGCATTGATCATTCTGATACGCGGAGTCTCTCTGAAGGCCTCTAAAACCTCTTCTTCAGATACTCCCTCCTCTAGGTCTGCCTGTACCATGTGGACGTGTCCGTATGTAACTGGTACCTTGACGGCCAACGTCGTAATATCGAGTTCAGGCATAACTGCCTCTACGTCCGGTCCATGATGGGAAGGCACATCTGTTACAGGTACAGTGGAATTGATGGGGCCTCTGCCGTCCTGTGGAATATCTCCTCCACGTCTAACAAGGTTTGCTACTGCCTTCTCTATTCCGAAGTTGTCTCTCAACGCACTCATAGTTCTTGAAAGAGAAGTAGTGTTGCATGAGACGACCTTCACGAAGTCCTCTCCGCTGGCTTCCTCGTAGTTTGCGTCTGCGTTGAACTTGACAGGTGCAATATCTCCTGCGCCGCCCTGGAATATTGCCTTTACATCGTTTGGGTCGTAGAGATTCTCCTTATTCATCTTATCGATTCCTGAAGGAGTGGCATCTACTGCCACATCAATCTCATCGATAACTTCTTCTAGAGAGCCCTCTACAATCATTCCGTCTTCTTCAAGGTTTTCAACTCCTTCCTGGTTTGATCCGTAAAGGGATGTGCCGTGAAGAGCTCCTTCCTCACTAAGAACACTTTTCAGCTCGCCGTGAGGCCTTACATCTGCTACGCCAAAGAGCTCCATGTCTCCCTGGTTTTTGACAGCTTCTGCAACTCTCTTGCCAATAGTTCCCATACCGTTTACAACTACTTTTACCATTTTATCACAGGAATGAGTTTGCAGGCCTTGAATAAAAGCTTGAGCCTCTATTAGAAAATCATTGATCCGTTTGTCCTGTCAAAGTAACTGTCCTCTGTATCTCCGCTTTCTAGATGTTTTGCGGTAGCTACTATGGCGTCCCAGGGATATCCTATATCCTCTTCAGACATATATTCGGTTATTTCTTCTTCATCTCCTGCATAGTTCTCGATTAATCTGTCTGCTAGCTCTGAGACTGCGGCGTTAGCATCGGCTTCTTTTCTTAATATACTGACAACGTCTTCTGGAGTATACTGGGTTGTTTCAAGTGCTTGGTCAATTTCACCGTATACTCCATGAGCGGTGCTGTCTTCCCTCAAAGTATTTCTCTCACTTCTATCTTTCTCTAGGTACTCTGTAAGGCCTTTTTCGAATGCGTTGGTATGGCCTAAAGTAGATCTCAAGGTAAATGTGCTATGAGGACGGAGTTCTGATGCAGCGCTTACAAGATTTCTCAATTTTTCGGGGTTGTTCCAGGAACCCTCCCAGTCTCTTACTGCTCTCTCAAAATTAGCTACAGAACGGAGGTAGTCATCTGTACCTTCTTCTACCCTCTCAAAGCTTGATTTGTCTAGAGTGGAGAGATCGGGTCTACTCATATAATTGTTATTAGGCAGTAAATGTTAAATTTAGACCGGGGCTTTGTTACCGCTATGCGGTGCTAGTATTAAATTTAAATCGCAGAACAAAAATTGACTCTATGAGCACTGAATTAATTGAAAAGCTGGAACGCTCATCGAAAAGCCATAAAGGAGAGAACGGGAAGGTTCTGATAATCGGAGGAAGCCGGAAATATACTGGAGCGCCGGCGCTTGCAGCTGAAGCAGCGCTCCGAGCTGGAGCAGACCTGGTCAAAATCTTGACAGCGGAGGAAGCGAAACCCGTGATCCAGGGCTTTTCCGAGAACTTGATAGTGGAGAGCTACGGGGAAAGATTCGATGATAAATCTCTGGAAAAAGCCGTCGAACTCGGGAAATGGGCTGACTCAACGGTTATAGGCCCCGGCCTGACAGATTTCGATAAATCTGCGCTGGAAAAATTCGCAGAGGAAGCTGAAAAGCTTGTTATCGATGCAGAGGCAATAAAGGCCCTGACTGAAACTGAAGCCAATATTTTCACACCTCACTCCGGAGAGGCAGAACCGATAAGAGAGAAGTATGGCTCGGAAAAGGCCTTCACGTCGCAGAAAGGTAACACTGTTGTTCTGAAAGGCAGGACTGACAAAATTTACGCCGAAGGAGAAGTATTCGAGAACGAGACTGGCTGTGCAGGAATGACTATTGGTGGAACCGGTGACGTCCTTGCAGGGGTTGTGGCCTCGTTCAAGGCTCAGGGCCTCGGTGATGAGAATGCTGCCCGGCTTGGAGCCTTTGTTAACGGCAGGGCGGGTGAAAAGGCCTATGAAAGATACGGTAACGGCCTTGTAGCTTCGGATCTGATTGATCTAGTTGCCGAGGTTATCAAGAACTAGTTATTTCTCGTAGGTGTCGTGGTATGCGTTCTCACGTGTCCAGCCTGGTTTGAACTCGTACTGTATCCCGGATCCCTTGATCTTCTCTATCCTGTCTGCCACCTCTTCCTCGGCGCACTCAGGCACCAGGTAACGCCATTCCTCGCCCGATCTTATCCTTCGACGAACCTCTGTACCTGAATAGATTCCGGGATCGTGCATATCCTGCTCGATCAGCTCCAGCTCGGGATCTTCCTCCACAAGCCTCTTCACAAGGCCGTTCTGGGAGATAACCTTATCGGGAGAGGCCTTATCCCTCAACTCTTCCAGCCATTTCTGGTGTCCTTCCTCGTCGCTGCTGTAATCTTTCAGGCCCATGATCTCTATATCCGGGTAGCAGGCCCTGATAATCTCTCTCCGATCCTCGAAACTGAGAGGGTTCTCCTCTTCACCTTCTTTACCGGCGCTACCGACCCCGATCACAAGCTCGTAACTGTCTCTGTATTTCTCCACTACTTCACGGTGACCCAGGTGAAAAGGCTGGAACCTACCTACCAGGATAGCTCTCTTGCTCATAAATTCTTATCTCCGCGAACTCTGTATCATTTTTTGAAAAGGTTGGATCTCTAACAAGTAAGTACGGGGCAAGAGGTAAAACATCCTCGGCCCTCCCATCAAGGTGACTGTAAATGAAAAACAAAGAGGTAGCTGATATTCTCTATGAGATCGCGGACTACCTCGAAATGCAGGACGTGGACTGGAAACCACGGGCATACCGAAAAGCCGCAAGAAACATCGAAGGCCTATCTGAAACTATCGAGGATATATATGAACGCGGCGAACTCGGCGAAATCGACGGTGTAGGCGAGAATATCGAGAACAAGATCGCCGAGTACCTGGAAACCGGCGAAATGCAGTACCACAAGCAGCTTAAAGAAGAGCTTCCTGTCGATATCGAGGCCTTAACCGCGGTAGAAGGACTGGGTCCGAAGAGAGTGAAAAAGATCTACCAGGCAACCGGTGTAACCAATCTAGATGAACTGGAAAAAGCCGCAGAGAACGGGGAAATAGCTGAGATAGAGGGTTTCGGCGAGAAAACACAGCAGAACATCCTTGACCATATCGAAACAGCAAGGAAAGGAGAAGAAAGAATGCTGATAGGAAAGGCCTTTCCAATCGCTGAAAACCTCAGAGAAGAGCTTGAAGAATCGGAGAAATTCAATCAGGTTACTTTAGTCGGATCTTTCAGGCGTAGAAGGCCGACAGTCGGCGATATCGATATACTGGCAACTGCTGACGATGCCGAAGAAGCCATGGAGGAGTTTACTTCGGGTAGCGATGTTAAGGAGGTTCTAGGAACTGGTGAGACTAAGTCCTCAATAATTATATCCGGCGATCTACAGGTTGATCTACGTATCGTGGATGAAGACAGTTACGGAGCTGCTCTACAGTACTTTACAGGCTCCAAGGATCACAACGTAACCCTGAGAACAATAGCAGTAAATAAGGCCTGGAAGCTGAACGAATACGGGCTGTTCGACTCCGAGGATAACAAGCTGGCAGGTAATACTGAGGAATCGATCTATGCAAAGCTTCAGCTAGATTATATAGAGCCGGAGCTACGTGAAGACACAGGAGAAGTAGATGCTGCAGCGAAAGGCAACCTCCCGGATCTTGTTGAAGAAGACGAGATTAAAGGCGATTTGCAGATGCATACGGATTACAGCGATGGTCGGAACACGGTCGAAGAGATGGCTGAGAAGGCCGAGGAGCTAGGCTACGAATATATACTTGTAACGGATCACGGACACTCGCTTCAGATCGCGAGCGGAGTAGATGAAGAAGAACTGGAAGAACAGAGGGAAGAGATAGATGAAGTCAATCAAGAGTTCGATGTAGAAGTGCTGCAGGGAGTAGAGGCTAATATCGACGATAACGGAGAACTGGATATATCTAAGGAGAAGCTTGAGGAGCTGGATCTTGTTGTCGCAGCGCTGCATAACAAGATTGAAAATCCGACGGAAAGCATCGTCAAAGCGCTGAAAGAGTATCCGGTAGATATCCTGGCTCATCCTCTAAATAGAAAGGTGAGTAGTAGAGAACCACTGGATGTAGACTTAGATAAAATTGTGGAGGTTGCGGCTGAGGAGAACGTAGCGTTGGAGATAAATTCACAGCCGGCCAGACTTGATCTTCCGTGGCGGGACGTCAAAGAGTACCGCGACAAGGTCGACTATGTGGTATCTACAGACGCACATTCTCCTTCGGAACTTGAATACATGCATCTCGGAGTCGCTCAGGCGCGCCGTGGCTGGTGTAAACAGGAAAACATACTCAACACATTACCTCTAGAGAAACTGAAGGAGAAGTTAAGATGAAACAACCGGAAAACAACCCGTACATCCGCAACCCGAAACTGGATTTCCAGGACGCAGAAGAACTAACAGGTGAAGAGGCAGAGGAACAGGTAGAACGTCTCCGTGAAGCTGTTGAATACCACGACTACAGGTACTATGTGGAAAACAATCCCATAATCTCTGACAGAGCCTACGACAAACTGTTCGACAGACTTCAGAAGCTGGAGCGGAAATTTGATTTACAGACTGAGAACTCTCCAACACAACGGGTTGGCGGAGAAACTCTGGACGAGCTTGAATCACGAGAGCACGTTAAAGAGATGCTGAGCCTCGACGCATCCGATGAAGCCGACGAGGTCAGAAATTTCGCGGACCGGATAGAAGATAAAGCAGGAAACGTACAGTACCATCTCGAGCCTAAGTTCGACGGTCTCTCAGTAGAGTTCGTATATGAAAACAGCGAACTAGAGGCCGCTGTAACGCGTGGAAACGGAGTAGAAGGCGATGATATAACGGAGAATATTAGAACTATCGGTTCTGTACCGTTAAAACTGCATGGAGCTCCTGAAACCCTGGTTGTCCGTGGAGAAATCTATATGCCGCGTGACGGCTTCCAGGAGATCAACAAGGAAAGAGTTGAACGTGGAGAAGATCCTTTCGCCAACCCGCGTAACGCAGCAGCCGGAACAGTACGGCAACTCGACCCATCAGTAGTAGCAAACCGGCCGCTGGACGTCTTCTTCTACGATATAATGGAGACTTCAGCAGAACCTGAGAGCCAGATAGAAGCCATGAACCTTATGGTAGAATGCGGTCTGAAAGTAAACGAATATAACGAGCTGGTAGATGATATCGAGCAGTTCATAGACTACCGCAACGAAATGATAGATCGCCGTGAAGATCTTAACTATGATATCGACGGCGTAATTGCGAAGGTCAACGATTTTGAGAAAAGAGAAGTTCTTGGAAAGACTTCTGCTCATCCTCGCTGGGCGTTCGCTTACAAGTTCCCGGCAAAGACCGGTACAACCACAGTACAGGATATAGCAGTACAGGTAGGCCGGACCGGGAAACTTACGCCGGTAGCCTTACTGGAACCGATAGATGTGAAAGGGGTAACGATCTCCCGTGCATCGCTTCACAACGAGAAACAGGCCCAGAAACTCGGTATCTCCCCCGGAGCCAAAGTCAAAGTTGAAAGAGCAGGCGACGTCATCCCACAGGTAAAAGAAGTAGTTGAGGAAGGCGAAGAAGTGTTTGAGATGCCGGAAGAGTGTCCTGTCTGCGGCTCGGAAGTAGTCGGAGAGAAAGAACACCATTTCTGCACCGGCGGAATCTCTTGCCCAGCACAACTGAAGAGAAAACTTCAGCACTTCGCATCAGAACAAGCAATGGACATCGACGGCCTAGGAGAAAAAATAGCAGAACAGCTCGTTGATCAAGGCCTGATGGCGAAAATACCGGACCTCTACCGGCTGGAGAAAGAAGAACTGATGGAACTGGAGAAGTTCGCAGAAAAATCAGCCGAAAACCTGCTGAATGAAATCGAGGACTCAAAAGACATCGACCTGGCCAGCTTCCTTACAGCACTGGGAATCCGGCATGTAGGAAATGAAACAGCAAGAGGCCTGGCGGAAGAATACACTCTGGAGGAACTGGAAAAGGCCTCTAAAGAGGAGTTGATGGAGATGGAGGATATCGGGCCCGAAGTCGCGGAGAACATCGAGTCATTCTTTGAAGCAGCCGGTAGAGAACAAGTGGAACAGCTGCTGGGGGAAGGTGTAAAGCCGAAGAGAGCGGAGACTGGGGAAGAGCTTGAAGGCCTGAAACTGGTGATCACAGGAAGTATAGAAGGATTTACGCGTGCAGAGTTAACCGAATTACTGGAGCGACATGGCGCCGATGTTACATCTGCTGTTAGCTCGGAGACTGATTACCTGGTTGTTGGGGAGAATCCTGGTGAGTCGAAGAAGGCGGCTGCTGAGCGTGAAGTCGTGGAGGAGTTGAGTGAGGACGAGTTCCGTGATACGATCCTCTCTGAAGTGGAGTAAAAAAGGCCTAAAAGACTGCAGACCTAATTGACGGATGTGTACGATAAAGTTCTGGTTCCTACAGACGGCAGCGACAGATCAGAGACAACGCTTAAGATGGCGAAAACTGTGGCCTCGACTTAAGGTGCTGAAGTTCATGTACTGGACGTTATCGATCAACGGAACCATAGCCTGACCTTTGTTTCTCATCCAGCAGTCGACCGGTTGGAGCAATCTAGGGCCGAACTGGTAGAAGACGCTGAGGAAGAAATTGGAGATGAAGGCCTTGAAGCCGAAGCTGACGTTGTGCAGGGTATCCCACATGATAGATAGAGGATTAAGTCGATAATAACGTTTTCCATCGGATAATAATAGGGTTAACGGGCAGGGCGATCAATGAACAATCTGCTGATCGCATGCACTGCTTATAAAGCTTTATGACGGACCTTAGTCCTTGATAAGCTAGTTTACCTGAACATTTGATCTCCTGCTGCCAGGATATCCGACATACCGAGTTCAGGGAAATCCTCCAGACTGTGAACCTCTTCCAGTTCTTCTGCAAGGTAGTATGCCAGGCTGAAACCGTAGTGAGAGATTTCATCGGTCTCTTCAACCAGTGAAAGCTGAAGTTCCTCTCTGAGAGTATTCCAGTTCTCCGCAACCTCTTCTCTAGGATCAAGCTCCGGTTTCTCGCCTGTGATGTTCTCCGCAAAACGCAGGGAGTGGCCTAAAGTCAATAACTCCTCCCAGTGATACGAGTTCGACTTGTACTCCAGGAACCAGGACTGTGCGTAGGCCTGAGCTACCGTGACTTTAAGCTGATCCCTCCACTCTTCTCCTTCAGCGACGTTTATCCGGGCCTCTTCCTCTGAGAAAACTTCGGGACTTGGTTGGTCCGCCCAGCCAAGATAGATCTGTAAATCAGAGTTTTTAGCGAGTATGGCCTCACAGGTCTGCAAAAGGCCTTCTACAATATCATTTGCTTCACGGAAAACCTCTGGCGATGGCTGAATAGTGTGTTCCATCACTGTTCCACCTCTTCCTTCCATTTGATTGAGCATCCGACAGGGTCTTCTCTTTCCTTTGGAGGATCCTGCCTCTTCAGCATCTTCTTTATTGCGTCGTGCATGTATCGTTTTTCGACTTCGTCTTCTGGGCCGGCCTTGTCGTTCAACCTGCCGTGGTAGAAAAGCCGGTGACGCATGTCTAAAAGGAAAGGGTCTGGTGTGCATTCGGCTCCGAACTCCTTCGCTACTTCCTGATCGGGATCTGAAAGGTAGTAGAAATGCGATGAGTCAAGGCCTTTCTCCTCAACGAAATCCGGCATTTTATCCTCTGAATCCATTGGATGTGTCTCGCTGTTCGAGTTGATTCCGACAATCGCGATTGATGAGAACTCGTCGTTCAAGTTTTTGATCTCCGGTATCTCAGCCTGTACGTACGGACAGTGGTTACACATGAATACTACAAGCACTCCATCGTAGTTATCGAGATCTGAAAGTGCCACTTTCTGGCCCTGATAATCTTCAAGTTCAAACTCCGGCGCCTGCTGGCCCTGTTCAAGTCTAGTCATACTTTCTACTTAGTGGTTCAGGATTTTAAACCTGGAAATGCAGTAATTCTATAATGATGAAAGGCCAGTCCTCAATCGAGTTGGTGATGGTGATAGGTATGGCTATGGTTTTAGCCTCGCCGTTTATAATCACCTCTCAGGATGCTGTTCTTGATCTCGAGACAGGTTCTGATCTTTTGAGGGTCGAGAGCTCTCTGGATAAAATTGAGAGCGGGATAAACTATGTCTCCCGTTACTCCGAGCCCAGTAAGACTACTTTCCGTGTTGATATCCCCTCAAATGTTGAGAATGTCTACCTGAGAGATTTTTCGGATAGCTCAGCTATAGTATTTGAGGTTAGTCAAAGAGGTGACCTCACTAATCGAAGCCGTCTGTTCGATAGGAACGTGGTTGTTAAGAATTCTTCATATCTTGAGCAACAGGGTAAACCGGAGGTAGCAGTTCAACTCTGGGAAGACCAGGTTAACGTATCGGTGATGAGATGAAAGGCCAGGTCAGCGTAGAGTTCTTAGCTTATCTTTCATTTACATTGTTTATCTCTGCAATCCTGATGAGTGTCCTATATGATAAACAGACAGAGTATATACAGTCTGAACAGGAGCAAGAAGCTGAGGAACTGGCCTCGAAGGTTTCTTACCTTACAGAGTACGCATTAACTCAGGAGAATACTTCTTTCACTGCCCAACTACCTCTCAGCATTGAATCTAACTCATATAATGTAACGGTTACCGAGGGTATGACAGTGGTGGTAGTAAAGGATCAGGTTTTTAGAAGTATCAACAATTATCAGGGCAGGCAAATAGAACTAAAATCAGGTGGAAACTACAGAGTGGTTAATAATGGAAGTATCTATTTCAAGAGAAGGTAAGGGCCAGGTTTTCCTACCTGATTTTGTCTCCAGCGTGGTTATTTTCTCATTTATACTGTTTTTCTTCATGCTGGGATGGAATACTCTCATAGCGGATAACTTCCCGGAGAACAGACAGGAAATGGTCCTGAATGCAGAGAGATCTCAGGAAATACTGCTTAATACAGATGGTTATCCAAGCGACTGGAACACCTCGACTGTCGTAGTTCCGGGCCTCAAGGACTCAGGTCTTATAAGCCTACAGAAGTTTATCGAGCTTAAAAACGTATCTGAGAGCAGGAGGAACAAGATGTTGAAAAACGCTTTCCATAACATGACTCTTCGTCAGAATGGCTCTATCTCCAGCTTCAAAGGAACATCCCTAACTTTCGGTTCAGAAATAAATCGGTCAGAGGACCTGATTGTTCTAAGAGAGACAGTTACAGTGAATAAAACCGGCAAAATAGAGACAATGGAGGCTGTATATTACGAATGGAGTTAAAATCTAAGGGTTTCTATTTCTCTTTGGATGCTTTAATGGCTATGATGATACTCTCCGCTATGCTCGGCCTTGTATTCCAGACATTTGCTATAGAGAATACAGGCCCTACAGTAAGTAAGGGATCTAACAGTCTGGACAACATGCTTCATCAGCAGGTAAGATATTTCAACGATTCTATAAATTACAGCGATAAAAATAATTCTGTGGCTGTAGCTATCAGGAACTCCTATGAAACAGGTGAACAGGTTAAGGCCGAGAAAATAGCCTCTCAGTATATAGATAACCTCGATCATGAAGCCGCTTTTTATCTAGTAAATGAGACGGATAACGTACTTATATATAATACTTCCAGTATGAGCGGTAACAAGGAGATAAGATCTCAGATGATTTACCTTCCCTATACAGATAGCTCTCAAACACTGTATGATACCGCAAGGATGGTGGTCTGGGATTAAAGGCCTTGCATACACCCCGTTCGCGCTTTCAGCAGTCTTCGTGATGCTTTCTCTTATCATTATCCCCTCAGGAATGGATAATAGGGATGTAGGCTATGCATCTGACAGCGTTCTGGAAAGCTATGAAACTTCTTGGGAGAAAAACCAGTTCATCTTCACGAACAAGGCCCTGCAAAACCTTTCAGAGACTGTCGTAGCGACCAACTCGCCTGTAAGGAATGTTGAGAATGCAACAGAGTCGGTAGTACGTAACGGCAGCTTCGATAGCAAAGAGATATCTAACTACAGTTTCCGCTCTTGGGAGGTCCGCTCTCAAAGCCTGGCCGAAAGCTCAGGGGTATTTGCTATATCCTCAAAGCTGGAAAATATCTCAGTAGAGGTGGAAAATCTGTCAGCAATGATAAAAACACATATATCTGTAGATTACCAACGTTCAGGCAGGACTTCAACGGTTAATAGAAGCTTTCTAACTCGTGAAGGTCTTTCGCAAGTAAAAGATCCGTATCTGGCCTCGAGAGGTTATGAGGCCTACTTCAACAGGTGTGGTATCAGCTCTCCGATCTCTGACTCATTTACTGAGGGTGTGGCTGATTACAACGGTACGGCTTACGGCAAGGCCTCAATTCAGCCATCTACATCTGATGTATCTAGACCTATCGACAGGGTGCTGGTAACTTCCAATCCCTCTAATTATACAGATGCTGAAATGGGAGGTTTTGCTGGCGTGGTTACAAGTCAGACCTCTATTTCTAATTCCAGTAATGATGTTTACGCCTCTAATGTAGATATCGGTTCTATCCAGGCCGGTGATGACTTGATTGTGCATGAGGGAGAGGTCTACCGCTCACAGTTCCGAAGGATTATTTCCGATAGCTGTTATATCTCAGTCGCGGGATATCCCGGGGTTGAGGAAAGATTTGCGAATGAAACTAGGAACTACAATGGCTCTGTTGCAACCTTCGTAAATGAGACAGAACTCTCCGCTGATAACGCAAGCTCATCGGTAGGGTACGAATACTTCAATGATGGAGCGGTTGGAGGCCTGGAAGAAGTTGCAGGAGTCACTTTTGGTCGAGGAAACACTCTTGACTGGTTTAGAATAAGTCAGGACATTGCACAGGCCCTGGATGTAGAGGAGATAACAGGATAAAAAAAAGGGAAATGTAATAAAGAGGTTATCCTACGTAACTAATTCGTCCAGTTAGTGTGCCACTTACTTCAAGATTCTCTAGTCCGCCGGTATCGTAGTTGATGTTCACATCGTAAGTGTTTTGAGTCTCTCCTGACTGGAAATCATCAAATGAAACACTTTTCGTATCTCCAACAGGTATGACTGTTATGGTGCTGTTGGACTGGTTAGAAGAATTGTCCTGTACTCCAACAGTTACATTGAGATTCTCTACCTGTTCCTGTGCAGCACTTCGGAGTTCAATAGTTAAACCATCACCTGTGACTCCGAAGTTGGCAATCTGTACGTCTGCGTTTGCCAGTCCGGAGCTGTTCTGAATATTTGACTGTCCCTGGACTGTCGTGAAGATTGCGCCACCTACAATAGCGACGACCAGAAGCATCCAACCGTAAGTGGTCAGGTACTCAATCGCTGACTGACCTTTACGTCGTTGGTTAAGATAATTCATGGTCATATCTCCATTTATGTATAGCTCCTTTATATTATTCATCCTAGGGCCGCGGTTACTGCCGTGTTTACTCCTAGGAATATAACTATGGATATCATCACCGTGAATGGTATATATTTTGCACCTTCACGTATGTTCCCATTTTTGATCTGTGATATTATCAGGCCTGCGAAGCTGTTTGAGATTGTCAGGGCTGCAATTGAGAAGAACGTGAGAAAATCTGTGTTTACATCTGGCTGCGAGAAAGACATACCCTGGCTACCGCCTGATGCAAACTGGTTGGCGTCCTGCATATTGGTCTGTTCCCACATCTGTGTTGTTGTCTCAGACATGTACACTGTAATTGAGAACAGTACTGGAGCTCCTACTACTGCAGCCATCAAAATAAATATGACATACATCCGTATACTGGACTGTATCTCCTGTCTGAGCTCTAGTGAGCTTCTTATATCGTCCGCGCTTGAATCCAGAAGGTCAGCAGTATTTCCCCCAGACTCCAGAGCATCTGAGAGAACCTTAAGAGTATCTGCGAACAGTTCAGATTTAACCCGGCCTCTCATCGAGTCAAGAGAATCGGTAACAGATTTACCTCCTGAAATCTCTATAGCAGTCTTCCTCAGTTCATCTGCCAGAGGCCCGAACTCGTCTCTAGCACTTATCAGGAAGGCCCGGTTTATGCTTGAACCGGATTTCAGGTTTGTACTTATCAGCATCAATGCGTCGGGAAGCACTCTCTCCATCTCGTTTTTCCTCTTCTGAGCTAACAGCGAGATAGTTATGTATGGGGTGAAGAAGTATGCGATGCTGCCAAGACCGATGAATATCCCTGCTTTTATCTGGAGGCTTACGGGTATCAGACCTGCTATAACTCCGGATACAAATATTCCCAGAAGGCTGAAATAAAGGCTCGTATGTTCGTAATCCTCAATATCTGCGTATTTGGCCTCCTCTGATATGGTGTCTTTGAACATGCCAGGGTTAAGTTCGAATATTGCTTTCATGAGTGAGCGATTCATGCTTTCACCTCAGGCCTTTTTGATTTGATCAGGTTAAGGAAGAATACCTGGAAGACCGTCATCCCTCCAAGTATTCCTAGATAGGTTGTCGTATCCACTGATAGACCTGCGAAACTTGAAATTACGATCAAACCTGTAATTCCCAGGCTTGGACCGATTACTGCGATCAGTAAGTATACTAGAATGTACGGATTAAGTTCTTTACCGTATTTCTTGATCTGTAGTTTCTGTTTCTTGATCATTGAGTCAACGATGGAGTCTAGAGCCATTGCAACGTCTGTTCCTGATTTTATGGAGTTGTTAAGCTGCCACATTGCTCTACGGTATTCCTCACTGGGGTTTCTCACAATAGATTCCTCCAGTGCATTCACCATGGATTTTCCGCCATCTATGTCACGTGTTATCCTCTGAAATTCTTCTGAGGCCTCACCGTATCCTTCTGTCACAGTGTTCATTGCATCATATAGCGGTATACCGGATTTCACTTCGATAAGCATATCTCTAAGTGCGTAAGGCAGGTCTTTCTCCAGTTTACGTGTTCGTTTATTTGTCTGTATCTTCGGGTAGTTAGCAAACGTCAGGAAGGCCATTATGGTCAGCAGTGGTAGTGCTGCTATACCGATAATAATCATAGCCTGATTACTGATGTTGTATCCTGCGAATATCAGGCTGAGACCTGAAGGTATTCCTACTTTGAATGACTTCGAGATGGCTTCTGAAAGGTATTCCTCTGGTTCCTGATCTATCCTTGCTGTCATCAAATCTCTTTCGATCTGAGGCACTACCTTCTCGGATTTCTGGGCCAGAGGCAGTAGAAGCTTTTCGAAGTCTAGTTCCATTTATTTGGCCTCGCGCATGATCTTCTCCGGATCTTTGTTTTGTTCTGCGGCCTCTACCACTTTGTCTGTGTGAGAGTAGTACTCCGCGATGACCCGGCCTACGCTTTCTACACTGTCTACCTCTCTGTCTATCATCCAGGATAGGACCTTTCTCTTCTCACGGAGGTTATCCATAAGTTCGTCTTGGTCTAGACCCGTCAGCATCTCCAGCTTATCCATTATCTCGCGAGAGTCGTTTTCTCTGTGAATCTCGTCTTCCTTCGAGTTCCAAGTGTATAGCTTGTTGGCTTCAAGGCCTTCCTCATCCTCTCTTTCGATGATTTCTGCTACTTCCAGCACCCTTCTGAAGTTTCTTCTTCTGTCACGGAACATGACTACGTTCAGGTCGACGGCCTCGACAACAGTCTCCGGTACATCTATCGGAGGGTTGGTCATGCGTTTGATTGTTGTCTCAGCTGTATCTGCGTGCAGGGTGGAGTAGACAGAGTGACCTGTTTGCATTGCCTCGAAAAGAACTTCGGCCTGTTTCTTTCTACGGATCTCTCCTACTAGTATACGGTCGGGACGCATACGTAAAGAGTTAACAAGTAGATTCTGCATGGATACCTCTCCCTGGCCCTCTGGATTTGATTCTCTGGTTGTTAGAGGCACCCAGTGCAGGAAGTCCGGTAGTGAGACCTCTCTGGTGTCCTCTATCGATATTATCCTTTGATTCGGAGGTATAAATGGTGTTAAAACGTTGAGAAGTGATGTCTTTCCCGCTCCTGTACCTCCTGATACGATCACGTTCATCTCGTATTGTAGGCAGAGCCAGAGAAACGCTGCGACATCTTTATCGATTGTACCGACGTTGATGAAGTCCGTTATGGTCCATGGATCGCGGGCGAATTTCCTGATTGTAACTGTGTTTCCCTGCGTCGAGATCGGGCTGATAGTAGCGTTTGTACGGTCTCCTGAAGGCAAATGTGCGTCCAACAATGGATGTAGGGATGAAATGTTTTTACCAACTCCTCTACCGATTTCAGAGGCGTAGTTATAGATTTCTTCCTCGCTGTCGAATCTTACATCTGTTTTCATCCACCCAAGTTCTTTGTGGTAGACCCATGCAGGCTCTTCGCTGCTGTTAATAACGATCTCCTCAAGATTATTGTCCTGAAGAAGTATTTCGACGTCTCCTAGACCAAGCATCCTGTGGATAAGATTACCTATCATCGCCTGAATCCTGTCGTTGTCAGTATCCGGAAGCTGATCCTTCAACATTTCTTCAGCTCTGGTGCGGAATATCTCTCGGGTCTTATCAAGGTTCTCGGAGTCGTCCAGCTGATCAGCGTTAAGGTCAACTTTATCGATGACTTCCTCCTTAACACTGTTTAAAAGAGCTTCGGTTGCTACACTGGGCTGAGGTCTCTTAAGCTCGTATCTCAGGACGTATTCGTCCGTAGAATCTTTTATGGTTATTTCTGCGGGAACGTGATCGGCCACTACTGTGTACTGTTTCTTAATTTCTCCCATATATTACTCCACCTTCTTTATACCAATTGCATGAACTATTCTGGCCAAATAATCCTTAATTATAGCTATGAAACCTTTCAAATAGGACTTGGCGCTATCTGACTCTTCAATTTTTTTATTTAGAGCTTCTATAGTTGTGACGATGTCTTCACGTAGTTCCTCTTTATCTTCTCTTTCATCAAGAGGTTTTTCCTTAAGTTTATCCTTCAGGACTTCGGTTTGATAATCTATACGGTCATATACCTCCTCATCATCCACCTCAGGATCTAGAAGAAGGTCTGAAAGCTCTTTAATATTTTGATTTACCTCCTCTATATTCTCACCAGGATTCCAGTCGATATCTTCTTCGGACTGGTACTTTCCGGAACTCTTACTCTTAACATGGGATAGATTGGAATCTATCTCATCAGAAACATTCTTATCGGAGGCCTTGCCAACAGACGAACCTGGAGAGCCTTCCCTGGACCCTCCACTCTGACCAGCATCTGAACCTTCATTGTTATGCTTCATCTTGTTCAGCATTGCCTTTTTCGCCTTCATAGTGACACTAGGTCCGCCATCATCTTCATCAGACTCATTCTCAGATATACTTACATCGCTGCCAGAATCTTGGTTTGAACCCTGTTTTGAACTATTGGTGCTGCTGGAAGAGTCTCCGAAGTCAATATCTTTACCATCGGAAGAGCCTTCACCTGATTTATCCACAGGTTCTTTGAATTCGCCCTGTTCCGTTGATTCCTCGGCTGAACCAGTACCTAACTCATTTTCGCCTGTGGATTCTGAACCTTCTTCGGCCCCTGTTTTCTTCCTCTCTCTGTCTTCTTCGGTATCTTTTTCCTCAGCCTTCCCCACGAAACCTGCCTCACTATCTTTGCCTTCAACAGCGTCATGGGCCTCCTCAATGTCCTCAACATTAATCTCGACGGTATCTGCCTCAAGTGAGAGTTCATGACGGCCTCTATTTAATTCATCAACTGATTTATCCGAGGCATACTCGAGCACCATGCCCTTAATCGCGGAGTAATCAATCTCTACCAGGCCGCTGTTCTCCAGAGCTCTGGCCCATTTCTCAACCTGTTCTTCAGGTATTCCAAGATCCTCTGATATCTGTGAGACCGAGTAACGAGATTTCTTCTCGAGGAAATCAAGTAAGGTGTCGGCCCCGGTTTCTATATCAGGGGTGTGTTCAGAATCAGGCATGATTAAAATAAAATTGGCTCTCGCTTGATTTTAAAGATTTGTAAAAAGTCTTGGGCTTCCACAAGATTAAAACACAGGCCTGACGTAATACTATGTATTATGAAATTCGATAACGATGCGATCTTCCGAAACGGAAACTCTCTGATACTGGCCTACGACCATGGAACAGAGCACGGGCCCGTGGATTTCGAGCCAAACCCGGAAAGTGCTGACCCGCGACACGTCTTCGAGGTCGCGACACATGATGCGGTGACCTGTGTTGCGGTACAGAAAGGAGTTGCAGAGACATACTACCCAGAGTACCGGGATGAGGTAAACCTTCTTCTCAAGCTAAACGGTAACTCGGCCCTGCCGAAAAGAGAGGACTACTACTCACCGAAACAGTGCAGCGTACAGTATGCAGTAGAAGAACTCGGAGCTGATGCAGTAGGATACACGATGTACGCAGGCAGCATCCACGAAGATAGGATGTGGCAGGAATTCAGAGAAGTCCAGGAAGAGGCCCGGAAATACGATGTGCCGGTAGTCATGTGGGCTTATCCAAGAGGAAAAGGAGTCCAGAACTCCGACTACTCAGGCCAGAAAGACCCTGACCTGATCGCATACGCAGCAAGACTGGGCCTAGAACTGGGAGCTGACATGGTTAAATGCAAGTATCCTGGCAGCCAGGAGGACTGGGAAGAAATTGAACGCGTAACTGGCGACATGAAGACTGTGATGTCTGGCGGATCGAAGAGAAGCGATGAGGCCTTCATCAACGATGTTCAGAGCGTAATAGATGCCGGAGGAAACGGCCTCGCGGTCGGAAGAAACGTCTTCCAGAGAGAGGATCCTGAAAGCCTGCTTGACCAGCTTGAAGAAGTCATCTTCGAGGAATAGAAAATGGCTGAAGAAGTAGTTGATGAAGTGATTCAGAAAGTAGCCGAGGCCGCACCACATATTTCCTCAGGGCTCATGCACCGTAGAGAATACGTGGGCGAGGAAAATCCAAGCGATGAAAGAATGATGGAGGCTGATGTCTGGGCCAATGAATTCCTTCAGGAAAAGATAACCTCGATCGACGGCGTCGGAGAGTTCGCATCCGAAGAGGAAGAAGAAGTCATCGACTGCGGCTCAGGCCTTGCAGTAGCTGTCGACCCTCTTGATGGATCGTCCAACATCCCAACAAACAATCTTGTAGGCTCGATCATCAGTATCTACGATGGAAAACTGCCGTGCAGCGGCCAGAAAATCGTGGCTGCATTCTACGTTCTGTACGGGCCTCTGACTTCTCTGACCGTGGCCCGGGATTCCCGAGTCGATGAATATATTATAGAGGAGGGCTCCGGTGATGAGGTGGATCTTCACGAGGCCAGCAAAGATATACAGATAGAAGGTAAGAACGTCTACGGATTTGGAGGTAACAATGCCTGGTTCGAAGATTTCAGAGATCTGGAAAGCTATTTCTCCGACAGGTACAAGCTACGTTACGGCGGATCCCTGGTCGGTGATTTCAACCAGATGCTGCACCATGGAGGAGTGTTCGGTTACCCTGCGAAAGAAGGCTACGAGAACGGGAAGTACAGGTTGATCTTTGAAGGCAATCCGATGGCCTTCATCGCTGAAACCGCAGGCGGAGCTTCTACTGACGGCGGACAATCGATTCTGGAGGTAGAAGCTGAGGAACTGCATCAGAGAACTCCTTTCTTCGCAGGCCATACAGAAATGGTGGAAGAGATCGAGGAAAGGCTGTAGGCCTTTTTTTTTACTCGAAGTAATCCATAATATTCTCGCGGTCGAAGATATTTTCCTCTCCGACCTGTTTCTTCAACTTCTTCGCAGTCCGCTTACCGATCAACTTCTTTAACTTCTCAAAACCAACCTCACGGATACTTTCTTTATCGCGGACACCGTTATCGTACAGCTTCCGGGCCCTGACCCGGCCGATCTGATCGTATTTGACGAGGCTCAACAACTCCTCCTTGATACCGTGCTTTAGACGAATCCGAAGTTTCTCCAGATCCTTACCTGTATCGATATCCTCTGTACGGGCCAGCTCCTTCGCAGCATACACCAGCCAGTCAGCATTCCTCATCTTCGCTCTGATACCGCCAGGAGCGATGTTAAACTCGTTCATCAGTTTTTCCTCATCGTTCTCGCCGATCCAGGCCTGCATCATCGCTGCAGTCTTCATAGAGTTCATGAAAGACTCGTACTCCACATCCCACTCATTAGGCACTGATTCAAGCAGATATTCACGTGCATCCATCAACATCTGCTCGTAATCACTCCATTCATCATCTTTAACCCGCAGAGGAGGATTCATCTCCGAGGTACGGGCCAGCATAAACAGATAGGAGATGGCCTCCGTCTCTTTACCCTGAGCATCCGAAGACTTTTCGTCTTCTGGTTCTTCAGAAAAAATTCGTTTTTCGGCCTTCTCCAGTGACTCCAGCATCTTATGCGCTGAATCCGGATCGATATAAAGCTCAGAGACTCTGCGACCAACTTTGGTTGCCTCCAGCTCTTCCTCATGCAGGAAACCGTACTCGACTAGCTGATCGACCACGTCCTGAATCTGGGCCTCTACCTCACTCATCTCCTCGAACTGATGGGCGTAGAAAGTCTTCTTGTAGAAGCTCATTAACTCGCTCATATCGGTGCAGAACTTAGAGGCCACCAGAGAAAGCGTATGCATCCTCAGAACTGGTTCGACAGCCAGCTTCGACTGAATCCTTTCCGGCTCGCCGAGAATGTAACGGTTCAGTATCTCATCCTTCATACCCGGGTTCTTCGCAATACTGATCGCCTCACCACGATCATCGTACTTCGGCCTTCCGGCCCTTCCTGTCATCTGCTCGTACTCCAGAACAGGGATGAAGTCCATGCCGCTGCCTGTGTAACGCTTCAGGTCGCGGATGATAACTCTGAAAGCAGGGAGATTGACGCCAGCCGCCAGTGTAGGAGTAGCAGAGACAGTCCTGATTAATCCTTCTCTGAATGCTTCCTCAACTAAAGATCTTTGCTTTTGAGTCAATCCTGCATGGTGAAAGGCCGCTCCCTGCCGAACATTCTGCGCTAACCTCTTGCACTGA
>Ga0102936_1000073_pt1 | contig 33834 bp, 32 predicted proteins | sample SalPon2_A_H2O_MG_FD_78502 | JGI IMG/M metagenome (GOLD analysis project Ga0102936, IMG submission 78502) | Salt pond water microbial communities from South San Francisco under conditions of wetland restoration - Salt Pond MetaG R2_A_H2O_MG | ecosystem: Environmental > Aquatic > Non-marine Saline...
CCAGGGACAGACCGCGGGCGAGGACGGCCCCGACACAGAGCGCGAGGAGGCCGGGCAGCGCTCTGAGGGCGTCGGCTACCATGGGATCGAAACGCCGAGGCCACCGACGAGGAAACCGATCGCCGCGGCGACGAGGACGCCCTGCCAGTCGGTATCCAACTCGCTCCAGCGACCGAGCGTCGCGTCGAGTAGCCCGGCGATCCGATCGCGCGTCATGGACGGAGCGTGGGTGCCCCCGGAGTGTATATGTACTGCTTTTTCGTCGTAGGTAGGAGAAATAGTTGCTGGTAAATTCCCGTTATTTTGCGTCGAGAGCGTCACGCACTCGCCGCCCGACGATTCTCGAGGTGACGCCACTTCAGGGACGCTGGCCGAGGCCGACAGAGTAGCAGTTGACGGTGTACTGGCCGCTGAAGCCGGTAAGTTCGACGCGGCCGCCCCCGGCATCGGTTGCGTTAATATCCGGAGGGAGCACAGTCGTATTCCATTTGTCAGTTGAGAGCTCACTCGGGAGCCTGATCCTAGTCACCGTCTGGGGGTTGTCGGTTGAATTAGATACGCCGCCAGTGAGTTCGATCGGGAGCGTGCCGGCTTCGGACCGCGTCCGGAGACTGCCGTTGAGACGGTACAGATTGATCTCGCCCTCGTCAACGATTTTACTGTGTTCGAGCACCGCGTTTTCACCGTCCGCCGTCTCGACGTAGAGTAGGCCGTTGTCGTATCTGATGTCCGGCTGAGTCGTCTCGTGATATCCCGGCGAGTAGACCAGCCCCGTCGTCGCGTCGCCCTCACAGAGCTCTGCGGCGTTCACTTCACCGTCGATTTCGATCGTTCCGTCTCCGGTGCTCTCGATGGATCCGGCTGCCGGAGGGGGATTGAGAAACAGCAACCGCGGCGGATAATCGGTCCCGAGCGAGACGGGAACGAGGACCTGCTCGTCGCTCGAAGACCTGCCGAGCGTAATGATTTCCGTGTACAGCTCGGTCATGTCGTCGCGAGCCTCCTGGTAGTGTTGGAACTCGATCTCCGCGTTCTGGTTCGGGACCACTTCCGCCTGAAACAAGGAGAGAACGAGTATGAGGAACCCGAACAGGAGAATAAAGCCGATGACGGTCGACTGCCCCCGCTTGCCGGGCGTCAGTTCCATACCTCGCAGTCTATCTCCCACGGATATAACAGTTGTTGGCGAGAGGATCAGGCGTATCTACTACACTGGCTCAGTATCGGATTTCTTTCCCGATCTCCGTTCCGCCCCCGACAAAACACTTCTAAACGCCCGGCGCGTAGCCTCGCCATCGAATCGGACCGATCTGAGGGCGACACGGTCGGCCGAACGAGGCGCATCCCCATGACAGACCGAGCCGCCACCGAACCGATCGGCGTTCTCCTCCTCGTCGGAGTCGTGGTTGTGGCGACGGTGACGCTCGGGGGCGGCCTCTTGACGAAGACGAACGCCATCGCGGACCGGACCGACACCACGCAGCTCAATATCAAAACGGAGGTGAACGAAACGGCGGTGACGGTCCGGCACGTCGGCGGCCCGGAGTTCAATACCGCCGACGTGCAGTTCCTGCTCGTCGGCGATACCGGGCGCGTGGGGCCACACGCGCTCGATGCAAGCGAGGTCAGCGGGAGCGGCCTCGGCGACGGGACCTTCGAGGTCGGCGACGAGGCGACGCTGAATCACTCGTTTACCGGCTACGTCGACGTGTTTCTCCTCGACGCCGGGAGCGGCGATCGGCTCTACCGGACGCTCCGGTCGGCGTTACCGGAAGAGCCGGAGACGACGGGACCGACCGCCGTCGCCGACTCTCTGGATCGAGTCGCCGAGGGGTACAGCATCACGCTCGACGGGTCCGGCAGCTCCGACCCCGACGGCTCGATTGATAGCTATTCGTGGGCGATCACGTCCGGCGTCGGATCGATCGTCGAGGATGACACCGCGACGCCGAACGCGACCTACGACGCGCCGGCGGACGTGACCGGCGACCAGAACGTGACGATCGAGCTGACGGTCACGGACGACGACGGCAACACCGACACTACGACGACCACCGTGACCGTCGTCGATATCGACGCCGCCGAGCCGCCGGGCGACGGGGACGCCTTCGACGACCCCAACGGCAACGGGGTCTACGACCCGGGCGAGGAGGTGATCACCAAGGAGGATCTTGAAGATGGATTCGACGACCCGACAGTCGATCTGGTGATCTACCCCTCGGTCGGAGAAATCAAATCGACCGGCGATCCGGTCGACATCACCGCGAACACGATCACCGCCGGCTCTGATTTCAGATCAACCGGGAAAGCAATCCAACTGACGGCAACGGGCGACATCCGGATCGACGGAGTGACGCTCGAATCTAATGGCAAAGACGGGATTAACATCACGAGCACCGACGGGCGCATCTTCGCCAACGAGACGACAATGACGGTATCTTCAAATAGTCCAAACTCTGGCGGCATCACGCTCAACTCGAACGGTGACATCTACCTCGAATCGGCGGATCTCAGCGCCGGGAGCTACACCGCCGATCTGACGACCCCGGAGGCAACCCTCTACGTCGACCAACTTAGCGTCGACGGCACTCTGGAGTACTATCCGAACAATAACACCAATTCGGACAGCATAACCGTCAACGGAACGGAATCTCAGGGGACGGTTGACCCTGGGACTTGATACGGGGTCTTGTAATGGCTTATTCGCTATCGTCCGTACCAGGATCAGCGATAGCCGGTAAAGAACTACAACGATTCGTATGAAGCGTCGATATTCGTACGGTCGCTACCGCGAAAAATCTCACACTACTGCGGAACGACCGTGATCGTCTTCCCGCGATCGATCGCGGTTTCGAGTTCGTCCGCGATGGCCGAGCCCCGAGAGACCTGGATCTCGCCGCCGCGGGAGACCGTCGCGGTGAAGAGGTACTCGCCGTCGGCCTGCACTTCGACGGTCTCGCCGTGGTGAGACCCGAGCGGGATCACGACGTGGCGGTTCGTCACATCGGGCGTCACGCGTTCGCCGGCCAGTGAGCCACCCGAACCGCCGCCCGAGGATCCGCCGGACCCGCTGGGACGCTCGGAGAGCGAGCGCACGTCGATGTCGATCCCGAGTCGGTCCTCGATCTTGCTGATTCGGCCGCCGCCCTTCCCAATGACGTACGAGATATCGTCTTCCTCGACCCAGACAACCGCGGTGTTTGCGCCCTGGAGTTCGACCTCGACGTGGCCGTGAGCAACGGAGCGGATCTCGCGTTCGATTTCCTGTTTGGCGACGCGTTCGACCCCGGTCTCGCCCCCGCCGTCGGCCGCGCCTTCGAGGGGGACGGTGACGACCTGCCGATTGAACGTGTAGATCTCGTAGGCCGGCTCGCCGGTCTCGAAGTCCTCGATGACGATGACCGGGCGAGCGAGATCTTCCTCGACAAGGCCGTGGGGCACCTTCACTTCGGTCTGGACGTCGTAGACGGTGTGGACCTCCCCCGCCTCGATGTAGACGACGGTGTCGACGACCTGCGGAATCATGCCCAACTCGACGCGGCCGACGAGCCGCTGGAGGGCGTCGATCGCCCGAGTCGCGTGGACAACGCCGATCATCCCGACGCCGGCCAGCCGCATGTCCGCGAACGTCTCGAAGTCCGAGGTCTTTCTGACCTCGTCGTAGATGGTGTAATCCGGCCGGACCATGAGCAGCGAGTCCGCGGTGTTTTCCATCGAGCCCGAGAGTTCGGTGTACTGGGTTATCTCCGGGCCGACCTGCAGGTCCCGCGGTTTCTCCATCGTCTTGACGGCGTAATCCGAGTCGTTGAGGAACTCCGCGACGGCCTGGGCGAACGTCGACTTGCCCGCCCCCGGCGCCCCGGAGATGAGCACGCCGCGCTGTCGCTCCGTGAACCGATCGCGGAGAGCATCAGCGCTCTCGTAGTCGTCGAGATCGGTCTTGACGATCGGCCGGACGGCCGTCACTTCGATCCCGTCGGCGAAGGGCGGTTCGGCGACGGCGATCCGCATATCGCGGATCTGAACGATCGTCATTCCCGGATGCGAGAGTTCGACGAACCCGTCGCTGACCGTTCGGGCGGTGTTGAGGACGTTGTCGGCGATCGAGCGCATCTCGTCCTCGGAGAGGGGATCGGCGTCGATGTGCTCGTAGCGCATCTCGCCGATCGTGCCGCGTTTGGCCATCGGCCGGACGCCGGTCTTGAGATGGACTGACATCGTCTCGTCGTCGAGGTATCGCTCAAGCGTAAGTTCTGTCGTGTCGTCGGTTCGGGGTTCGATGTACTCGACGGCGATCCCCTTCGCCTGTGCGACTTCGCTCTGAACGACGTCGCTCGTCAGAAGCGTCGCGTCGTGTCGGTCGGCGAGATCGCGAATGAGGGCGTCGATCTCGCCTTCCCCCGCATCGCGCTTTTCAACCGCGTCGGGGCGGCGACCGACGTATTCGAGTTCGATCGTCCCCTGGTCGGCGAGATCGGCGAGCAACTGGAGCTCTTCGAGGCCGTCCCAGCCGCTGTCGCGGCCGTCGTTGGCCTGTGCCTCCAGTTCGCCGACGACCGCCTCGGGGACGTAGACCGCGTCGACGTCGTCGGCCTCGACGCGTTCCGATACGCGGCCGTCGATGACCGCGCTCGTGTCCGGCAGAATATCCATACCGGAAGATCCGGTCCGAGGCAGTATAAATACCGTGATGGGACCGCTCCGGGCGGAACCGACTGTCGGTGATCGCCACCCGAGGACTGAAACCGACCGCCCGCCTCGAAAACGGTATGGACGTGGTCGAACTCACCGAACGGCTCGTCGGGATTTCGAGCCACGAGGACGAACGCGCCGCTGGTGACTACATCCAGCGGTGGCTCGAAGCGCGAACCGACGCCACTGTCGAACGGGACGACGCCGGAAACGTCATCGCCCGGCGGAACGCCGGCGCCGATCGCTCGCTGGCGCTCGTCGGCCACCACGACGTCGTCCCGCCCGACGACGAACAGATGAAAGACGGCGAGTACGTCGTCGAGCGACGGGACGGCCGCCTCCACGGTCGCGGGACGGCCGACATGAAGGGCAGTCTCGCAGCCGCGATGATCGCGTTCCGTGACGCCGACGTTCCGCCGGGCATTGAGGCCGTCTTTGCGTCCTTCGTCGGCGAGGAGGACGGCGGCATCGGTTGTCGAGCGGCTATCGACGGTGGGTTCGCCCCCGACTACGCCGTGGTCGGCGAGGGATCGACGGGCTACTCCGCCGATGGGGTCACCGACGTGGCGATCGCCCACAAGGGTCGGCGTGGGTCGACGGTGCTCGCGGAGGGAACCGCCGCCCACGCCAGCGAACCGGACGAAGGCGAGAACGCCATCTACCGGGCGAGTGGCGCGGTCGACGTGGTTCGGGAACTGGACGCACCCGAAACGACGGTGCTCGGTCGCGATCTTGCGGGCTCGATCACAGTCACGGAGATAGACGGCGGCAGCGGCTGGAACGTGATTCCGGAGCGGTGTTCGATCACGATCGACGAACGGACCGTCCCCGGCGACCGAGTGACACTCGATCGGGTCGAGGCCATCGAGGGCGTCTCTGCGAGCGTCGAACAGGACCTCCCACCGATGGCCTGCGACGACGCCGATTTCGCGACGGCGGTTCGGGCGGCTGCCGACGCTGCACAGGGCGGCCACCCCGAAACAGTCGTCAAACCACACGCCACCGACGCCGGGTGGCTCGCGTCGCGGGCCGGAACGACCTGTGTAGTCTGTGGCGCAGCCGAACCGGGGCACGCTCATACCGCAACCGAGAGCGTCTCAACCGAGGTTCTCGAACGCTGTGTCGGGCTCTACCGGCGGGTGGTCGAAACGGTGTGAGCCGCCGTCCGTGGACGCAGGCTGTCTCCGTCCGTGGGTTCTTACTTCGGGAGCACCCATATCGGGCATGGCGACCGAACAGTCCTCCGGTCCGGAGGTCTACGACGAACTGCTCGAACAGTACCGGCGGGCCACGTACCTCGGGGACGCGAACGGGGTGTTGAACTGGGACCAGGAAGTAATGATGCCGGAAGGCGGAACGCCGGCGCGCTCGAAACAGCGCGGCGCGGTCTCCGCCGTGGCCCACGACCTGCTCGTCGACGACGACGTCGGGAGGTGGCTCGACGAACTGGAGGAAGCGGGACTCTCCGAGGAAGAAAGCGCCGTCGTCCGCGAGATCCGCCGGCAGTACGAGCGGAAGGCGAAGGTCCCGACCGATCTCGTCGAGGAGATCAGCGAGGCGACTTCGGACGCCCACCCCGTCTGGCGGGAGGCGAGAGAAAACGACGATTTCGATGCCTTCGCGCCGACGCTCGAACGGCTGCTCGATCTCAAACGGGAGTACGCCGCCCACATCGATCCCGACGCCGACCCCTACGCGGTGCTCTTTGCCGACTACGAACCCTACCTGGACCTCGAGACCGCCGAACGGGTCCTCGAACGACTCCGTGAGGGACTCGTCCCGCTCATCGACGCCGTCCGGGATTCCGACACGGAACTCTACGCCGTTGAAGGGACGTTCCCCGAGTCCGACCAGCTCGAACTCACACGCGACGCTCTCGGGACGCTCGGTTACGACTTCGAGCGCGGCCGGCTTGACACTGCTCCCCATCCCTTTTCGACGGGGACGCAGTTCGACGCCCGGGTGACGACCCGCTTCGACGAATCGGAGCCGCTCGATTCGCTCGGCTCGACGATCCACGAGTTCGGCCACGCGGCCTACACCCAGGGGCTTCGGGAGGACGCTTACGGCTCGCCGCTCGGGGAGCATCGCGGGCTCACGGTTCATGAATCCCAATCGCGGCTCTTCGAGAACCACGTCGGCCGAAGCGAGCCCTTCTGGACGCTTTTCGCGCCCCGGTTCAACGACCAGCACGGCACCGATCTCACACCGAGACAGGCCTACGAGGCCGCGAACAGGGTCTACGAGGACAACCTCATCCGCGTCGAGGCCGACGAACTTACCTATCATCTCCACATTGTGGTGCGTTTCGAAATCGAGCGCGACCTCGTGGCCGGCGACCTCGACGTCGCGGAGGTGCCGGCAGTCTGGAACGACCGGATGGAAGAATACCTCGGCGTCCGCCCCGAGACTGATCGCGAGGGCTGTCTGCAGGACATTCACTGGAGCCACGGATCGTTCGGCTACTTCCCGACGTACTCGCTCGGAAGCGTTCTCGCCGCCCAGCTGTTCGCCGCCGCCGAATCGGAGATCGACGGCCTCGATGCGCAGATCCGCGAGGGCGAGTTCGATTCGCTGCACGCGTGGCTCGACGAGTCGGTCCGTCGTCACGGCTGTCGGTACACCACAGACGGGCTGATAGAGCAGGCGAGCGGTGAACCCCTCACGGCCGAGTACTTCCTCGAGTACGCCGAATCGAAGTTCGGCGAACTCTACGGGCTCGATCGGTGACCGATCGGCGACGAACGGCGCGTTTTCGGCCTGTCGCCGAGCTTTTTTGTATCGGGACCGACAGGCGTGTATGACTGCTGTCGAGGAAAAGCGCGAGGCGGCGATCGAGGATCTCCGGGACTTCGACGGTGTCGTCGTCGCTTTCTCCGGTGGCGTCGACTCCTCAGTCGTTGCCGCGCTCGCGGCCGACGCCCTCGGGGATCGGGCCGTCGCCTGTACCGCGAAAAGCGAGACGCTGCCGGCCGCCGAACTCGAGGACGCAAAACGGGTCGCAAGCGAGATCGGAATCGAGCACGAGATCGTTTCGTTTTCCGAACTCGACAGCGACGCCTTCGTCGAGAACGACGACGAGCGCTGTTATCACTGCCGGACGATGCGACTCGGGGAGATGTTCGAAACGGCCCGGCGACTCGGGATCGAGACGGTCTGTGACGGGACGAACGCCTCCGACCCGGGCGAGGGACACCGCCCCGGCCTGCAGGCCGTCGAGGAACTGAACGCCTACTCGCCGCTTCTCGAACACGGGATCACGAAGGCCGAAGTCCGCGAGATCGCCCGAGCGTACGACCTCTCGGTCGCGGAGAAACCCTCGATGGCCTGTCTCTCCTCGCGAATCCCGACCGGTCTCGAGGTCACCGAATCCCGACTGGACCGGATCGAACGCGCCGAAGCCCTGCTCAGGACGTGGGGATTCGAGCAGTTCCGCGTCCGCGATCACGACGGGCTGGCCCGCATCGAAGTCGGGGCCGACGAGCTCGATCGCGCGCTCGATCCGGAGTTCGCCGCGGCCGTCAGGGCGCATCTGACCGACATCGGCTTCGATCACGTGACGCTGGATCTGGAGGGGTACCGCACCGGAAGCGTCTCTCCGGAGGAGGCTGAAACTGACACGGAAGCGTCGCCAGAAAGCGGCGAGGCGCTGGACGTCGAGCCCGCTTCGACGGAGGAGCTCACTCGGCGGTCGGAAGACTGACGACGAAGACGGATCCTTTGGGGGTGTTGTCCTCGATCCACACGTCGCCGCCGTAGCTCTCGACGAGCGATTGGACCAGATACAGGCCGATGCCGGCCCCCGAGCTTTCGAGCCCTTTCTCACCCCGCCCGAAGATGTCCTCTCGCTGTTCTTCCGGGATGCCGGGGCCGTTATCGGCCACGCGGATTTCGACCCGATCGTCCGTCTGGACCGTCGAAACGGTGACCTCCGGCGGCGCCTCGTCGTTGTGCTGGATCGCGTTCTGGAGCAGGTTCCGGAACACTGAGCCGAGCATGTCGTTGCCGGCGACTTCGAGTTCGGGGATGGTTCCTTCGACAGTCACCACCGCTTCCGGGTAGCCGGAGCGGAGTTCCTCTACCTGCTGGTTCAGGACGTTCGCCAGCGAGACGGCTCGCACTTCGACGTCCGCCTCGAGCATGACCTGGGACAGGTCGCGCGCGGTCGTCGTCAGGTTCGCCGCGCTTTCGGTGTGTTCTTTGATCACGTCGAGGTACTGACGACCCTCCTCGTCGACGTGGTCCTCAAGCAGTTCCGCGTAGGCACCGATCAACTGGAGGTCGTTCCGGATATCATGTCGCATGACCTGATTGAGAAGCCGGAGGTTGTCTCGCTGCTCCGCGAGACGTTCTTCGGATGACTGCTCGGACATGGTTGCTCGTGTATTTCGATCGGTATATGCGTCCCGTCTCGCGTACCGGGGCTGCTATCGGGACACTTCCGGTTCCCATCCGGTGACGCATTCTCGGTGGATCCGGACGCCGTCGTCGACGTGGAACTCCGTCGCCGAGCAGTTGTCGGGATGGTGCGAACAGAGCGCGTCGGTCAGTTCGTCGCCCTTCGCGTGGCCCAAAAGGATACACAGCGGCCCCCCGTGAGTGACGAGTAACACCGTCTCGGCGTCCACAGTCGAGAGTTCCTCGAACCGCTCTGTGACCCGGCGTTCGACCGCCTGGAAAGACTCACCGCCCTCCGGAACGGCGTCGATCGCCCGGTAGGCCGTCTCGCTCAACCCGAACGTCGGAAAGCGGTCCTCGACGTCCGAGTACGAGAGCCCCTGATAGACACCGAGGTTCCGCTCCCGCAGGGCCGGGTCGTAGGAGACGGGACGGTCGCCGATCGCCTCGAGGAGCAGTTCGGTCGTCTGTTCGGTCCGCAACAGATCCGAAGAGACGACGCGGTCAATGTCGTACTCTTCAGCCAGCCACGCGCCGGCGGTCCGGGCCTGTTCGCGACCGGTTTCGTTCAACGGGACGGGGGCCCACCCCTGCATTCGTCCCTCCCGGTTCCAGTGGGTCTCGCCGTGTCTGACGGCGACGACACGCGTCATGGAACATCGTAGTCCCGGAACCAGTATCAGGCTACCGGAAGAGTGTTGACTCCGCTGTGTGTGTGCTGGTAGTAGCCGGCGTGTTGAGTCGCCGGGGAGATACGACATGGAAGACGAACGCGTACTCGTCACCGGCGGCGCAGGATTCATCGGTTCGAACATCGCGGACCGTCTCGCTCGGGACAACGAGGTGCTCGTCGTCGACGATCGCTCCCTCGGGACGCCCGAAAATCTCGACAAGGCTGTCGAGTTTCACGAGCGCTCAGTCCTCGAAGAAGGGCTCCCGACCGACGTCGATGTCGTGTTTCATCTGGCGGCGCTGTCGTCGTATTCGATGCACGAGTCAGCGCCACAACGCGGCGCGCGGGTCAACGTCGAAGGGTTCGTCAACGTCGTCGAGCAGGCCCGCCAGGACGGCTGTGAGACCGTCGTCTACGCCTCGACCTCCTCGATCTACGGCGATCGGACGTCACCGACCCCCGAGAGAGCGTCCGTCCAGGCGAACAGCGCGTACGAGGCTTCGAAACTAGCCCGCGAACGGTACGCCGAGTACTTCCGAAACCATCACGGGCTGTCGCTGGCCGGGCTCAGGCCCTTTTCGGTGTATCAGGGCTACGGCGGGGGCGAGGCCCACAAGGGCGAGTACGCAAACGTGATCGCGCAGTTCGCCGAGGACATCGCGAACGGCGAGGCGCCGGTCCTGTACGGCGACGGGAGACAGACGCGTGATTTCGTCCACGTCTCCGACGTAGTCGACGCCGCGGTTCGGGCGGCCGAAGACGAACTGGACGGGATGTACAACGTGGGGACCGGGGAGCGCCGTTCGTTCAACACAGTTATCGAATCGATCAACGAGACGCTTGGGACGGACGTCGACCCCGAGTACGTCGAGAACCCGATCCCCGAGTCGGTGTACGTTCACGACACCTGTGCCGATTTCTCGAAACTGCGCGAGGCGACCGGCTGGGAGCCCGAAATCGGATTCGAGGAAGGCATTCGACGCGTCTGTTCAGCCTATCAGTGAGGAGGCGGTCGGTTCGAACTCGTCTACCGTGACAGCTTTCGGAACACTGCGTCGAGGTCCGTGCGAGCAAGAACTCGCTCGGCGAGGAGAACCGAGGCGATCCCGATCGCGATACCGGCGACGGTATCGGACAGATAGTGGGTGCCGAGATAGATCCGCGAGACGGCGACGACGGCGGCGAGCACGGCGACGGATCTGAACGGTAGCGCGTCGGAGTTCCGGGCCACCATCGCGTACGCCGTGACGGCGGCCGCGTGGCCGGACGGAAACGAGGTCGTCGGCGTCCCGGCGCCGTCAGTCAGACAGACCGGCTGAGTCGGAAACGGGCGCTGGACGGCCGTCATCAGAACCGCGACGACGACCCCCGTGATCGAAAGCGCGATGAGCGTAACCAGGAATTCTTTGCGCCACTCCGCTAAATAGAACAGTCCGACGAAAACGAGTCCGGCCGCTACGGAGCCCAGTCCGGTCACGGAGGTCATCAGATTCGTCAGAACCGGGTGGCGGAGGTCGATGACCAGCGTCGCCGTGAGCGCGTCGATCGCCAGGACGTATTCGAGGAGTTCGCCGAGCAACTGCACCATGGGTTCGTCCGAACGGTTCCGGTCGGAGAGTGATATACCCACCCGCCGTCGTCCGCGGCTCACTCGACTCGCCGTGGCAAGGACGGCTCCGAGCGCCGACCGGAGCGGAAGACGGCGAACAACGCGAGCCACAGGACGATCTCGAGATAGAACGACGGCGTGCCGAGATAATACCAAAAGAACGCTCCCGGAGGGATCGCAAGCGGGTCGGCGGGTTCGACGAACGGCCACAGCAAAAACACCGCGTGGCCGGGCCGTCCGTTGATCACGACGTGCAAGGCGTCGAGGCCGAGATGCGATACCCACCCGACCGCGGCAGCCACCCCGGCCCGGCCGTACAGTGCGATCGGGACGAAAAGCAAAGCGAGAAAGACACTGTGGCCGATCGAGTGATACAACTCGACGACGCCGAGCGCCCCGAGTGGCTTATCGAGGAGATCGGGGAGCGCCGCGCCGACGAGCAGCCACAGCGTCGACAGTCGGGACACTCTCCCGACGACCGCGGCGGCGGCGAGATGCGTCAGGAAGAGCATGTAATCACCGTGATCCCGAACACACGTCAATTGTTGGTGCGGGAAAGCCGCCCACTGACGGTGAGGTAGTCGCGGGCGAACACGGCCAGCGACGGCGCGAGCACGATCGGCGCGGCGGTCCTGACGAGATCCGTCGGCAGCGACGGGACGAGCGCGATCGTAATGAAGACCATCTGGACGCCCGCGAGATACTTCCCGAGATCGCTGTCGGGCCGATCGAACACGGGCCGATCGCGGATGCGCCGCCAGCGAACCCCCGCGAGAAAGACGTATCGAGCGGCCGAAAGCGAGAGATACCAGACCGGCAACAGGCCCCAGAGCACCGCGACCAGCGGGGCGGCGACGAAACCGAAGGTGTCGAAGGCCGTATCGAGGCGGGCTCCGAGGGCCGTCTGTTGGCCGACGCTGCGGGCGACAATACCGTCGAGTTTGTCGAAGAGGACGCCGACGCCGTAACACAGTGCCGGTACCCATGCGAGATCCGTCCCGGCCGGGACGACGACGAACCCGGCTACGACCGCGTAGAGCGCGCCCCGAAGCAGCGTGAACGTGTTCGCCAGCCCGAACAGACGACGCCAGACGCTGCCCGTCGAGCCCGCGGTGTCGACGCTGTATCCCACGTACCAGAGCTGACCCGCCCAGCAGATCCCGGCGACGGCGGCCGGGGAGACGAACAGCTGTTCCATCTCGTCGAGCGGGAGCACGCCCCAGAGGACGGCTGCCAGACAGAGCGCGGCGAACGCGGGCAGACCGATCCCGAGTCCGACGGAAACCGACCGATTATGCCGTAGTTCGGCCATCACCGCCTCCCGATCCGCGCTGTCTGGGCCGCAACTGTCGCCGTGTCGAGGGGAACGTCGACACCGTCGGAATCGTTCATGCGGATGACCCGTGGGACGATTAGGAGAGACATCGATTAAAATGCGAGTGAGGCGGCAAGATCCATGAGACGGGCTACCGCAGCAGGACGACGAGGACGGCGACGAGAACGACCTGTGCGGCCTTGTCGACGGCGCCGAGCGTCCCCATGTCCGCCGGGAACGATTTCGGACCGGCAGCGAAGTTGACGTAGTACCACAGGACGATCTGGAGCAGCGTAAACGGGATCCCGACGGCGTAGACTGCCCGTCGACTGCGATCGAGGACGACGAGTACGATCCCGCCGAGGAATCCCAGGCCGGCGAGAATGAAACTGATGCTCATCGCCGAGGGGGAGGCGCTAACGCTTATTCTGACCCCAAGAAGGAGGTGTATAGCGGCGGAGACCAGCGCCGCGAGGATACCCACCCAGTGGGGACCGCGCAACGATTCCGTGTCGAATCCGAATCCCTGGGTTTCGCTCGTTGCCATACCGGCAATATGGTACGGCGTGACATAGTTGTACTGCAAAGACGAGCGGGCTAGCGCTCGAAGGCAGGGTCACAGAGAGTTTCGAGACGGGCACACGCCTCGGGGGAGAGCCGTTCGGCGGCCGCGGCCAGATTCGCAACGACGTGTGACGGCGTGGTACTGGAGGGGATGGGAACGACGCCCTGTGTGACGTTCCACGCGAGGACGACGCCGGCCGGCGAGAGCCCGTAGTCGGCCGCGACCTCGGCCAGGATCGGTTCCTCGAGCAAACCGGGGGCCGACAGCGGGGAGTGAGCGACGACCCGGATGCCGCGGTCCTGACAGAACTCGACGAGTTCGCGCTGTGGCTGGTAGGGATGGCGTTCGATCTGGACGAGCGCCGGCCGGACCGTGCCGGTTTCGAGGATCGTCTCCAGTTGGGGCCGCGAGACGTTACAGACGCCGAGGGTGCGCGCCCAGCCGCGGTCGTAGATCTCCTCCAGGTTCCGCCAGGCGGTCGAAAGCGGGACGGTCGCCGATTCCAGATTCCCGTCGTCGTCCTCGGGGAAAGTCAACGCCTCCTGTCGTTCGATCGGTTTCTCGGCGAGACGGGACAGTTCGCCGCGGTGGGCCAGCGCCGAGGGCCAGTGTAGCGTATAGCAGTCGAAGGCGTCGATGCCGAGTTCCGAACGGCTGCCCGCACACGCTTCGAGCAGGTGCTCACGGCGGTGGTTGGTGCGCCACGCCTTCCCGAGCAAAAAGACGCTGTCGCGGTCGGGCGCCCCCGGTTCAGCCAGTACGTCCCCGATCCGGTGTTCGTTGCCGTACAGTTCCGCGCTGTCGAGGAACCGATAGCCGGCGTCCAGTGCAGTGACGATCGAATCGATCCGATCGACGTACTCCCCGTCGCGGTAGCGCGAACAACCGAACCCGATCGGCGGGAGACGGAGCGATCCGGGGCTGTCGGCGGATTGATCTCGTCCCGGTGGAGTGACCACCGGCTCTGGCAAAGAGTCACTCGTCACACCGCGTGGAGGAACCGAAACCGGTCCGCCATCCGCCGCGGCCGTCTCGATGGCGTTACAGATAGCGACGACGTGTGCGCCCCGCCGACCACCGGCTCGCGAGGGGGTCCCGTCGGCGACGCTCGCCGCGAGTCGCTCGACGGCGTCGAGATACGAAAGCGGCTCGGTCGGGGATTGTGGCGGTACGGTCGTATATCCACGGCCGAGACGGCCAAACTGGACGTCGTCGATGGCTGTCTCCATCGCGCCGGTGCCCCGGAGATACAACGACCCGTCGTCGCCGTGGAGTTCGAGCCCGTAGAACTCCCGGCTTCGGTGGGGCGCATAGAGGCTAGCCGTCAGCCGAATCGTCGGTCCCGAGGCGAACGCGAGGGTGGCTTCGACGTGGCTCGGCGCGGTCGGCTGTCTGGACTCGCGGTCGGGCCAGATGTCGAGGGCGGCAGCGGCGCGGACGCGCTCGACGGGACCGAACCACGAGACGAGGAGCGAAAGCGGGTAGACGCCGCCGTCGTACAGCGGGCCGATATCCAGGAACGATTCGGGGCGGTCGTGCCAGTCGGTCACTCGGCCGACGTGGGCGTGGGCGTAGCCCAGTTGGACGGGCCCGAGCCGTCCGTCCGCGAGGAGTCCCGCGGCCCGGCGCTGGGAGGGGGCCCGCGCCGTCGTCGGCGCACAACCGAGCGCCAAGCCACGGCGGCGGGCCGTCGCCAGCAGTTCGCCGGCCGTATCGCCGTCGAGCGCCAGCGGCTTCTGGGAGAAGACGTGTCGATCCGCCGAGAGCGCCGCCCGCGTCACCGGCGCGTGGGCGGCGTGACTCGTCAAGTTCACTACTAGCGGCGCGTCGACCGCTCCGAGCGCGGCCTCCAGGTCGGTAAACGAGGGACAGCCGTGGCCGTCGGCCAGCGCCGCCGCCCGCTCGCCGTCCAGATCACAGACGCCGGCCAGCGACAGCGAACTGTCGGACAGTCCGGCCGCGTACTCGGTCGCGATCGCGCCAGCGCCCACGAACAGACAGTTCACGGCGGAAAACAGGGCGGCCCGATATTTATTCCCTCGGCGGTGGCGTTTAGTCGGCACGGCACGGACCGACCAACGTGACGGAACCGGGAATGAGCCGGCTCGGCACGGTCTATCTACGATGTCTACAGGCGATCGGCCGGCGGATGGACTACGGCGAAAACGTCTACGACCGCGAGTGGGACGTCCTCGTCGTGTTAGACGCCTGCCGGGCGGATCTGCTGCGGTCAGTCGCGGCCGACGTCAGTTTTCTCGACGCCGTCGAAACCGTTCGGTCAGTCGGGAGTTCCTCCTCGGAGTGGCTCGAGAACACCTTCGGCGGCCGCGCCGAGACCGGCCGGACGGCGATGATCACCGGCAACACCTGGACCGATCGGTATCTCGACGCCGGGAACTTCGCCGCTCTCGACGAGGTCTGGAAGTACGCCTGGGACGACGACCTCGGCACCGTGCCGCCGGCGGCGATCACCGATCGGGCCATCGCGCTCGATCGCGACCGCGACCCCGACTGGTTGGTCGTCCACTACATGCAGCCGCATCACCCGTTCGTCCCGGATCCGATCGCGGGCGATGACGGCATGGCTCGGACCGGCAGCCACAGCAACGACGCGAACCCGTGGGTGTTACTCCGCCGTGGCGAGGTCACGACAGAGCGGGTCCGGTCGGCCTACAGAGCGAACCTCGGGTACGTTCTCCCGGAGGTACGGACGCTCGTCGAGAACGTCACTGGCCGTGTCGCGATCACCGCCGATCACGGCAATCTCTTCGGGGAGTGGGGGCTCTACGGTCATCCGATGCACACGCCAGTGCCGGCTCTGCTCGCGGTCCCGTGGGCGGAGACGGACGGCCGGGGACAACGGGACTCGGTCCCGACCCTCGAACCGCCGGAGCCGCTCCCAGTGGGCCGCGTTTACGGCGCCGAGGCCGACAGCGAGCGGCTGGCGGCGCTTGGATACCTATAGGGCGGAAGTTCAGTCGAACCCGGCAGCGTCGGCTGTCGAAACCGGCGCCGAATCGGTGTCCATACTCCTAAGCAACCTCACGAGTTCGGCCTCCGTGACCGGCCGGGGGCTCGCGTCCAGTCCGGCTTCACGGGCCAGGCGGACCGCACTCGGTGGGCGGAGGTTGGCTTCGTCCAACAGCGCGTCGTCGTAGAACACCTCACGGGGCGACGCACACTCTACGACGTCGCCGTCGAGCATCACACAGACGCGGTCAGCAGCCTCGGCCGCGAAGTCGATATCGTGCGTCGAGAGCACGACGCTCATGCCTTCCTCGTGGATCTGCCGTATCCGGTCGGCGATTAGCCGCGACCGTTCGGGATCGAGCCCGGCCAGTGGCTCGTCAAGGACGACTACGCTGGGTTCGAGGACGAGCACGCCGGCCAGTCCGACCAGCCGTTTCTCGCCGCCGCTCAGGTAGTGAGGGATGCGGTCTTCAAGATGCCCCGCGTCGAGCATTTCCAGTGCTTTGCGGGCACGCGAATTCGCCTCGTCTACCGGGACACCGTAGTTCTGGAGCCCGAACAACACGTCGTCAAGCACCGTTGGTGCAACGAGCTGCGTGTCGGCATCCTGAAAGACGAACCCAACCTCCTTGCGCGCCGTAGCTTTGTTCTCCTCGGTGATCTGGATGCCATCGACGACGAGTTCACCCTCGTCAGGCATGAGCGTCGCGTTCAGATGCTCCAGCAGCGTCGATTTTCCGGCCCCGTTCGGGCCGACGAGAGCGACCACTTCGTCGGGATACACCTGGAAATCGATCTCATGCATCCCAACGGTTCCGTCAGGATACGTGTGCGCTTCACACCGGAGATCGACCAGCGGATCGGCGACAGGAGCGTCGTTGTCGCTCACAGTGACACCACCTCGTAAACCGCGACTGTAGCGTAGCCGACGACGATCCCGTAGCAGGCGATCACTACTAGGAGTTCATACAGCGGCGGTCGGGGGACGTCGCCGTAGAGCGTTATATCCCCGTCGTATCCGCGTGCCTCCATCGATTTCACGAGGCGCTCGGAGCGTTCGATAGCCGTCAGAAGCGTCATCCCGAGGATACGAGCGTAAGTGCGACGGTTGCTCCAGAACTCAGAAAGCGAGGCCCCCCGTGCGAGGACGCTTTTCACGAGAACTTCCAGTGTCTCGATCATGACGAACGTGAACCGATACGTGAGAAGTGCGACCTGGTCGATCGGGCGCGGAAGCGTTCGACCGAGCAAGTACGCGATTTCGGAGTATCGAGTCGTCATCGTCGTGGTGAGCACGAACGTAACGACCGTCAGTGATCGACAGGCTAACTCCGCGAACAGGGTCGCACCCGCCCAGGTAACGGAACCCTCACCTATCGGTGTCCTGACCGCTCCGACGATCTGTGTTCCTGGTTCAAGAAAGGCAAGCGGGCCGGCGACCGAGACAACGAACAAAAGCGGCAGCGTATACCAGCGCAGTAGCCGTCTGAATGGAAGCCCTGCGGTCGCGTAGACGGCGAGCGTCGCGCCGTAGAGCGCCGCCAAAGGGGCCAGCGTGTCGGCCACCGTGACGGCCAACACCAGCGCGCCGACGATGCCGGCTTTCGTCCAAGGGTTGACACGGTGGATGGGACTATCGCGGTGTTCCGCGTAGGCGGTGATGAGCCGCGGATCCGGAACGTGATTCGAGAGCGTTGCCATTGAGTTAGGCTCGCTCCTCCTCCATGACGTGATACCGGTCGGTGTAGAGATACAGCCCGACACCCGTGACGACCAACGCGGCGACCAGTAGGACGTACTCAAAAACGAGTCCAGCGTTCCGTATCGGCCCGGCAATAATCACACCTCGGCCGAAGTCGACGAGCGAGCCACTTCCTTCCTGGATACCGCGCTGGAGAGTCTGGGCCGATCGCTTCGCCCAGGGGACCGCCCCGCCCGTCACGCTGAAACCCCACAGACCTGCGACGATGGCGGCAGCGAACAGCGCAAGGAGGCTGCCGTACTGTTTCCAGCGCTGCATCAGGCGGTCACCCCCGAATGTTCCTCTTCACTCGGCTGACGATCGACGAACTCGAGTAGGTCAGGGCGAACCGATGCGAGGAACTGCACGATAAACCCGGTCAGGATCCCCTCGATAACCGCGACACCGAGATTGAGACCGACCAGGCCGCCGACGGCGACGGCCAGATCTGCTCGGGGCAGCGCGCTACCGTTCACGCCGCTGATGACGATGATCACGCCCATTAGTACGGCCCCCGACGAGAGGCCGATTGTCGCGGCGCTCGCACTCGCGGGGAAGACGTCCCACTCCATCCGCATCAGTGTCTTGAAACCGTAGTAGGCCACGATCGCTTCGGTCGCGTTCACCAGCGTGTTCGCCCCGAGTAATCCGACGGCTCCGTGACCGAGCGCAGCCGAGAAGACGTTCACGACGAGCGCGATGAGCGTACCCAGTATCGGTCCGGCAAGAATACCGACGAGGCCGGTCAGGTTCATGTGGATACCGCCCCAGACGGGGATGTTCAACTGGAAGATCGCAAAACTCGCTGCCGCAGCGATTCCAGCCAGCGCGATCTGGTGGGTCTTGATGCCCCCTTTCCGTACGCGGTAGACGACGATGCTGATCAGGCCGATACCGACGAGCGTCCAGAGGGCCAGCGCCCACAGCGGGAACGAGCCTTCACCGAGGTGGATATGCGCCATCTCTGTTAACAATTTTGTTCTTGCGAATAATAAAATTGTTGCAAGCAGGTTTCTATTTTAATAAGATCAACCACAGGCCTCGGTATCACGCTGTCAGCCATCGCACCACCCCGAGCAGTTGTGACTGGTAAGCGTAGTTTTTAGTCTAGTCGCATCCATGCATTGATGCGTGAATCACCAGGGGAAGAGTCGACGCGACTGTCCACGGCGTTCCGTCTCTCCGATCAAACAACGCAGGACACCGGAGCGGCATGAGCGGACATGACTCGACGAGCGCTGTACTTCACCGGGCCACGGTCGGTCGAAGTCCGTACATCATCGATCCCCGACCCGGGTGCTGGTGAAGTCCGGGTTCAGACAGGGCGATCGAGTGTCAGTCCGGGCACCGAGATGCTGGTCTACCGCGACGAGGTCCCACCGGAACTATCAGTCGACGAGACCATCGACGCCTTCGAAGACACGTTCTCGTACCCGCTGCAGTACGGCTACGCCTCCGTCGGGCGCGTGACAGCCGTCGGCGAGGGCGTCGACGACGAGTGGCTCGATCGGCGGGTGTTCGCGTTCAACCCCCACGAGAGTCACTTCCTCGCCGATCCCGAGACGCTCGTCCCGACGACGCTGTCGGACGAGCGAGCCCTCCTGATCCCGAACGCCGAGACGGCGGTCAACTTCGTCATGGACGCACGACCCCGGATCGGTGCGCGGGTCGTGGTGTTCGGTCAGGGACCGGTCGGGCTGTTGACGACGGCACTGCTCTCTGAGTTTCCCCTTTCGGAACTCGTCGCCGTCGATCGCTACGAGACCCGGCGGCAGCTCTCGGAGTCTTTGGGTGCCGACCGCGCCGTCTCGCCCGACGCCGTCGACGGAGCGATCGAGTCCGACGCCGACGTCGCGTTCGAACTCTCCGGGAACCCGACGGCACTCGACGACGCGATCGACGTCACGGGCTATGCGGGGACGGTCATCGTCGGCTCCTGGTACGGCACGAAGGACGTGGCGCTGGATCTCGGTGGAGCGTACCACCGGAGCCACATCCGCATCCGGAGCAGCCAGGTGAGTCGGATCGATCCCGACCACGCCGACCGATGGGACAAGGATCGCCGGCTGGGGTTCGTCCGATCGTGGCTGGCCGAACACGACCTCTCGGCGCTTTTCACCCACGAATTCGACGTCGACCGCGCGGCCGAAGCCTACCGACTGCTTGAGAAGCGACAGGATGAGGCCGTCCAGATCGTTTTCACCTACGAGTAATGCCAACGATCCTCTGGATTTAGGTGCCCGCCGCCCATTGTTGTAATCGTGTACTCGACGACGGTGCTGACCGACTTCGTGGCACAGCACTACCTCACGGTTCCCGATCCGGGCCCGGAGGGGGTCCCGCATTCACATCACTTCGAGGTGGAACTGACGTTCCGCGGTCCGGAGCTGAACGAGTACGACTACCTCGTCGACATCGACGACGCCGAGGCCGCACTCGCGTCGCTGGCCGATCGGTACCGCGATACGCTGCTCAACGACCTTCCGGAGTTCGAGGGCTACAACCCGAGCGTCGAACGCTTCGCCCGCGTCGTCTTCGAGCGCGTGACCGAGGCCGTAACCGACGAGACCGTCACCGAACTGGCCGTGACAGTCTGGGAGGACGACACGGCGGCGGCCACGTACGACGCCTCGGTATGAGAGTCGGATTGACGCTGTACGGAGACATCGACGAACGCTCAGGTGGATTCCGTTACGATCGGAAACTACTCGAAGGACTCCGAGCGGCCGGCGATACCGTCGAACTCGTCGAGCTGCCGTGGCGGCGGTACCCCCGGGGACTCCTCGACAACGTGTCGCCACGGCTCCGGAATCGGTTGGACGTCGACGTCGACGTCATGCTGCAGGACGAACTCGCCCATCCGTCCCTGCTCCGGGCGAACCGCCAGTTGCCGTATCCGATCGTCAGCATCGTCCATCACCTGCGGGCGAGCGAGTCGAGACGGCTGTCACCGTTGTACCGCGCCGTCGAGCGCCGGTATCTCGGAACGGTCGACGGCGCAGTTTGTAACAGCACGACGACCAGAGATGTCGTTACCGGCCTCGGTGTCGATCCTGAATCGACCGTCGTCGCACCGCCCGCCGGCGACCAGTTCGATCCAGACCTCGACGACGGGACGATCGAGCACCGCGCACAGGAGCGACCGCTGCGCGTGGTGTTCGTCGGCAACGTCACTCCCCGAAAGGGGCTGAAAACGCTCGTCGAGGGGCTGTCGACCGCCGATGCCGACGCGGAACTGACCGTCGTTGGGCGATCGGCCGACGAGGGATACGCCGAGACCGTCCGACACTGTATTCATCGAGAAGGGCTTGCCGACCGCGTTGATCTGGCGGGCGAACTCGCCGACGGGGAACTGGCGACGGTGCTCCGGTCGAGTCACGTCCTCGCGGTGCCGTCCCGGTACGAGGGGTTCGGCATCGTCTACCTGGAGGGAATGGGTTTCGGGCTCCCGGCGGTCGCCTCACGGGCGGGCGGGGCGACGGACGTCGTCACCGACGGCGAGACGGGCGTTCTCGTCGATCCCGAAGATTCGGCGGCGATCGCGCGGGCGCTGACGCGGTTCGACGCCGACCGCGACCGACTGGCCTCGATGGGCAAAGCCGCCAGACGACGATACGAGTCCCATCCGGACTGGCGCGAGACGACTGCCCGCGTCCGTGGGTTGCTCGAGTCCGTCGCCGCCCCCGGGGTGGTGACGTGACCGGGAACTTCCAGCGCTATCTTCGAGCGAAGCGGACCGTCGACGACCGCGCGCTCGATCGACGGCTCGTCGAAACGCTTCGCGACAGAGTTCGAGAGCGAACGGAGGCCGTCGACGGCCCGCTCCGGGTCCTCGAAGTCGGGGCTGGCATCGGGACGATGCTCGCCCGTCTCGTCGAATGGGACGTGCTCCCCCAGGGGGAGATCCGATACGCTGCGGTCGACATCGAGCCGGATACCGTCGCAGCCGTAGAACCGTACGTTCGGGCGTGGGCCGCCGAGCGGTCGGTTTCAGTCTCCGGGACCGACCCGGTCGTTATCGAGGGCTCGAACCGCCGTATTGAACTCGAACCGGTGGTCTCGGAGGCTCTCGCGCACGCCGAACGAACGGCCGGCGAGTGGGACCTGCTCGTCGGCAGCGCCCTGCTCGATCTCGTCGAACTCGACGCGCTGGATCGGCTGCTCGATGCGCTTTCGCCCGGCGGGCTCTGTTATTTCCCGATCACGTTCGACGGGGGAACTCGGTTCCAGCCGGAACATCCGGCCGACCGGGCGATCGAGCGTCACTACCACGCCCACATGGACGCGAAACCGGGCGGGAGCAGTCGGGCGGGCGGAGATGTCGTCGGCCGGCTACAGGGAGCCGACGACGTGACGCTTCTCGGCGTTGCCGGTTCGGATTGGGTTGTCCGCCCGGTCGAGGGGGCGTATCCCGCCGACGAGGCGTACTTTCTCCGGTACATTCTCGACACGATCGAGGAAGCCGTCGGCGAGATGACCGACGATACCGAAACGCTCGACGCGTGGCTCGAAGAGCGTCGCGGACAGGTCGACGCCGCCGAGCTGTGCTATCTAACGCATCAACTCGACACCTTGGGGCGCGTCGGGAGATGATTTGAGACAGGGAGGCCGTCGAGGACGGATCGAAGAAACCGGTAGCGAGACCGCGTTACCGGCGGACCCACCGCAACAACAAAAGCGTCACCTCGAAGAGCCCGATCATCGTCGCCGCGACGAGGATCGGCGCCATCCCGGTCGGGTCCGGGCTGAAGAGGAAGGCGATCCCGAGGAACGCGCCCCAGAAGTACAGCCGTTTCGCGGCCAGCCAGGCCCGGGTGGTCAGTCCCATCATGATCGCCAGCATGACGAAAAGCGGGATCTGGAAGACGGCGGCGAAAAGCCCCATCATCAACACGATGAGATCGAACGTCTGGGTCAACCCGAACGCGATGACGGCGGCGTCCTGAGAGTACGTCAAGAAGTACGTGAAGATTGCGGGCAACACGAGGAAGTACGCAAAGAGCACGCCGAAAACGCCCAGAACGAGGCTCGTCGGAACCGAAGCCAGATAGTATCGTCGTTCTGTCGGATAGAGGCCGGGGCGCATGAACAGATAAGTCTGATAAACGAAAACGGGAAGCCCGAGGACGAAGCCGGCGAGCGTCGCGACTTTCAGCCGCGCGAGGATGAGCCCGAGCGGATGATACACTCGCGGGCGAGCGATATCGCCGCCCGGAAGCACCGAATACCACAGGAAGTTGATGATCCGCTCGCCGAAGGGGAAGACGATCCCGGAGACGATCGCCACGACGATGAGGACGATCCCGAGCCGGTAGACCATCTCCTCGATGTGGTCCGCCAGCGGCATCTCCTCGTCGCTTTCGGGGCCCTCGCCGACGATCCCCTCGTCGGCGTCGTAGCCCCCGTCGGCGGTCTCTGCCATGGCCTTTGGTCGGACCTCGCCGATTGTAAGCCTTCTCTCTCCGAGGCGTACGGGGGGCCGTCAGCGAGCGGCGGCCGGCTGCATCCCGGAGAGCCAGACCAGCCCCGACCCGACGAGCCCGATCGCCCCCGCGAGCAGAAAGGCCAGCGTGTAGCTCCCCTGCAGATCGTAGATGAGGCCGGCCCCCCAGGGGGCGAGCACGCCCGAGACAGCGAACGAAAGCGACACCAGCCCGAAGACCGCGTTGGGGTTGGCCCGCCCGAAGAGATCGGCGGTGAGCGGCGAGAGCAGCGCGCCGTTGCCGCCGTACGCGGCCCCGAAGGCGACGGCGAAAGCAAGGAGACCGATCCGCGAGTCGACGGCCGGTAGCGCGAGCGTCGCCGCGGCCATGGCGGCCGAACACACGAGAAACGTCCGGAACCGTCCGACCCGATCCGAGAGCCACCCGACGGCGATCCGCGCGAACCCGGTCGTCACGCCGATGACCGCCAGCGCGATCACGCCAGCACGCTTGCCGACACCGAGTTCGCCCGCGTGGGCGACGAGATGGACGAAAACGGCATACATCGTCGCGTAGACGCCGATCCACCCGGCAAAGACGAAGCGGAACCGTCTCGAAGTGGCGATGGCCCACAGTTCCGCCCGGTAACTGGCCCGGTCGAACGGCTCCATCTCGGCGTAGCCGTCCGGGAACTCCCCGGAGAGGTCGACGTCGGACTCGAGGCCGGCAGGGCTGTCCCGGATCAAGAGCGTGGCGACGACGAGACCGACCGTCGCACAGATCGCGATGAAAAGCAGCGCTTCACGCCAGCCGAGCAGCCGGATCAGCACCTCCGCCGCCGGCGGGATGGCGAACATTCCGACGCCGAGTCCCGAGGTCGCTAGCCCCGTAGCCAGCCCCCGGCGACGTTCGAACCATCGGGGTACGGTCGCGTACGAAACGACGTAGATGGCGCTGAGTCCGACGGCCGTGACGACTCCGTAGGCGATCAAAAACGCGGCGAACGAACGGACCACAACCGTGAGGACGACGCCGGCCAGAAAGGCGATCATTCCGAACGCCAGCATGCGTCGGACGCCGAACCGATCAGCCGCGATTCCGAGGGCTGCGGCGGCAACGTAGACGACGCCCGTCTGGAGCGAAAAAATCAACGAAACGCCGGAGCGAGCGAGGTCGAGGTCCTGCTGGATCGGCGTCAGAAAGACGCCAAAGGAGTACGAGAGACCGAACATGACGAACACACCCAGAAAGCACCCGGTGGCGACGGGCCATCCGGGATAAACGGAGCGGAAACGCATCGTTCGTTTCGCGTTTTGGCGTTGATAAAATACTGTCGGAGCGTAGCGCGGGGCGGACGCCACGACAGGACGAAAGCGAACGGAAAAGGTTGATAACCGCGAACAGATTACCTTCTGTCGTGTCCAGCGCCGTAGACGACGATGTCGCTCGGACGGTCACAAGAGGACGCGCCCAACTCGGTGTGTTACTTCGGGCCGCACAGAAGCATCTCCAGAAGGTATTCATCGTCTTTCTGATCGGATTTTTGGGGACGTTCACCGTCCTCCGGCTCTACATCTGGGACATCCTCAAGCAGGATCTAAACGCACATCCGGACATCGTCGTCGTCGCGATCACGCCTTTCGAGGTCATTCTCCTGCAGGCGAAGATCGGGCTCGTGGCCGGCCTCATCATCATGTCGCCGGCGCTTGCGTACTTCAGCCGCGACGCGCTGCGAAAGCGCGGCCGGTGGCCCGAAAACATCCCCCGCTGGAAGGGCGCCGCGTTCGGGCTCGTTTCCGCCGGGCTGTTCGTCGGCGGGATCGCCTACGCGTATCACCTGTTTTTCCCCATCATGTTCGCTTTCCTGGCGGACAACGCCGTCGGCGCAGGCTTTGAACCGACCTACTCGATCTCGATGTGGGCGCAGTTCATCTTCCTCCTGTCGTTGTCCTTCGGGCTGGCGGCCCAGTTACCGCTCGTGATGAGCACGCTCTCGTACACGGAGATTGTCCCCTACGAGACGTTCCGCGACAAGTGGAAGTACGCCGTCGTCGGGATATTCGTCTTCGGAGCACTGTTCTCGCCGCCGGACCCGTTCACACAGATCATGTGGGCGGTCCCGCTCGTCACGCTGTACGGTGCTTCGCTGTACATCGCAAAGATCGTCGTCACGACGAAGCGCTCGCGGGACTCGATCGAACTCCGATCGACGGCCCTGGAACGCTGGAACGTGCTCGTGGGGCTCTATCTGCTCGGACTCGGGCTCATCTACGCGTTTTACACCTACGGCGCTTACGCGGCCATCAACGACGTCCTCACTGCTGCCGACTCCAGCTATCGGTTCATCGATGCGGGCGTCGGTTACGGGATCTCGGAGCCGCTTTATCTCGCTCTCATGGGATCGCTCTATGGCATCGTATTCGCGGTCGTGGGCTTTGCCTACTACGTCTACGACGGCCTGGAGGGTCTCGAAAAACGGCGGGACGTCCTCGATCCACAGGAGATCGACGTCAGGGAACTTACTCTCGAAGAGCTCCGGGCGGCTCCGTTGACTGCGTTCACGGAGCTAGATGAAGAAGAAGCGCTCGAACTCGCCAGCGAGGCGATGGAGAACGACGAACCGGACCGCGCCCAGGCGATCCTCGACCGGTTCGACGAGGCCGAGATAGTGGCCGAGGCGACGGCCGAAGAGCCGACAGAGACGGACGGCGAGACGCCCGTAGAGTCGACGGCTGAACCGTCCCCCGAAACCCCGTCGGCGGCCGCGGCCGAGACAGCGTCCGACGAGGGTCGGTCCCTCGTCGAGCGGAGTGCGGGCGCGCTCGGCGCTTTCAGCGAGGACGAGATCGACGAGGACGACATCGGCGGCTACGCCTACGACATCACCTTCGTCCTCGACAGCGTCACCTCCAAGTCGTTCAGACTCGTCGGGGTGTTCGCGGCCGTCATGGCTACGACGTTCGTCGTGCTGTATCAGGGCGGAATCGGCCGGCTCCACGACCAGTTCGTCGCCGGGATGCCCGCCCAGTTCACCGCCGAACAGGTCTCGATCGTCACGCTCCACCCCGTCGAGGCGCTCATTTTCATGATCAAGGTCTCGGTGATCTTCGGGGTCGCCGCCGCGTTGCCGCTGTTGCTGTACTACGCGTGGCCGGCATTGAAAGACCGCGGCATCGCCCGCGGAGATCGCCGTGTCCTGTTGGTGTGGGGCGGAAGTCTCCTCGCCTCGATGACGTTCGGAAGTCTGTTCGGCTTCCTCTACGTCGCTCCCGCCGCGATCTCGTGGCTCGCGACGGACGTGTTACAGGCCGAGATGGTCATCGCCTACCGGATCAGCAACTACGGCTGGATGATCTTTTTCCTCACCGTCGGGATCGGGATCCTCGTGATGGTGCCGGTCTCGATGTTCCTGTTCCACCGTGGCGCGATCGTTCCCTACCGGATGATGCGAGAGCGGTGGCGGGAGTTCGCCATCGCCGTGCTCGCGATCGGGGCGTTCGCCTCACCGCGGGGCGTCTTTACGATGTTCCTGCTCGGGATTCCGGTTATCGCCGCCTACGGCATCGGGCTCGGGCTGCTGTGGCTCTATACGTTAGGCGGCCGTCGTGGCGTCGGACGGGCCGAGCCGGCCGATTGAGCTGGTCGACCGCTTCGCCAGAAGGCTGACGTCGACGCGATTGAGGGGGCTACAGACGCCGCGAAAGGGAACTGTTTAGAGGTCGCTTTGGACGTCGAGGGCGTTCATTTCGTCGACTTCGGCGCTGATATCCTGGATCATGTCAGTCTGCTGTTCGTTCGCGGCGGCGATCGACTGTGCCTCGGCCGCGACCTCCTCGAAGTCTTCGACCGTCCGATCGATCATGCTGGCGATCTCCTCGGTGCTTGCCGCCTGATCGTCCGTGGCATCGGCGACTTCAGTGACGCCGTTGGAGACGTTTTCGACCACGTCAGCGATGGTTTTGAACGTCTCCCCCGACCGCTGGACCTTCCGGGCACCGTCCTTGAGAATGTCGTTCGTCTCGTCGAGACTCTCGACGGTCTCGTCGGTGCTTTGACGGATGCTTGCGACGATCTCCTCGATCTCGGAGGCCCGCTGTTGGGACTCTTCCGCGAGATTCTTTACCTCTTCGGCGACCACAGCGAAGCCGTCACCGGCCTCGCCGGCCCGGGCGGCCTCGATCGAGGCGTTGAGCGCAAGCAGGTTCGTTTGCTCGGCGATGTCGTTGATGACGTCGACCAGCTGGTCGATCTCTTCGATGCGTTCGACGAGTTCGTGAACGTCTTCAGTCACGCTATCGGCGGCGGTTTCGAGATCGTTCATGAGTTCGATCGTTTCCGCCGCCTCCGTTTCGCCGACTTCGGCCTTCTCGCGTCCCTCTTCGCTGATCGTTTTGACTTCGTCGGCGGTGGCGGCGATCTCTTCGACCGTCGCGCTCAGATCCGAAACCTCTCCGGCCACGTCGGTGATGGACTCGGACTGTTCGGCGGCTTGCGTGCTGATCTCCCGAGAGCTTTCCTCGACGCCCTCGGCGGATACTTTCAGCTCGTCGACGGCGGACTTGATGCTCCGGGTCGCCTCCTTTTGCGTCGAGATGTCACGGAACGTCTCGCTGATCGCGACGACGTTCCCCTCGCTGTCGTGAATCGGCCTGACGACGAGTTCGGTCGGGATGACCCGACCGTCGTAGCTCTCTTTTTCGACCTCGACCCGGATTTCGTCTTTCCCCTCGTCGACGATCTGATTGAGCGTACAGTTGCCCGTCCCACAGACGTCCGGATTACAGAACTGATCGTAACACTTGACGAGTTCGCTTTCCTCGGCGTCGACGCCGCCGAGCTCTTTCATTTTCTCGTTTTCGACGACGACGTTGAAATCGAGATCCAGGATCCGCATCGCCGCACCCGTCGAGGCCATAACCTGTCTGAGGTTGTTCGTCAGTACGTCCCACAGTTCGTCTTCAGGAAGCTCCCGACCGCCGAGAATCTGCTGAGAGAAGTCTTTCCCCGCGGTTGCGCCGTCTTGTGCTTGTGCCATATGCGGCCGTCAGCGCAGGATTATTTAGTCGTTGATACGACTTCGGTCGGCCAAAAGATAAGGTACGATATCGTACAATTCATTGCTGATTCGCCTACGGAAATATAAGCACTTCTCAACCGCTTAAACGTCTGTTGCTATTTACAGATCCTTCAGCAGTATTTCTGAGCTGTCTCTCTTGGCGAAATATGACAATTACATGTTATATCTCTGTCTCACTGGATCGGACAGAGCGAGACCGTTTTAACAACACTGTTTTGTTTTCCAGCAACGAAGGCCGTCACATGACACGGGAGGAACTCACCGAAGCGGCCGATTCGCTCCGACAGGCGGCCGAGGTCGCACAGAAAGCCGAAGCACGCGAACGACTCCAGGACCAATCGGAGACGTTCGATTCGCTTGCGGAGGCCGATCGCGGGCCGGATCACGGCCAGCTCGCCCACCGCGAGCACATCCTTACCGAGATCGCCAGCGACGAAGACGAAGCGGCTGACTACATCGAGACGGCGCTGGAATCGATCCGTGCGTACCGAGAGACCGTCGAGGGCGTTTGAGCCTCCCACCAATGCCCGGGCTGGACGGACCGACGAAACGCCGCATTCCGGGGTCGGTGGCATCTCGGCGGGTGTACTCGCTCGTCCAATCAGTGGCCAGAGAGCCGAAAAGACGTCGCCGTTTCCGCGCCGAGGGTGGACAGAACTAGACATGCTTTTCAGCGACAGCGGCTAATAGTTGCCAACGAGCGTTAAATGGAGTATCAGTGGCTGATAGACCGCGTCGACGACGCGATTGTCAACCGATCGAAGACAGTTATCGTCGCGTTTCTGCTCGTGACGGTCCTCTTCGTCGGCGGGTTCGGATCTATCACGACCGAAAGCGGCCAAGAGCAGTTCATCGAGGATTTGCCCTCGTTCAAAGCCGTCGAGGAGATCAACGAGGATTTCAGTCCCACGTTCACCGAGGAGACGACGAGCACGACGATCGTACAGGAGTCGAACAACGTGCTGGCGAAACCGGCGTTGATCGATATGCTGAAAACGCGCCAGCGGATCCTCGACACGGGGGAACTCAGGGCTGATTCGGTTTCGACGCCGGCGGAAACCGTCGCCACGAAACTCGATCCGTCGGCGACGACTGCCGAAGAGCACCTCCGGGCGGTCGAACGGGCAACGCCGACGGAGATCGATGCGGCCGTCCGTGCGGCCGCCGACGAGGAGGCTGGTTTCACCAACCGGGTAAGCGACGACTTTAACCGTCGAACCGCGTCCGCCTCGGCGATTCGCGGCACAGTCACCCACATCGCGGGCCCCGGCGAGGAAGCGTCCGGCGGGCCGGGCGGCGGCTCCGAGTTCCCGCCCGATCGTGTCGATCGAATCAACAGCATCGCGCACGACGAAGGCTCCAACATCTGGGTGCAGGGTACGCCGCCTGACACCACTGGAACGACTACCGGCCTCGTGTTGCCGGCCGCGCTTCTCCTCATTATCATCTTCCTGGCAGTTGCCTACCGTGATCCGGTCGATATCGGGATCGGGCTGTTGGCCATCGTGATGACGCTGGTCTGGACGTTCGGCTTCATCGGACTGGTCGGCATTCCCTTCGCCGTCCTGCTGATCGCCGTCCCGCCGATCCTCATCGCCATCGGGATCGACTTCGGGATCCACTCGATCAATCGCTACCGCGAAGAACGGGTTCGCGGGCTGGGGATCACCGACGCGATGGTCCGGACCACAGATCAGATGACAGTCGCCTTCGCCATCGTCGCCGGCACGTCCGCGATCGGCTTTCTGTCGAACACCGCGAGCGCGTTCCCGCCGACCCGTGATTTCGGCATCGTCGCCGCCTCTGGCATCGTGTTTACCTTCCTCATTTTCGGCGTCTTCGTCCCGGCGACGAAGATCACTGTCGACCGCGCCCGCGAGCGGTATCCGATCCCGACGATAAGCAACACGCCGCTGGGGTCGGAATCCTCGCCGCTTGGGCGGCTGCTATCGGTGGGTGTTACGGTCTCGAAACGCGGACCGCTGGTCTTTCTCATCCTCGTTGCCGTCGCCACCGGCGGTGCCGGTATGTACGCGACCGGCGTGGACACTGGCTTCAGTCCGGACGACTTCCAGCCCTCCGAGGAAACGCCGGCGTACCTCCAGTCGTTACCTGAGCCGATCAGACCGCCCGAGAGCTTCGAGTACGTCCGCATCAACAACTACCTCGACGAGAACTTCCAGCAGGACGATCAGGTGTTGATGTACATCCAGGGGCCGATGACCGAAGACAGCGCACTCGAACAGATACACCGGGCCGGCCGGTCGCCGCCCCCGACGTTCCGGACCGACCGTCGACAGGCCGAATCCCAGAGTATCATCACGCAGATCCAGTCCCGCGCGGAACGGGACCCCGAGTTCCGGGCACTGGTCGATCGGAACGACGTCGATGGCGACGGGATCCCCGAGCGCAATCTCCCGCAAGTATACGACGCGCTCGCCGAACCGGCCGACAGCGACCTCAGCAACTTCCTCGGCGAGGAGCGTGGGAGTGCACAGGTGATCTACACGGTTGACGGCGAGGCCGATGCGGAGGTCGTCACCGAAGACGCCTACGAGGCTGCCGATCGGTTCCGAGCGGAGGCCCAGCCGACCGGGAGCGTCATCATTTTCGAAGAAGCGCTATCGCTGGTGCTCGACTCCGTGATCGATACGCTCATTCTGACGCTCATCGGTGCCTCCGGGTTCCTCCTGTTCGCCTACTGGGTTCTCGAAGGACGACCCTCGCTTGCGATCGTCAACGTCGTCCCGATCGTCGTCACGGTCGTCGCGCTGGTCGCGTCGATGCGCGCCCTCGGGATCGCGTTCAACGCGATCAACGGGACGATTCTCGCTATCGCTATCGGAATCGGCATCGACTACGCGGTACACGTGGTCCATCGGTTTATCGACGAATACCACGAGCGAGACCTCTACCCTGCGCTTCAGCGAACCGTCGTCGGGACCGGTGGCGCGCTGACCGGGAGCATGCTGACGACCGTCTTCGGGATCGGCGTGTTGGTTCTCGCGCTCAATCCCGCGCTCGGCGTCTTCGGGTCGCTCATCTCTTTGAGCGTGTTGTACGCCTACCTCTCGTCAGTGTTCCTGCTCCCGTCGGTGATCGTCCTCTGGGAGCGACTCGCCACCGAAGAGGAGACACCGTTACCGCTCGTCGACGCCCTGATCGAGGTGGCCACGGGGCGGCGATCATCGACCGCCGGCGAGTGAGTCTCCCATCCCTCGTTCGGAGCGTGTTCGGGACCTACCGGAGCCCGCCCTCGAAGGCTTCGATGTGTTCGTTGTCGTGGGTGACGAACACGTCGGCATCGAGACGGCGGGCGCGCGCCTTGATATCGCGCAAGGACGCGAGCGATTCGCTGAGATCCCAGTTGAACGAGGCGAGATGCTCCCGGTCGTAGCCGTCTTGCCGGTGGGCGACGTCTGCCCCGAGGATGACCGGTCCGGACTCGGGAAGTTCGACGATCACCGACTGGTGTCCCGGCGTGTGGCCGGGCGTCGGAACCGTCCGGATAGCGCCGTCACCGAAGACGTCGTACTCGCCGGAAAGCGGTGTGACGTCGTATTCGGGCGATCGGAGCATGTCGAAATCGCCCTCAAGATAGAACACCTCCTGGACGGGGACGGGCCAGTGGGCGTATCGTAGCTCCCGCTGTTGGACGAGGAACTCGGCGTCCGGGAACGTATCGATGTGCCCGGCGTGATCGGAGTGGAGGTGGGTCATGACGACGTAGTCCACCTCTTCGGGCGCGTAGCCGGCGGCTTCGAGGTGGGCCCGCGGATGCATTTCCGGGCCGTACTCGATCGCCGGCAAGAACGCTTCCATGAACTCCGCCCCGTAGGGACCGTACTCCGCGGGCGCATCGAGCATGTCGTGGCTCACTCCCGTGTCGACCACGACGAGCCCCTCCGGATGTTCGATGAAGTAAAACGGGCAGACAGCCGTGTAGGCCTCTCCGGGGTCGGTCAGCTGGACGAGAAAGCTGTTGTCGAGATCCCAGTTCGCGGTGTTGAACTCGTGGACGGTGTTCGCTGTTGACATGGTACGTATGGACTATGTACCAGAACAGGTCTTAACAGTTCGGGAGTCAGTGTTGAACGAGCAGTTCGACCGTCATAGTGCCGCTCAACGACCCGCTCAGGCCGGTTCGACCGTTTCGAGCGTCGCCCCGATCCGGCGGATGGCTTTCTCGATCGCTTCGATGTCGGTCGCATACGAGACGCGGAGGTAGTCGGCGGCCTCCTCGCCGAAGTCGACGCCGGGCGTGACCGCGACGCCGGCTTCTTCTAAGAGGAGATCCGCGATGTCGAGTGCGTCACCCGGCAGGTCGCTCACGTCGACGAGCAGGTAGTAGGCACCTTGCGGCGTGTAGCCGAGATCGAGCCCCCAGTCGGTCACGGCATCGACCAGGAGATCGCGGCGTTCGCGGTAGGTCTCACGGATCTCCGCCAACCGGTCCGGCGGCGTCTCCAGCGCGGCGACACCGGCGTCCTGGACGAAGTTCGGCGCACAGATCAGGATGTTCTGGGCCAGCCGATTGATCGCAGCGACGTAGGCGGGCGGGACGACGATCCAGCCGAGTCGCCAGCCGGTCATCCCGAAGCGCTTCGAAAACCCGTTCAGCACGAACGCCTCGTCGGTGTACTCTAAGATCGTGTGCTCCTCGACGTCGTAGGAAAGCCCGTGATACACCTCGTCGACCACGGGGACCGTGTCGGTGGCCTCCGTGAGCGCCGACAGTTCCGCGAGCGTCTCGCCGTCCATCACCGCCCCGGTCGGGTTCGCCGGCGAGTTGAGCAAAACGGCCTGCGTCGTCTCGGTGATGGCCGCGTCGAAGTCGGCGATCCGGGGTTGGAATCCTTCGTCGGCCTGTAGCGGAACCGTCTCGATCTGACCGCCGACCGTCCGCACGAAGTTCGGATAGCAGGCGTAGTGGGGATTCGTGAGCACGACCTCCTCGCCGGGGTCGACAAGCGCCGCAAGTGTGAGAAACAGTCCCGGCGACGTGCCGGGCGTGACGACGACGCGTTCGGGATCGACATCGACGCCGTACTCGCGGTCGTAGTGGGCGGCGATAGCGCGCCGGAGTTCCGGTTTCCCCCTGGCGGCGGTGTAGTCGGTGTTGCCCGATCGCAGCGACTCGACGGCCGTCTCGATGACCCGATCGGGCGGTTCGAAGTCCGGTTCGCCGACCTCGAGGTGGACCACGTCCTCCAGTTCGTTGGCCCGTTCGAGGACGTCCATCGCGATGAACGGCGTCACGTCCTGTGCACGCTGAGAGACCATCGGTACTGACGGGTAGTAGGGGTGGCGGGTGTTATATACGTCCGGGATGGACGGGCGCGAATCAAACCGGGGGTTGTAGCGTCCGGGC
>Ga0102936_1000074_pt1 | contig 33603 bp, 37 predicted proteins | sample SalPon2_A_H2O_MG_FD_78502 | JGI IMG/M metagenome (GOLD analysis project Ga0102936, IMG submission 78502) | Salt pond water microbial communities from South San Francisco under conditions of wetland restoration - Salt Pond MetaG R2_A_H2O_MG | ecosystem: Environmental > Aquatic > Non-marine Saline...
GTGCTCGTCGGGGTCGTCCGCGCCGTGGACCTTCCCGAACGTGTGCCCGCCGGCGATGAGCGCGGCCGTCTCCTCGTCGTTCATCGCCATGCGGTCGAACGTCTGGCGGATGTTCTTCGCCGACGCCATCGGGTCGGGCCGGCCGTCCGGCCCCTCCGGGTTCACGTAGATGAGGCCCATCACGGACGCGCCGAGTCCGGGCTCGATCCCGCCGGGCTCGTCGAAGCGGTCCTGCGTCTCCATCTCGGACTCCGGCCCCCAGTAGGCGGAGTCGTCGGGCGCGAAGGCGTCCTCGCGGCCGCCGGCGAAGCCGAACGTCTTGAACCCCATCGACTCGATGGCGACGTTCCCGGCGAGGATCATCAGGTCGGCCCACGAGAGCCTGCGGCCGTACTTCTGTTTGATCGGGAGGAGCAGCCGTCGCGCCTTGTCCAGGTTCGCGTTGTCGGGCCAGCTGTTGAGCGGGGCGAGCCGCTGCCGGCCGCCGGCCGCGCCGCCGCGACCGTCCGCGGTCCGGTACGTCCCGGCGCTGTGCCACGCCATCCGGATGAAGAGCGGGCCGTAGTGGCCGTAGTCGGCCGGCCACCAGTCCTGCGAGGAGGTCATGAGCTCCTCGAGGTCCGCCTTCACTTCGTCGAGATCAAGCGACTGGAACGCCTCGGCGTAGTCGAAGTCGCCCTCGTGGGGACCGAGGTCCTGCGCGTTCTGGTCGAGAATCTCCAGGTCCAACTGGTTGGGCCACCACTCGTGGCTGGTGCGTTGAGACATTCGGGTTCACTCGAAATTATCGTCACCGGAAATAAAAAGCTATTCAACTTCGGATAATACGCGCGTTTAATACGACTTCGAGTTGCATCATTCTTAAAATATCTTTCCAAAGTTCCAAACTGTCCCGGATTCGTTACGATCCGCGCCCGCGTCGGATGGGGTTCGCCGCCCTCGACGGCGAGGTCGGGGGCGACCACTCAAGTTCCCGGCGGCAGATGGCGGCGTATGGACACCGCTCGCTTTCTGTTCGTCTCCGCCGACTCCGCGCTGATCGCCGACCTCGCGTGGCAGGTTCACAAGGAGGGCCACGACGTCAAGTACTACATCGAGGCCGAGAGCGACCGCGAGATCGGCGACGGGTTCGTCCCGAAGACCGACGACTGGCGCGCGGAGGTCGACTGGGCCGACGTCATCGTGTTCGACGACATCTGGGTCGGATCGGACATCGGGACCGGGAAACTCGCGCGGGAACTCCGCGAGCAGGGGAAGGCCGTCGTCGGCGGCACGCCGAACACCGATCACCTCGAGGAGGACCGCGGCTACGCGATGGAGGTCCTCGAAGAGCACGGCGTCAACACCGTCGAGCACCACATCTTCGACGACTTCGACGCCGGCATCCGGCACGTCAAAGAGAACCCGGCCCCGTACGTCATCAAGCCGCTCGGCGAGGTCCAGAACGTCAAGCGGCTCCTCTACGTCGGGAACGAGGACGACGGGAGCGACGTCGTCGACGTGCTCCGCGCCTACAAGAAGGCGTGGGGGCACCGGATGAAGGGGTTTCAGCTCCAGCGGAAGGTCGAGGGCGTGGAGATCGCCATCTGCGGGTTCTTCGACGGCGAGGAGTTCATCGACCGGGTGAACTTCAACTTCGAGCACAAGAAGCTGTTCCCCGGAAACATCGGTCCCTCCACCGGCGAGATGGGGACGTCGATGTTCTGGGGCGGCCACAACGAGCTGTTCGAGGAGACGCTCGGCAAGCTGGAGGGGTGGCTGGCCGACGAGGGGTACGTCGGCAGCATCGACATCAACTGCATCGTCAACGAGAACGGGATCTACCCCCTGGAGTTCACCCCGCGGTTCGGGTATCCGACGATCGCGTTACAGGAGGAGTCGATCGAGTCGTCGACGGGAGCGTTCTTCTACGACCTCGCCCACGGGAACGACCCGGAGCCGGCGGTCCACCGAGGGTATCAGATCGCCGTTCGCGTCGTGCTCCCGCCGTTCCCGTTCGACGACGAGAAGACGTACGACGAGAACTCGCGGAACGCCGCGGTCGTCTTCCAGACCGAGAGCAGGGAGGGGATCCACCTGGAAGACGCGAAGAACGTCGACGGGCAGTGGCGCGCCGCCGGCGGAAGCGGGATGCCGATCATCGCGACCGGGAAGGGCGAGACGATGCAGGCCGCTCGCGAGCAGGCGTACGGCCGCATCGACGACATCGTCATGCCGAACATGTACTACCGAGACGACATCGGCGAGCGATGGGTCGACGGCGACGGCGACCGCCTGCTCGCGTGGGGGTACCTCGGTCCGGGCGCGGAGTGAAGGCCGACGGGGGCGAACCCGCCTCCGGCGTCGCGTCGGTCGGAGCGCGCGGCGTCGCTCCACGACTTTTTAAGCGTCCGGGTCCACCACTCGCGGTATGGCGAAGTACTCGACGGGCGGTGGCGGCGGCGGCGACGACGGCGACGCCTGCGAGCTCTGCGGGCGAGAGACGTCGAAGCTCCAGCGGGCCACGGTCGCCGGCGCGAAGCTGCTCGTGTGTTCGGACTGCCGGCCGCACGACGACGCGGGCAACGCGCCGACGAACCGCGGGCGCTCGGGGTCGGGCGGCGGTCAGGGTGGGAGTTCCGGCGGGAGCCCCGGCGGCGCCAGCGCCGAGTCGAGCGGTCCGGAGAGCCGGAAGAAGGAGCTCGCCCAGAAGCAGGCGAAGATGTACGACTCCGCGACCGGCGACTCCAAGCACTGGGAGGAGGGCGGCACGAGCTACGAGTCCGACCGCCTCCCGTACCTCGTCTCCGGCTACGGCGACGACGTGAGCGCGGCCCGACAGGACGCCGGCCTCACCGTCGAGGAGCTCGCCGCGGAGCTCGACCTCGACGAGGACGACGTGTTCGCGGTGGAGGACGGGCGGGCCGCGACGGCCGGCGTCGGCGGTTCGGTCGTCCGCGCGCTGGAGGAGCGGCTCGACGTCGAGATCGTCGACGAGTGACCCGCGAGCGGCGATCGAACTCGCCGGCGGATCCCGACGCGGAGCCGAAAGGATCAATTCGCCGGCGCCCGACGACCGGACGATGAAGGCGATCAAGGACAGCGTCCACGGCCACGTCCGGCTCGGCGACGTCGCCGCCGAACTGGTCGACACGCCGGCGTTTCAGCGCCTCCGCCACGTCAAACAGCTGTCCACCGTCAGGCTGGTGTACCCCTCCGCGAACCACACGCGCTTCGAACACAGCCTCGGCGTCTACCACCTCGCGCGCGCCGCGGTCGACGGGTTCGACCTCGACGCGGACACCGCCGCTCACGTCCGCGCGGCGGCGCTCCTCCACGACGTCGGTCACGGTCCGTACGGCCACCAGACCGAGGGGATCATCCGGCGAGCGACGGGGCGCGACCACGACGACATCGCGTGGCTGCTGACCGACGCCGACCGCGAGGTGTGTCAGGTGCTCGAACGCAACGGCCTCGATCCGGAGCGCGTCGCCTCGCTGGTCGGCGGCGAGGGCGGCCTCGGGGCGCTCGTCTCGGGCGAACTCGACGTGGACCGCATGGACTACCTCGTGCGCGACGCCCACCACACCGGCGTCCCGTACGGCACGGTCGACACCGGTCGGCTCGTGAGCGAACTCCGGCTCGCCGGCGACGGCGCGGACCCGGCTGACGCGGAACTGGTCCTCGCGGAGGGGAACGTCCCCACCGCGGAGAGCCTGCTCGTCGCCCGGTCGCTGATGAACGCGGTCGTCTACCGCCACCACGTCTCACGGGTCGCCGGCGCGATGCTGGAGCGCGCCTGCGAGCGCTACCTCGACCGGACCGACGCCGACGTCGAGGCGTTCCGCCGGATGGCCGACCACGACCTGCTCGTCGAACTCCGCGAGTCGGTGCCCGAACTCGGCCGCCGCATCGAGCGCCGAGACCTCTACAAGCGGGCGGTCTGGGTCGGACTCGGCGACGTGCCGGCCGGAACGGTCGACGTCGGCCACCCGGAGGAGCTCGCCGCCGAGCGCGAGATAGCCGACGCGGCGGGCGTGGATCCCCGGGCGGTCGTCGTCGACGTCCCCTCTCGTCCCGGATTAAAAGAGTCCGGCTCGACCGTCGTCGTCGACGGCGTCCCGCAGCGGCTGGAGGACGCCTCCGAACTCGTCGCCGGCCTGCGGAGCGCGGAGCGCCGCCGCTGGACGCTCGGCGTCTACTGTCCGCCGGAGCACGTCGACGCGGTCGGCGACGCCGCCCGCGACGTGCTCGGACTCAGAACGGTCGGTTCGGTGGCCTGATCGGTCGAGCGTCGTCTTACTCCTTGGGCGGCGCCGGAACGGCGAACACCGGCCGGTCGCTCCCGAGGATGACCTCCTGCGTCACGCTGCCGAAGACCGCCTTCCCCGTTGGACGCCGCTTTCGGCCGGAGACGCAGATCGCGTTCGCGTCGACGTCGGCGGCGGCCGCGAGCAGTTCGCCGGCCGGGTCGCCGCTCGCCTCGTAGTGGACGCAGGTGACGCCCTCCGCCTCGAGCGTCTCGCGAGCGCGTCTGACGGCCGAGATCTGGTTGACCGAGGCCCCCTCGGGGTTGTCTCGGAACACGTGACACAGGTGCGCGGTCATCTCGTCGGCCGCGTGCGGGAGGTCTGCGATCGCGTTCGCTTGGGCGACCGCCCGCTCGTCCGCCGCGTTGTCGACCCCGATGAGCACGTCGTACATGTCTCGACGTTCGCGGACGGGGATTATAAACGATGGCAGAGCTTCCCGGACGGTGCCACCGCCCCTCCCGCCCTTTTTAATCGATGCCCGACGAACGCCACCGCATGATCACGGTCAAGGACACCGTCCACGACCACATCGAAATCGACGGTGTCGCCGCGGATCTGATCGACACCCCCGCCGTCCAGCGCCTCCGCCACGTGAAACAGCTCGGGACGGTCCAGCTGGTGTACCCCTCCGCGAACCACACGCGCTTCGAGCACAGCCTCGGCGTCTATCACCTCGCGAGCCGGGCGCTCGATCACCTCGGGATCGGCGGGAAGCGGGCCGAGCGGCTCGAGGCCGCGGCGATGCTCCACGACGTGGGGCACGGCCCGTTCAGCCACAACCTGGAGTCGCTCACGCACCGCCGGACCGGGAAGTACCACGACGACGTCGCCGAACTGCTTTCGACCGGCGCCGTCGGTGCGGTCCTCCGCGACCACGACCTCGACCCGGACCGCATCGCCGGCCTCGTCGCGGGCGAGGGGCCGTACGCCGGGCTCGTCTCGGGCGAACTCGACGTGGACCGCATGGACTACCTCGTGCGCGACGCCTACCACACCGGCGTCCCGTACGGCACCATCGACACCGAGCGCTTCGTGCGCGAGCTGACGTTCGTCGAGCGGGACGGCGACGCGGCCGGCGACCGCGCGGACCGCGTGGGCCCGGAGCTCGTCCTCGACGAGGGGAACGTCCAGACCGCGGAGAGCCTCCTCCTCGCTCGCGCGCTGATGAACCCGGTCGTCTACACCCACCACGTCGCGCGCATCTCGAAGGCGATGCTGCGCCGGGCCGCGAGCGAGCTGTTGGACGCGACGCCGACGACGGCGACGGAGCTCCGCCGGATGGACGACCACGACTTCCTCGCCGCGGTCCGCGACTGCCCGGCGACGGCCGAGCTCTCCCGGCGCTACGACGAGCGCGACCTCTACAAGTTGGCGGTGTGGGCCGAGTACGACGACGTGCCCGAACGCGTCCACGAGGCCGATCACGCGACCGAGGTCGCCCTGGAACGCGAGGTCGCAGAGGAGGCCGGCGTCGACCGCGAGCACGTCGTCCTCGACGTGCCGCCGGAGCCGTCGATGCGCGAGTCGACCGCCCGCGTGACGGTCAACGGCGAGATTCGGCGACTGGGACGGCAGTCCCCGCTTGTCTCGGCGCTCCGGACCGCCCAGCGGAACCAGTGGCGCCTCGGCGTCTACGCCCCGAGGCCGGCCACCGACCGCGTCGGCCGCGCGGCGGCGGACGTGCTCGGGCTCGACCCCGAGGGGCTCGTGGCCGACGTCCGCGGGGCGATGCCGACGACGCTCGACGAGTTCGAGTAGCGAGCGGCCCGCGCCCCGGCGACCGTTCCCGTACCGTTTTAACCACGGGCTGGCGACCGTGGGGTATGCAGTTAGAGGGGACGATACTCGTCGGCGAGGCGTTCGACCCCGTTGACGGGCGGGTGGTCGTCGCCGACGGCGAGGTCGTCCGTATCGAGGCGGCGCCGGTCGAGAGCGACGACGTGATCCTCCCCGCGTTCGTCAACGCCCACACCCACATCGGCGACTCCATCGCGAAGGAGGCCGGCGAGGGGCTCTCGCTCGACGAACTCGTCGCCCCGCCCGACGGACTCAAACACCGGCTCCTCCGGTCCGCGAGCCGCGACGAGAAGGTGGCGGCGATGGCCCGAACGCTCCGGTACATGGAGTCGACCGGCACCGGCACGTTCCTCGAGTTCCGCGAGGGCGGCCTGGACGGCGTGAGCGCGCTCCGCGACGCGGTCGCCGGCGAGGGCGTCGACTTCGGGGAGCGCGCGCTCGACCCGGTCGTGTTCGGCCGCGGCGATCCCGACGTGCTCGGGGTCGCCGACGGCTACGGCGCCTCCGGCGCCCGCGACGCCGACTTCGACGCCGTGCGCACGGCGACCCGCGAGGCCGGGAAGCTGTTCGGGATCCACGCCGGCGAGCGCGACGCCGACGACGTCAACCCGGCGATGGACCTCGACCCGGACTTCCTCGTCCACATGGTCCACGCGGAGCCGATCCACCTCGAACGCCTCGCCGACCGCGGCACGCCGGTCGTCGTCTGCCCGCGGTCGAACCTCGTGACGAACGTCGGCGTCCCGCCGATCCGCGAGCTCGCGGAGCGGACGACCGTCGCGCTCGGCACCGACAACGTGATGCTCGACTCCCCGTCGATGTTCCGCGAGATGGAGTTCGCCGCGAAGCTGGCCGACCTCCCCGCCCGCGAGGTGCTCCGGATGGCGACCGTCAACGGCGCCGAGATAGCGGGCCTGAACCGCGGCGTGATCGAGCCCGGGGCCGACGCCGACCTCCTGGTCCTCGACGGCGACTCCGACAACCTCGCCGGCGCGCGCGATCCGGTCCGAGCGGTCGTGCGGCGGGCGGGCGCCGCCGACGTCTCGCGGGTCGTGCTCGGCGGCCGCGACGCCGCCGCTTCGGGAGACTGAAGCCGGTCGCGGCCGTACCGATCGGCGATGGCCACCTTCTCGCTCCTCGCCGGTCTCGCGCTGGGACCGATCGTCGGACTGATCGCCACGCTCGCGATGGACCTCGTGATGCCTCGGCTCCCCGAGGGGACGACGGCGCCGAAGGTCGCCGCCGGCGTGCTCACCGACACGTCGGTCGACCACGCGCCGGACCGGCTGGCGACGTGGGTCCACTACGTCGCCGGCGGCGGCTCCGGGCTCCTCTTCGTCGGTCTCGTCTCGGCGGTCCAGACGGCGGTCGGCGGCGGCCTCGCGGTCGCGCTCGTCGTCGCCGCGCCCGTCATGCTCGCGCTGATGGTCGGGTTCTTCGCGCTCGTCCCGCTCCCGCGGGCGCGGGGGCTCCCCCGACAGCGGCTCTCGACGATCCGCCGCGACTGGGCGATCTCGGCCGCGGCGTACGTCGTCGCCGCCGCGGCCCTCGTCGCGGTCGCGGGCGCCGTCTGAGCGCGGTCGATCCCCTCGGATCCGGCCGGCCGACCCGACGTGACGAGACGGGAGAGAAACGGTTTTGTCGCTGGCACCGACCCGTATTTCCATGCACGCCATCACTCGATCCGGCTGGATCGAGGTCATTTCTGGGTCGATGTTTTCGGGGAAGACCGAGGAGCTGTTGCGCCGCCTCCGGCGGTCCGAGATCGCCGGGCAGTCCGTGGCGGTGTACAAGCCCGCCGTCGACGACCGCTACGGCGAGACGACGATCGGGACCCACACGGGCCGCCAGTGGGAGGCGACCGTCGTCGACAACGAGGGCGACGGCCCGCTGGCGATCCTCGACGACGAGCCCTACCCGGAGGTCGTCGCGGTCGACGAGGCGAACTTCTTCTCCGACGCGCTCGTGGAGGCGTGTAACGCGCTCGCCGACGCCGGGACCCGCGTCATCGTCTCCGGGACCGACCAGACGTTCCGGGGCGAGCCGTTCGAACCGCTACCGCGGCTCATCGCGACCGCGGAGTACGTCGACAAGCTGCAGGCGATCTGCTCGCAGTGCGGCGAGCCGGCGTCGCGGAACCAGCGGCTCATCGAGGGCGAGCCCGCCCACACCGACGACCCGACCATCCTCGTCGGCGCCGAGGAGTCGTACGAGGCCCGGTGTCGCGACTGCCACGTCCTGCGAACGGGCGAGCGTCCGGACGGCGAGCGGTCGTACCTGACCGACGGAGAAGCGGGGCCCGACGACGGCGACGCGCCGGAGCGGTCGACCGACCCCGACGCGCCGGTCGGCGGCGCCGAGGAGCCGGTGGACGCGACCGACGACTGAAAAGGGCTACTCGTCGGCCGAGTCGTCGACCGACGCCGGGAGTTCCGCGGCGTCGTCCGCGGCCGTCGCGACGCGGAACAGCCCGACCAGCGAGACGAGGACGAGGACCGCTCCCTCGATCCGCGCGGCGGCGTACGCCCACTCGCGGGGCTCCGCGTCGCCGGCGTCGCGGTATATCGCCTTGGTCCACGCTCGCACGACGGGGCGCGGGGCGAGCGTCTGAATCAGTCCGACGATACCCGTGACCAGCAGGAGTGCCGCTTTCATACCGCTCGGTTCGCCGGCAACGATTAAAAAGGCGCGCGCCGGGGCCGCCGGTCAGTCGACTCCGCCGCGGTCGCCCGCTACGCCGGCTCCGCGTCAGCGAGGAACCGGCGACAGGTCTCGGCGACCCACTCGCGGACCGGCGCCGCGTCCGACCACCCCGCCGCGGCGAGCCCCCGCCCGTCGAACAGGCCGACGACGGCGCGGTCGCCGACGAGGAGCACGGCGACCGGCGAGTCCCCGCTGTGGCGGTACGGCTCGACGCCGTGCGCCGCGAGCGCCGACCGGATCGCGGGCGCCGCGGGACCGTCCAACCGCTCGCCCGCACTCCCCGTGAACACCAGTCGCGTCTCCGCGTCCGGGTCGCGGGCGAGCCGCCGAGCGAGCGAGGGATCGACCCGCGGAACCACGCCCACGACGGCCTCGCCGGCGTCCGCCTCGCCGTCTCGTCCGAGGAACCCGGCGATCCGCGCGGCGGGACCGGGGTCGTCGCCGCGCTCGACGACCGTGACCGCGTTCGCCGGATCCGCGCGGTCGTCGCCGACGGCCGCGGCCACGAGCGCGCGGAGCGCGGCGCCGGGGCCGCCGTCACTCATCGGCGGCTCCCGTCGACGGCCGCGGGGGGTACGACTGCCGGCCTCCGGTCGACCGCCGAGCGAGGAGCCGGGCCGTCGCGCGTCGCCTGTCGCCCGGCCGCTCCTCGGTCGTCTCGTCGTAGTACAACACCGTCAGGCCGAGCCCCGCCCGCAGTAACTCGTTGGCCGCGAACCGGTACCGGTCGTCGCTCGGCCCCGAGGGCGTCGGCGACGCGGACCGGAGATGCCCCTCGACGAAGAGGTAGCCGCCGGGGGCGAGCGCCTCGGAGAGGTCCGAGAACCGGTCGAGCGCGTGAAAGAAGCTCATCGTGATCAGCTCGTACGCCTCGCTCGGGAACCCGTACGTGGAGACGTCGGCGAGGATCGGTTCGATCCGATCGCCGACCCCGCGTTCCGCCGCGCGCTCGCCGAGGATCCGCAGTCCCTCGCGGGAGGCGTCGAGGGCGTCGACCGCGTAGCCCGCCTCGGCGAGGAACACCGCGTTCCGGCCGGTGCCCGCCGCGACGTCGAGCGCGCGGCCGTCGGGGATCGCGGCCTCGTACGATCGCAGCACGGGCGACGGCTCCGGCGCCCGCGGGTAGTCGCCGGACGCGAACCGCTCGTCCCAGTCGGTCATGGCGGCGCTTGCGACCGGCCGGGCGTAAACCCCACGGGCGTGGCGGTCGCACTCCGTTCATGGACGAGACGAAGCCCACCGCGGAGACCCTCGGCGACCTGCTGACCGACCGCAACGAGAGCCTCGCCGTCGCCGAGTCGCTGACCGGCGGCCTGGTCGGGTCGCGGGTGACCGACGTGCCCGGCGCGAGCGCCTACTTCGACCGCGGGTTCGTCACCTACGCGTACGACGCGAAGCGCGAACTGCTCGGCGTCTCCCGCGAGTCGCTCGACGCCGAGGGGGCGGTGAGCGCCGCGGTCGCGGAGGAGATGGCGGCGGGCGCGCGCGACCACGCGGACACGACGTGGGCGGTCGCGACCACCGGCACGGCCGGACCGAGCGGCGGCACCCCGGAGAAGCCCGTCGGCCTCGTGTACGTGGGCGTCGCCTACGCCGCGCCGTGGGGGACCGAGGCGTCGTTCGTCCGGAGCGAACGCGCGCTCCTCGACGGGGACCGGAGCGACGTGAAACGCGGCGCCGTCGACGCCGCGCTCGCCGCGCTCGTCCGGGCGATCCGCGAGGTCGACGCCGGCGAGTAGGCGAGGCCCGGGCGCCGCAGGGGCGTTCGACACGGACGCACAAGCGTTTATCACCATCTTGTGTGTATCTGCCGTATGGTTCAACGCGTGCTGGTGCCGATGGACGACTCGGAGCTCTCCGAGCGGGCGCTGCGCTACGCGCTCGACGTGCACCGTGACGCCGACGTAACGGTGTTACACGTCGTCGGGGAGCCCTCCGGAATGATGGGGTCGGCGACGGGCATCGCGCTCGCGGACGACAGCGAGGAGCGGGTCCGGGAGCTCTCCGAGGACGTCTTCGAGCGAGCGAACGAGATCGCCTCGGAACACGGAGTGGCCGTCGTGGTGGAGTCGGAGGTCGGGTCGCCGGCGAGTCGTATCGTCGAGCGCGCCGAAGAGTTCGACGCGGTCGTGATCGGGACGCACAGCGGGTCGCTCGCCGATCGGCTCCTCGTCGGCAACGTGGCGAAGTCGGTGTTCAAGCACTCGCCGGTGCCCGTGACCGTCGTCCGCTGACCGCGGCCTCAGTCGGGGGCGGTCGCCGCTCGCCGGCTCAGCCGTCGATGTAGGCGTGACCGACCACCGCGACGATCAGCGCCGCGACGACGATCCACGCGAACGGCTCCACGGCGAGCAGGCGGAGCGGGCGGGTCACCGACTCGTCGAGGCCGAACAACACCCCCGCCGCGAAGACGACCGCGAGAGTGAGGGCGGCGACGACTCCGGCGACGCCCAGCAGCGCGGTGTCGGTCGGGTCCATACCCCGAATCCGTGTCGGGCGTATTTAAGCAGATCCCGCGAGGCCGACGCGGGGCTCTCGGGGGCGGTAGTAAGCCAGGGCAGGGATTTGAACCCCGGAAGTCTCGATTACAAGTCGAGTGCATGAACCGCCCATGCTCCCCTGGCGCAGACTCGCCTACTCGGGCCTCGTATGAGTGCGTGTCGCTTTCGGCGAGGCTGACGCCCACCGATTTCTCCGCCGGAGCGCGGACTACCTCGTCTCGCTCGCCGGCCCGTCGCCGCGCTCGTCCGCCGGCGAGTCCGGTAGCGGTTTCGTCAGTTCGACGCGGTGGAGGTCGTACCCCCGGTCGGCGTAGAACGCGCGGGCCCGCTCGTTGTCGGCGAGCGCCTCCAGCGCGACGCGCTCGGCGCCGGCCGCCGCGAGAGCGCGCTCGGCCGCGTCCAGCAGGTCGGCTCCGATCCCCTCCCCGCGGCGGTCGGGGGTCACGAAGAGGTTGCTCACCGTGCCGCGGACGCCGTCGCGCTCGTACCCCTCGCGATCGAGCGCGAAGCCGACGAATCCCACCGGCTTCCCGTCGGCCCCGCGGGCGACGAGCAGCTCCCCGGTGACGGCCGAGCGCGCGACCCACTCGCGCACGGCCCCGCGGTTGGCCTCGGCCAGCAGCGTCGACCCGTGTCGGCGCTGTCCCGCGGCGAGCGCGACCCACAGGTCGGTGACGTCGTCGATGTCGTCGACCGTCGCGGGCGCGACCGTCGGCCGCTCGCCGTCGGACATGTCGGTCGGTCGTTCGCCGCCGCGAGGCAAGAGGGTACCGACGGGAGAGGTCGGACCCGAACGAGCGCGAGGGCCGCCGACCGCGGGACCGACACGGCCTCACTCGGGCGTCACACCTCGCGACACTCCGGGCAGACGGCCTGGCCGTTGTCGCTCACCAGGTCCGGTACGAGCGCCCCGCAGCTCTCACAGACCCCCTGCGTCGTCGACTCGGGCGCCTCCGCCGTGACGGCCTCGCTCGCGGGGGCGACGCCGCCGTCGGACCCGACCAGTCCCTCGTCGCCGCGCCGCGTTCCGCGGAGCGACTCCTCGTCGAGCGGCTCTCGGACGCCGTCGCCGGTCCGCGGCGCTCCCGCCGCGAGCGCGTCGGCGGCGGTGACGACGCCGACGGCCTCGCCGGCCTCGACCGCCACGACGCCGTCGACCCCTTCCGAGACGAGCCGCTCCTCGACGACAGCCAGCGAGTCCTCCGGCGTCACCGTCGGGAGGGGCGGTGACATCACCGAGCCGACCGTCGGACCGTCGTCGCCGGGGGTCCAGCCGTCCGCGTCGAGGAGGGCCCCGAGCGCGCTCCGACAGTCGAGCCGCCCGACCGGTTCGCCCCCCCGGAGGACGACGAGACAGGCGGTCCCCTCGTCGACTAACAGGCCGGCGGCGTCCGCCAGCGGGTCCGACTCGCTCACGCCGAGGAACTCGCGGTGCATCACGTCACGAACCGTGGTGTCTGTTCGCATGGGACGGGGATCCACAGCGAGCGGCTAAAAGATGCCCCCGGTACCGTTATACCGGCTCCGAGCGTAGCTGAGCGATCGGTACCGAAACGGGCGTCTTCGAGGCGGAAGCAGGAGGTCGCGCCGGACCGCGCGAAGCGAAAAGGAGGGTTCAAATCCTCCGGCGTTCGAGCGGGCGTATGACCATTCCCTCGTTCGTGATCGGGATCGCGGGGGGAACCGGCGCGGGGAAGACGACCGTCTCCCGGCTCGTCACCCGCGACCTCGGCGACAGCGTCACCCGCATCCCGCTGGACAACTACTACGAGGACCTCTCGCACCTGGACTTCGAGGAGCGGCAGTCGGTCAACTACGACCACCCCTCGGCGTTCGAGTGGGAGCTCCTCCGCGAGCACCTCGAAGCGCTGTTGGAAGGCCAGACGGTCCAGATGCCGCAGTACGACTTCGAGGTCCACAACCGGAAGGCGGAGCGCGTGACGGTGGAGCCGACCGACGTCATCGTGCTCGAAGGGATCCTCGCGCTGTACGACGAGGAGATAAACGGCATGATGGACCTCCGGCTGTTCGTCGAGACCGACGCCGACGTCCGCATCCTCCGCCGGATCCGGCGGGACGTCATCGATCGGGGGCGCGACTTGGAGGGCGTCATCGACCAGTACCTCCAGACCGTGAAGCCGATGCACGAGCAGTTCATCGAGCCCTCGAAGAAGCACGCCGACGTGATCATCCCCGAGGGCGCGAACAGCGTCGCCGTGAATCTGCTCGAGGAGAAGCTCCGCGCCGAGGTCGAGGGCGACGCCGTCCGGAGCTGGGAGCGCGGGAGCCTGGAAGAAGAGCTCGGCGAGAAGCGCTCGCTCGACATGGGCGACGACTGAGCGCACGCGAGTCCATTTAAACCGATTCCCCTCTTCACCGCCGGCGACTCGCCACCCGCTCTTCCGCCGTCTCCGCGCTGACGACCTCGTAGAGGGTCGCCCGGCCGCCGTCCTCTTTCGGTCGGAGCACGCGCCCGAGCCGTTGGGTGAACTCCCGTTCGCTCCCGGACCCGGACAGCACGACGGCGACGTTCGCGTCCGGGACGTCGACGCCCTCGTCGAGGACGTTCGCGGCCACGACCCGGCCGTAGGTCCCGTCGCGGAAGCGCTCTAAGATCTCCCGGCGCTCCTTCGCGCCCGTCTCGGCGGTGATCGCGGGCAGGAGAAAGCGCTCCGACAGCCGGTAGACGAGGTCGGTGTGGGCGGTGAACACGATCACGCGGTCCTCGCGGTGGCGGTCGAGGATCGACGCCAGGCGATCCACCTTCCGCTCCGCGTTCATCATGACCTCGCGGGCCTCCTGCTTGGCCAGGAGGGCCTCGCGGGCGGCCGGGTCGTTGCCGGAGCGCTTCACGAGCTCGCGGTAGTCGCTCCCGCTCGTGAACGTGATCCCCGCCTCGCGCACGTACTCGACGAAGGTCCCCTGTTGCTCCTCGTACCGCTCGCGCTCCTCGGGAGTCAGTTCGACCTCGATCCGGCGGATGTCGTACGGCGCGAGGTGGTCGCCCGCGAGGTCGTCGACGTCGAGCGCGTAGACGCGGTCGCCGATCAGCTCCGCGACCGTCTCGTGGGCGCCGTCGGGGCGCTCGAAGGTGGCCGTCAGTCCGAGCCGCGCCGGGGCCGCGAGGAGCCGCGCGACGTCGCGATACCCCTCGCCGCCGAGGTGGTGGACCTCGTCGAAGATCACGAACTCGAAGGCGTCGCCGACGCCGTCGGCCTTCAGGTACGCCGAGTCGTACGTCGACACCGTGATCGCCTCGCGGCGCTGCTCGCCGCCGCCGAACCGACCGATCGGCACGTCGAACTCGCGCGCTAACTCCCGCTGCCACTGGTCGAGGAGGTCGACCGTGGGGACGACGACGAGCGTCGGGACGCCGAGTTCGACCATCGCGCGGATCGCGATCACGGTCTTCCCGGCGCCGGTCGGGAGTTCGAGCACGCCGCGGTCGCCCGCGTCGCGCCACGCGTCGAGCGCCTCGCGCTGGTACGTCCGCAGGTCGTAGTCGGTCGCGAGCGCGTCCGGGAGGCCCGCCTCGCTCGCGGCGCGGTCGCTCGCGTCCAGCACGTGGTCCTCGACGCTCGCGCCCGCGACTTCCAGCGCCCGCCGGATCGCGGCGTAGCGGTGGGCCGGCGCCCGACCGGTGGCCGAGCGTGGGTCCGCCTCGACGCCCGGCAGCGGGGGGAGCGCCGCGAGCGAGTCGGCCGCCTCGGCGTCGACCGGCGACCCGTTCGCGTCGCCGGCGGATCCGCCGGCGTCCACCCGGATCGTGCCGCTCTCGTAGGTCAGCCGGACGTTCATCGCCGGACGTTGCCGACCGACTTACAAAGGGCCACCGCCTCCGTCCGCCATGCGCGCGGACGAACTCGACCCAGAACTCGCCGCCGTCGTCGGCGAGGTCGAATCGCTCGGACTCCCCGAGTGGCACCGGCTCTCGGTCGACGCCGCGAGACGCGTCGAAGACGAGGTGTTCTCCGGCGAGGACGAGCCGGCCGTCGCCGACGTGCGAGACCTCGCGTTCGACGGCCCCCACGGCGAGGTGCCGGTGCGGGTGTACCGACCCGAGGCGGCGGTCGAGGCCGCCGCCGGCGGGGGCGACGAGTCGGTGAACCCCGACGGCGCGGGCGTCCGCACCCTCGTCCACTTCCACGGGGGCGGTTGGACGCTCGGCACGCTCGACTCCATCGACGGGCCGTGCCGCGAACTGGCGACCCGCGCCGACGCGGTCGTCGTCTCCGTCGACTACCGCCTCGCCCCCGAACACCCCTTCCCCGTCGCCGTCGACGAGGCGGCCGCGGCCGCGGAGTGGGTCGCGGAGAGCGCGGCGACGTTCGGCGGCGACCCGAACCGGTTGGGGGCCTCCGGCACCAGTGCGGGGGCGACGCTCGCGCTCGCGGCGTGCCTGTACGGACGCGAGTTCGACGAGATCCCGGCGCCGGCCGCGCAGTTCCTCCTGTACCCGATCGCGGGCCGCGACTTCGACACCGAGTCGTACCGCGAGAACGCCGACGGGCCGCTTCTCACCCGCGCGGACATGGAGTGGTTCTTCGAGCAGTACCTCCGGAGCCCGGTCGACGCGCGCAACCCGTTCGCGGTGCCGCTCCGCGCGGGCGACCTCGGCGGACTCCCGCCCGCGACGGTCGTCACGGCCGGGTTCGACCCGCTCCGGGACGACGGCGCCGCGCTCGCGGAGCGGTTCGAAGCCGAGGGAACGCCGGTCGAACACCGCCACTACCCGGCGATGGCTCACGGGTTCTGTAGCCTCGCCGACCGCGTCGCCGTCGCGGAGGAGGCGCTCTCGGCGGTCGCGGCCGACGTCCGCGAGCGGCTGTAGCTGAGCGGTCGCTCCGCGTCGGTCGCCGACGCTTTCGGGCGACTCTCCGGTCGGGCGGCTCACCGGGCGAGCGCCGCCCCGGCGCTCACTCCGAGACGGTGGTCTTCACGATGCTGACCGGCGAGACGGACCGCCGGGAGACGCGTTCCGTGACCGAGCCGAGCATCCGCCGGTAGTCGCCCGAGCGCGTCTTCGACCCCATCACGGTCAGGTCGATGTCCTCCTCGTCGGCGTACCGGAGGATCTCCTCGTGAGGGACGCCGTACACGAGGTCGGTGACGACGTCGACGCCGGCGTCGGCGGCGTGGGCCGCGACCTCGTCGAGCGCCTCGCGGCCGCGCTCCTCGAGGGTTTCCCCGGCGCCCTCCGAGCCGTCGACGAACTCGTCGCCGGAGTAGGCGTTGACGATGTCGCTGTCGACGATGTACAGCACGTGGAGCGTCGCGCCGTACCGGTCCGCGGCGTCGACGGCGTGGTCGATCGCGCGGTCCACGCCCTTGCTACCGTCCGTGGGGAGGAGAATCCGATCGTACATACCGTCCGTTTCGCGCGGTCACCGAATAAATCGGTCGGCGGTTCTCACCGGAGCGGTCACCGTTTCCCGAACGATTAACACGCTGCCACGCCCCGAACTGTGCATGACAGAGGCCGCGGACCGACTGTTCGTGAACGGAGCGGTCCACACGCTCGCGTCGCCAGACGAGACGCACGAGGCGGTCGCAGTCCGAGACGGCGCGGTCGCCCGGCTCGGCAGCACCCGCGAGGTGCGGTTCCTCGAAGGGGTCGACACCGACGTCGTCGACCTCGGCGGCCGCGTCCTCCTGCCCGGATTCATCGACGCGCACACGCACCTGACGACGGTCGGGCGCTACCTCGTGCACGCCGACCTCTCGACCGCCGACTCGCCGGACGAGGCGGTCGACCTGCTGGCGGAACGGGCGGCGGAACTGGACGAGGAGAACGGCGAGTCGGCCCCCGACGACCCCGTCCTCGGCTACGGCTACGACGAGTCGACGTGGGAGGAGGAGCGGTACCTGACGCGGTCGGACCTCGATCGCGTCTCGACGGAGCGACCCGTCGCCGCGTTCCGCGAGGACATGCACGTCGCGGCGGTCAACGGGGTGGCCCTCGACCGGTTCGCCGACGCGCTCGCCGCGGCGCCCGACGAGACGGTGCCGACCGACGGGGGCGGCGACCCGACCGGCGTCCTGTTGGAGAGCGCGATCGACCCGATCTACGAGGCGTTCGAGTCCGGCCCCGCCGAGACGCGGGAGATCGTCGAGGCCGCGCTCGCCGACTGCGCCGCGAAGGGGATCACCGGCTTCCACGACATGGTTCGGAACTCCCACGCGCCGCGGGCCTACCGCGAGCTCGACGCCGAGGGCGAACTGACCGCGCGCGTCCGCATCAACTACTGGAGCGACCACCTCGACGCGCTCCGGGAGGTCGGTCTCGGCACGAACGACGGGGCCGACATGGTCGAAACGGGCGCGATCAAGTCGTACACTGACGGGAGCTTCGGGGGGCGAACCGCCCGGCTCTCCGAGCCGTACGCTGACGACCCCGACGAGCGGGGCCAGTGGGTCGTCGACCCGGACGAGCTCGCGGAGACGGTGAGCGCGGCGACCGAGGCCGGCTACCAGTTCACCGCGCACGCCATCGGCGACGAGGCGGTCGACGCCGTCATCGACGCCTACGAGGGGGCCTCTCGGACCGACCCGGGCGCGGCGCGCCACCGCGTCGAGCACGTCGAACTCGCCGACGACGCGGCGATCGAACGGCTCGCCGAGTCGGGGGTCGTCGCCAGCGTCCAGCCGAACTTCCTCAAGTGGGCGGGCGAGGACGGCCTCTACGACGCGCGGCTCGGCCCGGAGCGCACCGTCGCGACGAACCGCTACCGCGACATGCTCGACGCGGGCGTCAACCTCGCGTTCGGCTCCGACGGGATGCCGATGGACCCCCTGCTCGGCGTCCACCACGCGGTCACGGCCCGGGCCGAGGCGCAGCGGCTGACGGTGACCGAGGCGCTGCGCGCGTACACTCGCGGCGCGGCGTACGCCGGCTTCGACGAGGACCGACTCGGCACGGTCGCCGTCGGCAAGCGCGCCGACTTCGTGGCGCTCGACGCCTCCCCGTGGGAGCGGCCCGACGAGATCCGCGACATCGACCCCGTGTTGACCGTCGTGGACGGTGCGATCGTGTACGACGGACGGTAGCTCCCGGGAACCGGCACTCCGGCGGGACGCGCGTTCACCCCGGGAACCCCGCAAGCACTGCCAGAAGACGATGGTTATTAATCATGTAGGACGTATCGCCGGCCATGGCAGAGATAGCTATCGAGTACGCGGCCGGCAGTCGGCTCCAGCCGGAAGCGGAGACGGCCCGACGACTGATCGACTCGTACCTGGGCGATCGCTCGGACGTCGACGGAGTGACCCTCCGGCCCTCCGGTGACTCGGTATTCTGCGTCAGCGTCGAAGGCGACCGGATCTGGTGTACCGATCCGCGGGAGTGGATCGACGCGATGGCGGCCGTCACCGCGGCGCGTCGGCGACTCGCCGAACTCTCCTGAGCCGCCGACGCCGCGGCCGACCGGTGCCGATCAGTCGTCGGCCGCCGCCGCGTGGCGACGCACGAACTCTCTGAGCAGCTTCCCCGCCACCGCCGCGGCCTGCCCGTCGTCGCGGTCGTTCACCTCCACGACGTCGAAGCCGTCAGCCCGGGGCGCGACCGCGCGGACGAGGTCGCGCGCCTCGCGCGGCGCGAGTCCGAACGGCTCCATCGTCCCCGTTCCCGGCGCGAAACCCGGGTCGAGCCCGTCGACGTCGACGGAGCAGTACACCGACTCGCCCGCGAAGGGGTCGTCGCCGGCGCGCTCGTCGAGCCAGGCGCGGGCGTCTTCGGGCGGGACGACCTCGACGTCGCCCTCGGCGGCGCGGTCCCACTCCTCCTCGGAGCCGGTGCGCGCGCCGAGGATCACCGCCCGGTCGACCCCGAGGTCGTCGAGACAGCGCCTGACGACGCACGCGTGGTTCCACCGGTTACCGTCGTAGGCGTCGCGCAGGTCGAGGTGGGCGTCGCACGTGACGAGCACGTCGGGGTCGACGGCCTGGACGCCCGCGTAGGTGACGGTGTGCTCGCCGCCGAGGGTGAGGGGGACGGCGTCGTCGAAGGTGACGCTCCGAAGCTCGGCGGCGAGGTGGTCGAGGTACGCCTCGACGTCGTCCCACGGCGCCACGTCGCCGGCGTCGTGAACGCCGAGCGCGGAGAAGTAGCTCCCGGTGTCGTGACCGTAGTCGTCGTACGTCTCTGCGAACCGCCGGACTCGGTCCGGTCCGAACCGAGTGCCCGGCTGGAACGTGGTCGTGGCGTCGAGGGGAGCGCCGACGACCACGTAGGAAGCAGCCTCGCGGTCGGTCGTCGCTCCGGGGAACATGGCCTCGACTACCCGACGACCTTGCGCTGGCCCTCGTACTCGAGGTACTCGATGTTATCGTCCGAGGTGAAGTCCTCGCCCTCGGGGATGCGCATCGTGAACGTCTCGTAGGTGTCGAGGTCCATGACCTGCGCGTCGTTCCCGGAGACGGAGACGACCTGTCCCTGCTTCCGCTGGATGATCGGGACCCAGACCTTCGCGTCGACCGGCTGAGAGAGCGAGCGCTTCTTGTCGTCGAAGACGCCCTTGCCCTCGACGCGCGCCTTGGCGCTCCCGTGTTTCCCGGGCTTGGCTGTGCTGTAGTGGTTGATCTTGCAGGGCGAACTGTCCATTATCACGTAGCTGCCCTCCTGGAGTTCGCGAACCTGCTTCTGCTCTCGCGGCATGCGCGCTACTTTTTCCGGCGCGGGTATAAACGGTTTGGAACGGCGCCGACGCCGGTGTTCGGGGCCGCGACCGATCCGCGGAGCGGGCGGCAGCGCGTCGACCCGACGAGTCGCCGCCGGCGACGGTCCCGGAGCTACGGATCCATCTCGTCGACGTACTCCTCGGAGTCGTCGTCGTCGTCCGCGTTCCCGTCCGGCGGCACGAACTGTCCGGTGATGAAGTAGCTGGCGACGAAGAGGCCGATGAAGCCGATACCGACCGCCGCGGTGGTCCGCACGACGAACGGGAAGTCGACCCACCAGAGGGCGCGGTCGGCTATCATCATCACGACGACGGCGGCGAGCAGCGCCTTCTGCTCGTCGGTCGGGTCGCGGACGAAGCCGACGACGTCGTCCTTGAGCTCGCCGAAGAAGCCCATCTCAGGCACCCCCGTCGCCGGCGCCCTCGATGACGCGACTCACGCGGTCGAGCCCCTCTTCGAGCTCCTCGGTCGGGAGCCCGAAGCCGATCCGGAACCGGTCCGGGAAGCCGAACAGCCCGCCGGGCGCGAGCACGACGCTCTCCGTCTCGACGACGGTGCGGCAGAACGACTCGGCGTCGTCGAAGCCGTCGGGCACCGTCACGAACCCGTTGACGCCGACGGGGTCGAGCCAGTCGAGGTCGTGTCGGTCGACCCAGTCGGCGACGATCGCCCGGTGCGACTCCGCCAGTTCGCGGTTCTCCGCCAGGATGCGCGACTCGCGCCGCCCGAGCGCCTGCTCGGCGACGTGCTGTCCGAAGAGCGACGGCGAGATGGTGGTGTAATCTTTCCACTGCCACGCGCGCTCGACGACCGCTTCCGGGCCGGCGATCCAGCCGAACCGGAGCCCGGCGAGCCCGTACGCCTTCGTGAGGCTCGTCGTCGAGATCCCGTGCGGCCCGAAGCTCGCGACGGGCGGGTTCGGCTCCGCCGCGAGCAGCCGGTACACCTCGTCACAGAGGAGGTACGCGTCGTGGTCGACGGCGACGTCGTACGCCGCCCGCATCGCCGCCTCGTCGTGGTACTGTCCGGTGGGGTTGTTCGGGTTGTTGACGACGATGACGGCGGTGTCGTCGCGGGCCGCGTCGGCGACGGCGTCGGCGTCCAGTTCCCACTCCGGCGGCTCCAGTTCGACGCGGGTCACGTCCCCGAAGGCGTCGGGGACCGCGTGGAGCGCCTGGTACGTCGGCGTGACCACGACCGCGTGGCTCCCGGAACCGATCGCCCCGCCGTTCGCGTCGCCGTCGCCGAGCCCGTGTTCGTCGCCGAGCAGCGAGAGGAACGCGAGGAAGTTCGCCTCCTGCGTGCCGCAGGTGAACAGCACCTCGTCGGCGCTCAAGCCGTAGCGATCGCCGACCGACGCCCGGAACTCCGGGTCGCCGTTCGTCGGGATGACGTAGCCGAGCCGGCCGGGGTCCAGGTCGAACCGACTCGCGTCGAGCGAGCGGATCCCGCTCTCGGCCAACATGATGTCGGCCTCGTGCTCGTACTCCGCGAACCAGCGTTCGAGGCCGAACGGGTCGATGCGCATACCGCAGATGAGAGTGGCGCGAGGTTAGGTGCTACGGTCCCTCGCGGGCCCGACCTCGTTTCGACGGCTCCGGCCGCGACGGTCCTCGTGGGGGAACAACTTTCACCGGGCACTGGTATGAGATCGCATGATACTCTCTCGATCTCGGGTTCTCGTCGTCCTGCTGGTCGCGGTGGCCGCGCTCGCGGCGTTCGTGTTGGCCGAGGTCCTCCAGACCGTCGTGTTCGCGATCACCGTCGCGTACGTCTTGTACCCGCTCCGCCGGCGGCTCGTCGCTCGGGGGCTGTCGGTGCGCCTCGCGTGCGCCGCGTCGACCGTCGTCGCGTTCCTCGGCGCCGCGCTCCTCGTGGTCCCGCTGTTGTACGTCCTCTATCGACAGCGCTCGCGGCTCGTCGAGATCCTCGGGCAGATCCCGGAGGTCGTCGTCGTGAACGGGTTCGGCTTCGAACTTCCGATCGAGGTGGCCCCGCTGGTGTCGTCCGCCCGGATCGCGCTCCGAGACCTCGCGCTCGCGGTCACCGCCGCGACGCCGACCCTCGCGCTCGAACTCATCGTCTTCACCATCCTCGTGTACGGGCTCCTCCTCCGGCCGGAGGCGGTCGGCGCCGCCGTGTTCAAGATCGTCCCCGCGGAGTACCGCGACATCCCGTTGCGACTGCACCGCCGGACTCGCACGACCCTGTACTCCATCTACATCCTGCAGGCGGCCACGGCCGCGGCGACGTTCGTGCTCGCGTTCGGGCTGTTCTCGCTCCTCGGGTATCAGTCGCCGGTCCTCCTGGCGGTCATCGCGGGCGTGCTTCAGTTCGTCCCGGTCGTCGGTCCCAGCGTGCTCGTCGTCACGCTGGGGGCGGGCGACCTCCTGCTCGGCGAGACCACTCGGGCGATCCTCGTGGTCTTCTTCGGCCTCGGCGTGGTCTCGTTCGTCCCGGACGCGGTGATCCGGACGCAACTCGCCGACTGGACCGGGAAGATATCGCCCGGTCTCTACCTCGTCGGCTTCGTCGGCGGCATCCTCACCGTCGGCGCGGTCGGCCTCATCGTCGGGCCGCTCGTGGTGTCGCTCCTGCTCGAGGTCATCGAGATGCTCTCCGAGGGCGAGACGCCCCCGACGGCGGCGGCGGAGGCGGTGCCCGACTCGCCGGAGTGACCGCGTCCCCGCCGCCCGCCCCACCGGCACCGCTTTCCGGCTTCCGTCCCTCCCTTCGATACCCGATGTCCCTGACCGACCCAGCGCCTCAGACGGAGCCACCGAACGCGCTCGCGGACGCGCCGCACCTCTCGCCGCGACGGCTCGACGACCTCGCCGAGCGGGTGCGCCGCGCGGCGTCCGGCGAGTCGGCGGGGCGCACAGCCGCGGCCGGCGAGCGCGACGCCATCGACGTGGTCGCGCCGGCGACGACGGAGCGGATCGGCTCGGTCCCGGCCTGCGCCCCCGACGACGTCGACGCCGCGGTCGAACGCGCTCGGGCGGCGCAGGCCGAGTGGGCCGAGACCCCCGCGACCGAACGCGCGGCCGTGATCGACCGGTTCGGCGACCTCGTGCTCGAACGCCGCGAGGAGCTCCTCGACGTCCTCCAAGTCGAAACCGGGAAATCGCGCCGGACCGCGGTGGAGGAGCTGTTCGACGTCCCCCTCGGCTGCACGTACCTCGCCGACGAGGCGCCGGACGCGCTCGCCGAGGACCCCCGAAGCGGGGTGGTTCCCGGCCTCACGACCGCGACGGTGACCTACGATCCGGTGGGCGTCGTCGGCGTCATCTCGCCGTGGAACTACCCGCTGACGCTGTCGATGGCCGACGCGCTCCCGGCGCTCGCCGCGGGCAACGCGGTGGTCTGCAAGCCCGACGAGAAGACGCCGTTCGGAGCCCTCGCGCTCGCGGAGCTGCTGGAGGTCGCCGGCCTCCCCGAGGACCTCTTCCAGGTCGTCACCGGCGAGGGGGCCACGGTCGGCCCCGCGCTGATCGACGCCGTCGACTACGTGGCGTTCACCGGGAGCACCGAGACGGGGCGGACCGTCGCCGAGCGGGCGGGCCGGAACCTGATCGACTGCTCGCTGGAGCTCGGCGGCAACAACCCCCTCGTCGTCCTCGGCGACGCCGACGTCGACGAGGCGGCCCGCGGCGCGGTCGACGCCTGCTTCTCGAACGCCGGGCAGCTCTGCCTGTCGGCCGAACGGATCTACGTCGAGGAGCCCGCCTACGAGCCCTTCCTCGACGCCTTCGTCGAGGAGACGGAGGCGCTCACGCTCGGCACCGGCTACGACTACGCCGACGACCTCGGCTCGCTGATCGACGCCGACCAACTGGACCGCGTCCGCGGGCACGTCGAGGCGGCCCGCGAGGACGGGGCGACCGTGATGACCGGCGGCCGCACTCGCACGGACGTGGCGCCGTACTGCTACGAACCGACCGTCCTGACCGACGTCGAGCCGGACGCGACGGTGGCCTGCGAGGAGACGTTCGGCCCGGTGGTCGCCGTGACGCCGGTGCCGGACGCGACCGCGGCGGTCGAGGCCGCCAACGACTCGCCGTACGGGCTCAACGCGAGCGTGTGGACCGCGGACCGCGAGCGCGGCGCGACGGTCGCCCGCGAGATAGACTGCGGCACCGTCAACGTCAACGACGGCTTCCTCTCGACCTGGGGCGCGGCCGACGCGCCGATGGGCGGCTTCGGCGACTCGGGGCTCGGTCGCCGTCACGGGCCGGAGGGGATCCGGCGGTACACCGAGTCGCGCACGGTCGGCGTCTCACGGGTCGGCCCGCTCGGCTTCCCCGACCGGCTCCCGACCGGGTGGTTCGTCCGCGGCGCGTTCGCGGCGACGGCGCTCGGGCGGAAAGCGAGCCGCGCCGTGCGGCGGCTCAAACGGCGGGTCCGGAGGCGCTGACGGGCGACCTCGACGGGGCGTCCGCCCGTCGGAGTCGATCGTCTGCCGGCCCCGTGCGAAAATATATAGCCGTATTGCTTCCTATTAGAAACGATTTAAGCCGAGCGTCACCCGCGTTAAGATGACAACACGGCCGCGGTACGTCGCGTCACCACCACGCCAATGAACACGACACCTCAGTTCAGCGACGACGTCGAGGCGCACCACCGGCGGATCCAGACCGATCGCCACGAAGACGTCTACGTCGTCGGCGACGTCCACGGGAGTCGGTCCGCCCTCGAGACGCTGCTCGCGACGCTCGATCTCTCGGACGACGACCTCGTCGTCTTCGTCGGCGACCTCGTGCGAAAGGGACCCGACAGTCCCGGCGTCGTCGACATCGTCCGCGACGACCCCCGCCTCGTGAGCGTCCGCGGAAACAACGAGCAGAAGATCGTCCGCGGTGACAAGGATCCTGACTGGCTGCGCGAGGGGGACCGCGAGTACTTCGAGTCGCTCCCGGTCGCCGTCTCGTTCGACGACGCGCTCGTCGTCCACGGCGGGGTCGACCCCGAGCACCCCCTCGAGAGCCACACCGTCGAGGAGCTGCTGACGATGCGTTCGCCCCACGGCGACGGATACGACGGCCCGTTCTGGTACGACGACTACGACGGCCCGCACCGGGTGTTCTTCGGCCACACGGTCCACGACGTGCCCGTAGAACGGGAACACGCCGTGGGTCTCGATACCGGGTGCGTCTACGGCGGGACGCTCACGGCCTACGACTACCGGCACGACGAGTTCGTCGTGATCGATCCGACGACGACCCATCAGGAACGGGCGGACTCGAAGGTCGTCAACCCGGCCTGAACGGGCGGACCGACCCTCTCACTCGTACTCGGTCAGGAGGCGCTCGTGCGCGCCGGATCGGGTTTTGAAGTAGCGTCGATCTCCGTCGCTGGTTCGGACCGCCCAGTCGTACGTATCGCTATCGGGCCGGTACCAGCGGTCCGCGTGCGCGTCGAACACCGGGTTTCGTCCGTCGGCCGTGCCGCCCCGGTCGCTCTCGGCGGCCTCGCCCGAGTCGGCGTCCGGTCCGTCCGCGTTTCCGGCGTCGGCGACGTCCTCTCCGTTCGTTCTCACGGCGTCGGCGGGGTCGCCGCCGTCGTCATCGTCCGTTCTCTCTGGGTCGCCGCCGTCGTCATCGTCCGGGTCGCCGGGCTCGGCGGCGGAGTCACCGCCGGTCACGGGCTCGATCAGAAGCTCCCCGGGGATCAGGTCCTCGTCGACCACCATTCCGGTCCCGTAGCCGCGGTCGACGGCGGCCTCCGTCGCGTCCATCAGGATCTGTTGCACGTCCCGGACGGGCCCGTCGGCGGGCGAGGCCTGCTCGTAGGACCCGTCGCTCTCCATCACCCACCGCCGGCGGTTGTCCGCCAGCGACGCCTCCAGAACGAACCGAAGCTGCCGACGGAGTTCGGTGGCTTCGACTGGGGTGACGGCCTCGACTCGGTAGTCGAGGTTTCGCGTCATCCAGTCGGCCGACCCGATATACCACTCCGGGTCGCCGGCGTTCTCGAAGTAGAACACTCTCGCGTGTTCGAGGAACCGACCGACGATCGAGTGGACCGCGACGTTGTCGCTGAGACCTTCGATCCCGGGACGAAGCCGACAGATGTCCCTGACAATCAGGTCGATCTCGACCCCCGCCATCGAGGCGCGGTAGAGCTCGGTGACCATCGACGGGTCCTCGAGCCCGTTCACCTTCACCACCATTTTGGCTCGCCGGCCGGCGCGGGCGTGTTCGGCCTCGCGCCTGACCATCTCCGTGAAGCGCTCGCGCATCGTCACGGGGGCGATCAAGAGCTTCCGGAACCGGTCGTCGAGCGTCGGGCCGGTGAAGAAGTTGAACACCTTCGTCAAGTCGAGACCGATGTCCCGGTCGGCGGTCAGGAGTCCGAGGTCGGCGTACCCCTTCGCGGTCCCCGAGTGGTAGTTTCCGGTCCCCACGTGGGAGTACAGCCTGACGCCGTCGTCGTCCTGCCGAACGACCAGCGCGGTCTTGGTGTGGGTCTTCAGGCCGACGGTCCCGTAGGCGACGTGGATCCCCTCCTCCTCCAGTTGGCGGACCCACTCGAGGTTGTTCTTCTCGTCGAATCGGGCCTTGAGTTCGACCATCACCGCCACCTGTTTCCCGTTGTCGGCGGCGTCGATGAGGCTCTGAATGACCTTCGAGTCGCTCGCCGTCCGGTAGATGGCCGCCTTCACCGCGAGCACGTCGGGGTCGTTCGCCGCCGCGTTGAGAAACTGCTGTACAGTGCCCTCGAAGGAGTGATACGGGTGGTGAGCGAGGATGTCGCCGCTCCGGATCTCGTCGAAGATGCCCGTCGGTCCGTCCTCGGCGTCGCCCGTCGTCTGCTCCAACCGGGGGTGTCGCTGCGGCGTCCACGCCGGCAGTTTGAGATCGGGTCGGTCGAGCTCGGTGAGGGCGAAGAAGTCCTCGAAGTCGATCGGTCCGGCCCGTTGGAACACCTCCCGATCGTCCACGTCCAGCTGGTCGCGGAGGATCGAGCGGGACTCGTCGGGCATGTCGGCGTCCACCTCCAGCCGCACGACCGTCGCGAAGCGGCGCTGTTCGAGAACCTCCTCGACCATGTCGATGAGGTCTTCGGCGACCTCCTCGTTCCGCCGCACCTCGGCGTTCCGGGTCACCTTGAACTTCGACACGTCGCGGATGTCGAGGTCGGGCAACAACAGGTCGAGGTTCGCCTCGATCACGTCCTCGATGAGGACGTGGTCGTCCGTCTCGCCCGGGACCGCGATCAGCCGCGGCCGGTTCGGCGGGATCTTGATCCGCGTGAACGTCGACTCGCCGGTGTCGTCCACGGAGAGCACGGCGAGGGAGAGCGAGAGGTTCGAGATGAACGGGAACGGATGCGCCGGGTCGAACGCCAGCGGGGTCAGTGTCGGCAGAATCGACTCCTCGAAGTACGACCGCAGTTTCTCCCGCCGGTCGGCCGCGAGCTCTTCGGGGGTCCGGATCCCGACGCCCGCCTCCGCGAGCTCCGGCTTGAGGACCGCCTCCCAGTAGTCAGACTGTTCGCGGAACAGCGGTCGCGCGGCTTCGAGCACCTCGCCCCACTGCTCCTCCGGCGTCCGCCCGTCGGGCGTCGTCTCGGTCACCCCGGCGTCGATCTGCTGTTTGAGCCCGCCGACCCGCTTCATGAAGAACTCGTCCGTGTTCTTCGTGAAGAACGCGAGGAACCGGAGCCGCTCCAGCGGAGGGTTCCGCTCGTCCATCCCCTCGCGCAACACGCGCTCCTGAAACGCGAGCTCTGAGAGCTCTCGGTTGAGGTAGTGCTCCGGCGCCGTCAGGTCCCGCTCGGTCACGGAACCACCGTCCGGGAGTCGGACGCGACCGGGAGACGAGTCGTCGCTCGCGCGGGACCGGAACGAGCGAGCGGGCGGGCGGCACCGAGAGGCAGGCACCTGAGGCGGGGGGCGGGTAGCACGGCTATCGAAAGGCGAAGGAGACACAAATAACCTTGTTACACGGTCTATACCCCGATATATAGCCGTCCGTCGTGATATGTACTCCGCGCCGTGACGGCGTCGACGGCCCGCTCGGCCGGCGTCGAGCCTCACCGATTCGCGGGACCTGCGGATTGAAGCCCATTGCCTGCCAAGTGAACTCATGGCAGGACCCGACCCCGCCGAACTGCGGCGGGTCGTCGACGCGTTCCCCGCGGCGGGCGACGACGCCGACCGCGTCGACGACCTCCTCGACGGCACGTACGACCGGTTACGACGCGAGTGGTACCCCGAACTCGGCGAGTTGACCGCGGCGTACGCCGCGGGCGACGTCCTCCGCGAGGACGTGCTCGAACACGTCGAGGCGGTGCCCTCCTTCCGGCTCTCGGACGGCGCCGCACCGCTCCCGGAGAAGCGGCGGGCGCTCGCGGCGGCCGACGACGCGGCCGACGCGGTGACCGAAATCGCCGGGTGGTACGACGCGCTGCGGTCGATGCTCGACGACGACCCGGACGACCTGACCCGGCTGGAGGGCCTGCTTCACGGATTCGGCTACGTCCTCGCGCACGGGCTCTTCCTCGGCGCGCGGTCGCCCGAGCGCGTCGCCCGCCGGCTCCGCCTGGCGTACCGGTCGGTCGGGGTCGACATCGACGAGACGGAGACCGAAGCCGGGGCCGAGCGGACGACGTTCACGTGCCCGTACCGCGGCGTCGGCGCGCGGTTCTACGGCGAGAAGTGGGTGTGTCACGAGAAGCTCGACCGCGTCGACGACGGGTACGTGACGTACCTCGGCGAGCGGGGCATAGATTACCAACGACCGCGCGACTGCGACGGCAGCGAGCGGTGTTACTCGACCGTCGCCCGCGACGGCCCCGAGCTGTGGTGGCCGAAGACCGCGCCCGCGGCGGTGCGTGCCTCGTCGTGACCCGGGACCGCCACCGGCCTCGTTCGACGAAAGTACCGGCCGAGTTAAAAGGCGAGTCGCCGACGCCCGACGACGAGCCCCTCGAACGCCGAATGCAGCGCGGCTACGGCGCGTGGGCCCGAGCGTACGACTGGTTCGCGCGAGCGACCGCCCCGGTCGGCGGGGTTCGCGCGGGGTGCGTCCGGGCGCTCGACCTCGACCCGGGCGACACCGTCGTCGAGTTCGGCTGCGGCCCCGGCGTCAACGTCCCGGCGCTTCGCGAGGCCGTCGGCCCGACCGGTCGCATCGTCGGCGTCGACATCACCGGCGAGATGCTCGGCCGAGCGCGGCGCCTGACCGAGCGCCGCGGGTGGGAGAACGTCGAGTTCGTACGGGGCGACGCCGCGGACCCGCCGATACGCTCCGCCGACGCCGTGCTCGCGACGTTCGTCACGTCGCTGTTCCCGGACCCCTACGCCGTCGTGCGCGGCTGGGGCGACCTGGCCGACACCGTCGTCGTCGCCGCGTTCGCGCCGCGGGGGAGTCGCCCGGCGAACGCCGCGCTCTCGGCGTTCGCCCGACTGAACGGGCGGCTGTTCGACGTCGACGGGAGCGACCCGCTCGGCCAGCTCGACGAGCGGACGGCGGCCGCGAGGCGAGCGCTGGACGAGGGCGCGGCGACGGTGACGGCGGAGCGGTACCTGTTCGGCACGATCACGGCGTACGCCGGGCACGGGTTCGCGGCGGGCCGGGACGAGCCCCGCCCCGACCGAGACGGGTGAGCCGCGGGGCGGAACGCAACGTTTAGCGCGCCCCCGGACGCAGTGGCGGGCATGAGCTTCTTCGAGACGCTGGCGGCCCGGATCGAGTCGACGGACAGCGTCGTCTCGGTCGGGCTCGATCCCGACCCGAGCCGGCTCCCCGACTCCGTCGCCGACGCCGACCTGCCTCGCTGGGCGTTCAACCGACGGATCATCGACGCGACCCACGAGCACGCCGCCTGCTACAAGCCGAACGCCGCGTTCTACGAGGACGCCGACGGCTGGCGCGCGCTCCGGGAGACGATCGCCTACGCCCACGGCAAGGACGTGCCGGTCCTGCTCGACGCCAAGCGCGCCGACATCGGCAACACGACCCGGCGGTACGCCGCGGCGCTCGACCACGCCGACGCCATCACCGTGAACCCGTACCTCGGCCGCGACTCCCTCCAACCGTTCCTCGACCGCGCCGACAAGGGCGTCTTCGTCCTCTGCCGGACCTCGAATCCGGGCGGGAGCGACCTCCAGGACCTCGAGCTCGCCGGAGGCGAGCCCCTCTACGAGCGCGTCGCGGCGCTCGCCGACGTGTGGAACGCCAACGACAACGTCGGGCTCGTGGTCGGCGCGACCGCGCCCGAGGAGCTGGCCGAGGTCCGCGACATCGTCCCTCAGATCCCCTTCCTCGTCCCCGGCGTGGGCGCGCAGGGCGGCGACGCGGAGGCCGCGGTCGAACACGGGCTGGCCGCCCGCCCCGACGCCGCGGTCGACGTCGGACTCGTCAACTCCTCTCGCGGCATCATCTTCGCGGGAGAGGAGTCGAGCCGTCCCGACGACGAGGCGACCTACTTCGGCGCCGCCGGCGACGCGGCCAAGCGCCTGAAGAAGCGGCTGAACCGACACCGGTAACGCGGCCGCGGCGGGTCGCTGTCAGCGTCCCCGCTACTGCTGGGGACCCTGCACGCAGGCCGAACAGGCCCCCGCGGCGTCGTTCCAGTGGTCGTCGCAGACGGCGCGCCCGCACCGCGGGCAGGCGTGTCGGGCCTGTGCCGCCTCGCACACCTGACAGAGTCCGGCGACGCTCATACCCTCCGTTCCGGTCGCGTCCCTTATCAGGACCCGGGTCGACCCGAGCGTATGCGCCAGTTCGTCGTCGTCGGTCACGAGGCGCCCGCCGATCCGGACGAGATCTCGCTGTCGGACCTACCCGGCGCGGGACGGCTCGACCTGCTCTGTCGGTGCGTCGCGACCGGCGTCTTCCTCTCGCACGGGATCCGCGAGTCCGTGCGCGTACACCTCGTCGTCGCCGACGGGCTCACGGTCACCTTCGACTCGGACAGCCTCCGCCACCTCCACCCGGACGAGCGCAACGTCGCTGCCCGGGTGCGCGACGCGCTCGAAGCCAAGGCTGACGCCATCGGCCACATGCCGGCCGACGTCTCGCCGGGCGTCGAACTCCGCCGGATGGGGCTCGAAGCGACGCTGGACCGACTGCTCGACGGCGCCGGGTCGGGCGCGGCCGCCGAGCCGACGCTCGTGCAGCTCCACGAGGACGGCGACCCCCTCGTCGACGCCGCGCCGCCCGCGGACCCCGTCTTCGTCCTCTCGGACCACCGCGACTTCACCGACCGCGAGGAGTCGCTGTTGGCTTCTCGCGCGGAGCGCCGCGTCCGCGTCGGCCCCGAACTGCTCCACGCCGACCACACCGTCTCCGTCGCCCACAACTGGCTCGACACCGATGGGTACGAGTCCTACTGAGCGGCGCACCACGACCGCGCCCGCGACCGACGACCGCTTCGCGGTCCCCCTGCGCGGGGTCGCCGTCGACCCGGAGACGCGCTGTGCGCACTGGGACGCCTCCGTCGACGTGGTCGCGCTCCGGTTCGGCTGTTGCGAGACGTACTACCCCTGCGACGCCTGCCACGACGCCGCGACCGACCACGAGGCCGAGCCGTGGCCCCGCGATCGCTTCGACGAACCGGCCGTCCTCTGCGGCGCCTGCGGCGCGACGCTCTCCGCCCGCGAGTACCTGGACGGCGACGACGACGCCTGCCCGCGCTGTGACGCCGCGTTCAACCCCGGCTGTCGCGACCACCGCGACCGGTACTTCGAGGCGTGAGGCGGTCGTTCGACGGGGGGCGCGCGGCCGTCGGGACGGCCCCCGTTCCCGGCTTTCGGAAAGGTTAAAAGAACGAACGGCCTTCTGTCGAGTGCGGGCCGGTGGGGTAGCTTGGTATCCTTCGGCCTTCGGGTGGCCGTAACCACGATTCAAATTCGTGCCGGCCCACTTCCCGCATTTCTACGCTCCTGAGCGACTGCTCTCGGGTGGCCGTAACCACGCTCCCGCGAGCGAAGCGAGTGGGGGCCAGCGAGACGAACGGAGTGAGCCTCGTGTGATTCAGACGTCCCTCGCCGCCCCGACCGCCCGAATCCCCACTTTGGCAAGCTTCAAGTCCACCGCTGGCCGGGTGATATACGAATGAAGCTCTTCGCCTCGGCATCGGATCGGCGGCGAGGGATCGCCGCCGCCGTCGCCGTCGCGATCGCGTTCGTCGGGCTCTACCTCTTCGTCCGGGAGTACGCGGCGTTCATCACGGACGCCGAGGCCCTGCGGCTGTGGCTCGAACAGTTCGGCGTCCTCGCGCCCCTCGTGTTCGTCGCCATCCAAGCGCTCCAGGTCATAGTCGCGCCGATTCCGGGACAGGTCGTCGCCCTCGTCGCGGGCTACCTCTTCGGGCCGTTCTGGGGCACCGTCTACAGCCTCACGGGCGTGCTCATCGGGAGCGCGATCGCCTTCTCGCTCGCGAAGCGATACGGCCGGTCGTTCGTCGAGGACGTCCTCCACGAGGACGTGGTCGCCCGCTTCGACGAGTTCGTCGACACCGTCGGCGTTCCGGGGCTGTTCGCGTTCGTCATCATCCCCGGCCTCCCCGACGACGCCATCTGCTTTTTAAGTGGACTCACGAAGTGGAAGCTCCCCACGTTCATCGCCGTGATCAGCGTGGGCCGCCTCCCCGCGTACGTGTTCACGGTGTACGCCGGCGGCGAACTCGCGAGCGGTCGATTCCTCTCCGGAATCGTGCTCATCCTGGCCGTCGTCCTCGCCTCCGTAGTGGGCTACTACAAACAGGAGGCGATCCGCGACATCGTCGCGCGGGTCGAACCGCGGCTACCCTTTTAAATAGTCGTTCGGGCGAAGCGGGTTATCCCCACGTCCACCGCCGGTCGAGCACGAACCGGTACAGCCCGCTGAGGAAGATGGCGACCGCGTTCGCGACGAGGTACATGACCTCCCCCCACTCGACGAGCGCGTAGAGCACGCCCAACTGGATCGGGATCGCGGTCCCGCGGACGAGGTTCGTCTTCACGAGGCCCTCGAGATACTCGCGCCGGCCCGTGTTCTGGCTCGCTTGGAACGTCCACGCGTTGTTGAACACGTACGACAGGATGATCGTGATCTCGATGGCGACCGTGGCGCCGACGAGGTAGTTGATCCCGGCGGCGTCGACGAACAGCCAGAGCAGAAGCATCTGGATGCCGGCCGTGAGGGCGCCGACGACGACGAACCGACGGAGTTGCACGGCGATCGGTCCGCTCGCGAAGTCGCGGAGTATCGCCCGGATCATCACCGATAGCCGAGCGCGTCGAGTCGAGCCTCGAGGTCCTCTCCGACCTCCTCGTCCCCGTCAGCGTCCCCGCCGACGTCGGCCTGCCGGTCGCGGAGCTCCGCGACGTGCTCGGCGGCGACGGGCGCGAACCGCTCGACCACGGCCAGTTCCTCGTCGGTCGGGTCCGCCGACAGGTCGTCCTGCTGGGTCGGGTCCGACGGCCGGTGATACAGCTCCGTCTCCCCCGTGTCGGCGTTCTCGATGTAGGTCCACTCCGCGTCGCGGACGCTCACGAGGAGGTCGCCGTCGTCCATCGACCGCGGGATCGGCTGTTCGGTCACCTCCTCGCCGCGGACGGTCACGGAGACGACGGGGTCCTGGTCGGGGTCGGCGTCGCCCCGGACCGCGGGCGCGACCGACTCCCCGCCCCATTCCGGCGGCGA
>Ga0102936_1000075_pt1 | contig 33516 bp, 35 predicted proteins | sample SalPon2_A_H2O_MG_FD_78502 | JGI IMG/M metagenome (GOLD analysis project Ga0102936, IMG submission 78502) | Salt pond water microbial communities from South San Francisco under conditions of wetland restoration - Salt Pond MetaG R2_A_H2O_MG | ecosystem: Environmental > Aquatic > Non-marine Saline...
CCAGCCGTTCGTGCAGGCGCGCTTCGACAACTGAACAGCCTCGCCTCGGAGTTCGACACCGCCGAGCCTACGCTGCCGGCGGTGTCGCGACGGTCGCCGGATCGACAGCGACGTTCTCGACTGGCACGTCCGTCTCCATCTCGGGCGTCGTATCGAGGACGATTCCCGAGACGCCGAGACGGACCCACCCCAGATACGGGATTCTGACGCGTGCGACGCCGACGATCCAGCCGGGTTTGACGGGTTCGCTGATCCCGTTGACTTGGTCGTACTCCCCGTTGGCGTCGCCTTTCGTCACGAACCCGGCGTTGGGAGCGGGGCAGTTTCGCATCTCCTCGCAGTTCGCCGCGCTCACGTGGTCCGGGTCAGCCCGGTCGTACCAGTTCTCCCCCTCTTCGACCCAGAACTGGGCGCGGTGGATGACGGGTGGCCCGGCGTCGCGTGGGTTGTCGTAGACGATCACCGACCCGTGTGCACCGAACTTCCAGTAGTCCTCGTCGCGGGCCACGTCTCGGGGGACGACGCTGGTGTCCCCGTGGGCTGCGTCGGGGGCGAACCGACCGGTGTCGGTGATGAAGACGAGGTCGCCTTTCTGCATGTGTGGCTCCATACTTCCGCTCTCGACGGCGACCATCGGCGGCCAGACGCCGCTGATGGCAAAAAGGAGGACCCCGATGACGGCGACGGCGCCGACGCTCAGCGCCGTCTCGCGCACCACCAGAAGGGGACCGTCCGTCGCCGTCAGTATCCGTCTGATCGGCCCCATCGACCCCCGGCCGTCGTCGGTGTCCGGCGGCCGCGGGCCGTCGTCGGCGCTCATCGGTTCCCGTTTGCGGTCCCCCGAGTTGAAGATTCTGGACTTCCGGCACGCTTTTGGCCGAACCGACCGACCCCCTCCTGTGCCTCTGGAGACGCCCGCGCGTATCGTCCGCGAACTCGCCCGCCGCGGCTACAACGCCGAACGGGAGGCCGTGACCCTCCTCGCGGGTGCCTCGAACCCGGCGGCCGCCCTCGACGCCGCCGTCGAGACGGCGCCCGACGACGCGCTACGTCTCACCGCGGCTCACGTCCGCGCGACGCTCGATGCGGGGACGGACGCCCCGGCCACAGCCCCTCCCACCGACGACGCCCCCACCGACGCCACGGCTCAACACCCCTCCGTTTCAACTCCAGCCACTCCGACACAGTCCAGCGCTTCGGACGCCGACGTTCCAGTTGAAACGAAGGGGTCTCGCGCGGACGAGAACGGGGCGTCGGCTCCGGCCACGACGACCCCGACTTCGGACGCCGACGACCCGACGGCCCCAAGCCGCCCCGAACGCGACGTCTCCGTCGCGGGCGACATCACCGGCCGTAGTACCGGGACCGGCGAGTACGGCGACTTCGTCTCCGTCTTCCGCGACCGGTACGAGACGCTCTCGGGCAAACTCCGCGGGCGGGTGAACCACCGGCCCGCGTCGGCCATCGCCGACATGCCCGGCGGGAGCGACGCCGCGATGATCGGCCTCGTCAACGACGTGCGCTCCTCGGCCAACGGTCACTGGATCGTCGAACTCGAGGACACGACCGGCACGTTCCCCTGTCTGATCACGAAGGACCGCGACATCGCCGACCTCGTCGACGAACTCCTGTTGGACGAGTGTATCGCCGTCGAGGGGACCCTCTCCGACGACGCGGGCATCGTCTTCGTCGACGCCCTCTACTTCCCGGACGTGCCGCGGACGTACTCCCCCTCGACCGCCGACCGACACGTGCAGGCGGCGCTCGTTTCCGACGTACACGTCGGCAGCCAGGAGTTCATGGCCGACGCCTGGAGTCGCTTCGCCGACTGGCTCCACACCGACGAGGCGGCGGCCGTCGAGTATCTCCTGATCGCCGGCGACATGGTCGAGGGCGTCGGCGTCTACCCCGACCAGGACGAGGAACTCGACATCGTCGACATCTACGACCAGTACGACCGCTTCTCGGAGCATCTGAAGGAGGTGCCCGGCGACCTCGACATCGTGATGATCCCCGGTAACCACGACGCCGTTCGCCTCGCGGAACCACAACCGGGCTTCGACGACGAACTCCGGGAGATCATGTCCGCCCACGACCCGCGTATCGTCGGCAACCCATCGACGGTGACGGTCGAAGGCGTCTCGATTCTCATGTACCACGGCGTCTCCCTCGACGAGGTGATCGCCGAACTCCCCGAAGAGAAGGCGAGCTACGACCATCCACACCGGGCGATGTACCAACTCCTGAAGAAACGCCACGTCGCCCCGAAATACGGCGGCCACATGCGTCTCGCACCCGAGGAACGGGACTACCTCGTCGTCGACGACGTACCCGATGTCTTCCATACGGGCCACGTTCACAAACTCGGGTACGGCAAGTACCACAACGTCCTCGCGGTCAACAGCGGTTGCTGGCAGGCCCAGACCGCGTTCCAGAAGAGCGTCAACATCGATCCCGACGCGGGCTTCGCGCCCATCGTCGACCTCGACACCCTCGATCTGACCGTCCGGAAGTTCGTCTAGGCGGGGTCGAGGCGGTATTTTACCGTCGACTGCCCGTCGAACGCCGGGCCGGTGCCCGCATGCCCGAAGCCGGCGGCTTCGGCCGCCTCCCTGATCGTCTCGTCGTCCTCGATAGCCAGGAGTTCGACGGTCATGCCTTCCGCCGTCGCGAACCGGACGGGCTCGGCGAGGAGCCGTTCACAGGCCGCCGCGGTCCCCGCCAACTGCGTCACATGAACGGTGCCGTCGCGCACGTCGAAGCTGACGAATCCGGCCACGTCCCGGTCGTCGGTCGCGTCGGCCGCGTCCGCGTTCGGTCCCGCCGTCGTCGCCTCCCGCTGGGCGACCCGGACCGTCCGGTCGTGGATCAGGTTCCGAATCACGTCCGCCGGCACGTCCGCGATGGCCGAGAGCGCGTCGGCGTCGGCCTCGAACGCGTCGCGCACTTCCATACGCCACCGTTGGTACGGCAACCGTTTAAACACTCGCTCGCCGAACGGGGGGTCGTCACCCCCGCCCTCACCCTCGCCGAGTGAGTCAGGCTCCCCGGGACCGAGGCGGATTCGACCGTCCAGTCCCCGAACTCCGGGCGTCGGCGACCCGCTGGAACGCCCCGATCACGGCCGCCGACGCCCGACCGGCGTCCGTCCCACCGGAATCGCCCGCGCCTCCCCGTGGGAAAGTGAACACAGTTATTATCATCCACCTCGCTACCACCGGCCATGCCTGAATATCCGTCCCACATCGTGGAGGCGCCACGATGCGCGTAGTCGCGAAGTTCGGCGGCACGTCGCTCGGGAGCGGCGACCGGATCGAGCGCGCGGCCGACACCGTCGCCAAGGCGGTCGAAGAGGGCCACGAAGTCGCCATCGTCGCCAGCGCGATGGGATCGACCACCGACGAACTCCTCGAGGAGATTACCTTCGAGGCGGACGACGCCGACCGTGCCGAAATCGTCAGCATGGGCGAGCGGACTAGCGTCCGGATGCTCAAGGCGGCGCTTCGTTCCCGCGGCGTCGAGGCCACCTTCCTCGAACCCGGGAGCGAGGAGTGGCCGATCATCACCGACGAGTACGGCGAGGTGAACGCCGAGGAGACGCTGCAACGCGCGCAAGCGCTCGCTGCGGAACTCGATCACGTCGTCCCGGTCATCACGGGCTTTCTCGCCCAGACCCTCGACGGTAAGGTGACGACGCTCGGTCGCGGCGGTAGCGACACCACCGCCGTCATGCTCGGGAAGTTCATGGACGCCGACGAAGTCGTCATCGTCACCGACGTCGAAGGGGTGATGACCGGCGATCCGCGGGTCGTCGAAGGCGCCCGCAACGTCGGCCACATCACCGTCGACGAACTCCGGAACCTCTCCTTTCGCGGCGCCGAGGTGGTCGCGCCCAGCGCCCTCTCCTACAAGGACGAGGATCTGTCGGTCCGGGTCGTCCACTACCAACACGGCGACCTGCTGACCGGCGGGACGAAAATCGAGGGGCAGTTCCAGAACCTCATCGACATGCAGGACGAGCCCCTCGCTTGCATCACCGTCGCCGGCCGCGCCCTGCGGAATCGCCCCGGCATCCTCGCCGACCTCGCGCAGGCGCTCCGGAGCGAGGACATCAACATCGACGCCGTCGCCAGCGGCATGGACTCGGTCACCTTCTACGTCAACGAGGATCTGGCCGAGGACGCCGAGTATATCCTCCACGAACAGGTGGTCGACGACGAGACGCTGTCCTCCGTGACCGTCGAGAGCAACTACGCCGTCATCCGCGTCACCGGCGGCGAACTCCCCAACCGCCCCGGCATCATCCTCGACATCGTCCAGCCCGTCTCCGAGGCCGGCATCAACATCCACGACCTCATCACCTCCGCCACCTCCGTCGCCATCTTCGTCAGCTGGGACGACCGCGAACGGACGCTCGAAATCGTGCAGGAACAGACGCTCTGACGGCCACGCCAACCCGTCTCCCGATCGGTCCCGTTTTTCACTCCGCCCGCTTGCTCCGCGACGCGACGACATCGAGCCCCGGGCTGTAGTAGTACACCGGCTCCCCGTCGGGCCGCGCGAAGCCGTGGGCCGCGAGGAGCGTGTTCGTCTCCACCTCCGCGGCGGCGGGAGACAGCGTCCACGGCTCGTGGTCCACGTTCGTATAGCGAATCGACCCGTCTTGGGCTTGCGTGTAGAACCGGTACCGCTCGACGAGAAACGCCGCGAGGGGGTCGTCGGGCGCGGCGAACGGTTCGCCGGTCGGCCGGTACGTTGCCGCGTAGTGTGCGGGCCGCTCGCCCGGATGTCGCCGCCGACTCTCGAATCGGATCCGACCGTCCGCCCCCGTCAGCGAGATGCGCGCGTAGTAGTACGGGAGGTGATGGAAGAGGCGCGCGCCGATCACGCTCGTCACTCCCTGCGCGTCGAGGCTAAAAAAGTAGACGCTGGGGACGCCGTCGCGTGTCACGTACGTCCGGAGGTTCAGTTCGGGCAACCGCATCCCGAATGCCTCGGGGAGGCCCTTCGGCCGGACGGCGACGTTGGTGAACGGGACGACCGAGAGCCACGCGGATCCGTCGTGCGTATCGGGAGCTAGCCCCTCGGGGAGGTGGGCGTCCATCACGGTCGGATCGATCGGCCAGTTCTCGAACAGCAGGTGCCGCCACCCCATCTCCAGCGGGAGAACCATGGCTCCCCTTCGGAAGCCGCCGCAAAATCCCTTCGGCCGCGGTTCGATTACCGCCCTTCCAGCAGCCGCGTCCCGATCCGGGTCGGCAACCCCGCTTCCTCCACCGCCGCGATGACCGCATCGATGTCGTACGCCACCCGCCGCTCCTCGACGGTGACCGCGTCGCCGCCCGTCCCGTCGCCCAACTCGACGACCGCGTACCCTGCCTTCGGGTCGCTGTCCCGCGGTTGTCCGACGCTCCCCGGGTTCATGACTACCCCGTCGTCGAAGACGCGGTGGCCCTGGACGTGGGTGTGGCCCGTCACGAGGAGGTCCTCGCCCTCTAGCATCCGCGCCGAGAACTCCTCGGGGTAGGTGTAGCGGTCCGGGTCGTCCGGATGGCCGTGGACGAGTTTCACCCGCCCGTCCGCGACGGTTCGCTCGGGCGGCAGGCCGGCCAACCACGACAGGGCGTCGTCGTCCAACTGCTCGCGCGCGTGGTCGACGCCCGCCGCCGCCATCGAGTTGAATCGGAACGGCGTCTCGTCGGCGACGGCCCGGTCGTGGTTGCCCATGACGGTCGGAATCGACCGCTCGCGAACCGCCGCGACGCAGTCGACCGGCCACGGGTTGTATCCGACCACGTCCCCGGCACACACCAGCCCCTCTACGGCCGGCATGTCGTCGAGGACGGCTTCGAGGGCGACCCGGTTGCCGTGTACGTCGGAGATGACGCCGAGGCGCATGGATACTGGTTGCACACGGAACCGGTTAGGACTTGTCGTGGTCCCCCACGCATCGCACGCCCGTCGCCGTACGGGACGCCGTGGTGACCCCCTCCACCGAGTCCTCTCCCGACGCCGATCCGGACGCCGGCTAGTCGTTGACGGTGCTCGTCGTCACGCCGTCGTCCCCGTCGACGGCGACCCCCGCCGCACAGACCGCGTGTTCGAAGTCGAGGGCGTACGCCTCGCGGGCCGCCTCGGCCGCGCCGGTGGCGTCGAAGTCGAACGCCCGCGGGTCGTCTTCCTCGTACGTGGCGACGAGCGTCGGTTCGTCGACCGCTTCGACCACCAAGGCGTCACGGCGGACGATACCGATCGTCGCCGCGTCGGCTCCGATCACGCCCGCGATGCGGGGCGTGTCGTAGTCGTCTTTCTCGTAGTCGAGCGAGAGCAACGCCGTCGCCAGCGCGTCGCGTGGGGGATAGCCCAGATCCAGTTTCTCGGTCACCGGATCGACGTGGGAGCCGTTCCCCACCACCGCCCGCCCCTCGCTCTCCCGTACGCAGTTGTAGGCGATGTACGGGTTGTCCGTCTCCGGCGCGTCCGGCGTCGGTGCCACGGTGAGGGTACCTTCGCGCTCGACGATCCGTCGGTTCGGGAACGACCGGGACGAGACGCGGTAGGCGCCGATGCCCGGTCCGACGACGATGAATCGGCCGACGTACATACCCTAGCCACGCACCGACCGTGGAATGTAGGTGTCGGTTCGGCGGTCGATCCGTGCCGCCAGAGCCTTGACGCCCGCCCCACTTCCCCCCGTATGGTCGCCGCCGCGACGGTTTTCGGCTGGCCCGCCGTCGGCTCGCTCGCGGCCGTCGTCGGCACTCTCGCGCTCGCGCGCTACGTCGTCCGCTACCGGGACCAGCCCGGCGCCACCTGGTTTCTGGGCGTCCTCGCCGCGCAGGCGCTCTGGTGTGGCGCCTACGGCGTCGGACTCCTCGTTTTCGACTCCGCCGTCCGCCTCGCCTTCGAGGCCGCCGTCTGGATCGGCATCGTCTGGACCGGCCTCACCTTTCTCGCGTTCGCGCTCTCGTACACCGGCCGAAGCGACGTGGTGTCCGGCCCGGCGTTCCGCGCCGCCGTCGGCGTCGGCGTCGCCGTCTCCCTCCTCGTCGTCACGAACCCGTTTCACGGCGCCCTGTGGACGGGGTTCCGGCTCGACCCCGTCTTCGGCGTCGCGACCGTCACCTACCGTCTCCAGCCGCTCGCCTACCTGACCATCGGGGTGGCGACGCTCGCCGTCGTCGCGGGCGTCGTCCTCCTCGTCGACACCTTCCTCAACTACGGGCCGCTGTACCGCCGCGAGACGGCCGCCGTCGCCGTGAGCGCGCTCCCGCCGGGGCTCGCCCTCCTCGCCTGGGCCGGCGGCGTCGGCCCCGTCCCACAGCTCAACCTCGCGCCGCTCATGTTCGTCCCGCACGTCGCCCTCGACGCCTACGCCTTCGGGCGCGCCGAACTGTTCGAGCGCAACCCGACGACGGTCCGGGCCGCGGAGCGAACCGCCATCGACGACTTAGCCGACCCCATCGTCATCGCCGACCGCGAGGGGCGAGTGGTCCGGCTCAACGACGCGGCGCGGGCGGCGTTCGCCGGCCCCACGGCCCCGGACGGCCCCCGGAACGCGGCCGTCGACCCCGCCCTCGACCGTCCAGTGTCCGCCCTCCTCGGCGTCGACGTCGACTTCGACGGCGACACCGACCCCTTCGAGTCCACCGTCGACGGCGAGCGCCGAACCTACGCGGTATCGGTCTCGCCGCTTCGCGACCCCAGCGGCGCCCACGTCGGCTGGACCGTCGTCTGCCCGGATATCACTGCGCGGGAACGCCGTCGCCAGCAACTCGAAGTCCTCAACCGCGTCCTCCGGCACAACCTCCGGAACGACGCGGGCGTCGTCCACGGCTACGCCGACTTCCTCGTCGACCGACTCGACGACGACGAACTGGTCCGGATGGCCGACGCCATCGAGCGGCGGTCGGCCGCGCTCGAATCCCTCGGCGAGAAGGCCCGCACGGTCGAGACGCTCCTCGACGGCGAGCCACGGACCGACCTGGCCGTCGGCCCGCTCGTCGAACGGGTCGTCGCCGACGCCCGCGAGACCTCCCCGGACGCCGACCTGCGTCTCGACGTTCGGACCGACGCCACCGCCTCCGTCGCGGAGCGGTCGCTCGAAGCCGCCGTCGAGAACCTCGTCGAGAACGCGCTCCGCCACCACGACGGCGAGGGGGTCGAGCGCCCCGACGGCGGGGCGTGGGCCGCCGTCACCGTCGACCTGACCGACGACGCCCTCGTCGTCCGCGTCGCCGACGACGGCCCCGGCATCCCCGATACCGAACTCGACGCCATCGCGGCGGGCGAGGAGACCGACCTCCAGCACGGCTCCGGGCTCGGCCTCTGGGTCGTCCACTGGGCGGCCGCGACTCTCGGCGGCGAGGTGACGTACGCCGACCGGGAGCCACGCGGCACCGTGGCGACGCTCCGACTCCCGGTCAGATGAGGTCGAGCAGTCGCCGGTAGGTGCTCCCGAACGCGTCGTCGGATCGCTCACGGGGGCGCTCGATGTCCACGCCGACGGTCTCGAAGTAGCCTTCCGACCCCATCACGTAGTATGGAGATCGGGGAAGATCGGCACGTGTGCCACCGCGAGCGTCTCCGCGCCGCCACCGCCCGTACGGCTGGCGAGACCGGCCGTCGCGGCGGCGCCCAAAGAGCCTTGACCGCTGCCGTCCATTTCCCCCCGTGTTCGACCCGGCCGACTACGACGCGCGCGAACTCCGATCGCTCGCCGGCGTCGACGCCGCCGATCCGGGAGCCGGGATCAGCCTCCCGCCCGTGGAGGGCTCGGGCTACCGCCCGGCGGCGGTCGACGAACCCTCCCACGAGCAGTGCGAGCGGCTGGTCGCGGTCGGCGGCGTCGACCCCGCGGCCCTCGGCGAGCGGCCGTACCTCCCCGCCTTCCCGGACGTGCCCGCGGCGCGGCGCGTCGGCCGCGACTGGATCGCCTACCTCGTGCGGACGGCGGGCGAGGAGGCGACCCGGAACGCCATCGGCCGGTATCGCGCCCGCGGCTGGATCGGCGAGGACGCCGCGGCGACCCTCGACGCCCGCGTCGGCGACGCCGTCCGGGTGCTCGACTCCGGCGACGGCGACTTGGACCGCGCCGACCACCTCCTGAGCTTCGCGCACGTGATCCGGCTGCTGGGGATCGAAACGGACTGAGCTTCGCTCGCGCAGGCGGAGCCCCCACCCCGATCACTCCACCCGCACCCAGCGTTCGAGCGTAAAGCCGTCGTCGTCGGTCCGCTCGCCGAGCGTCCACGCCTCGCGGTCCCAGTCGGGAAAGTACGCATCGCCCGCGTACGTCCCGGGAACCCGGCTGAGCACCATCTCGGTCACGACGGGCTGGAACAGTTCGTAAATCGCGGCGCCGCCGAGGACGTACGCTCGATCCGCCCCCAGCGCGTCGACGGCCGCCAGCGCCTCGTCGACGCCCGTGACGTACTGCGCCGTCTCGACCGACGCTTCGCGCGCGGTTCGGCTCAGGACGATCTGTGCGCTGCCGGGCGGGTCGTCGCGCATCGACTCGAACGTCCGACGGCCGAGAATAGTGGGGTGGCCGGCGACGCGGGCACGGTACTGCCGCCGATCCGCGGGGATGGCGGGCCACGGTAACCCGCCGTCCGCGCCGATTACGCCGTCGTCGGCGACGGCGGCGACCGAGACGAGGTCCATATCTACCCCTTGGCAGCGGGGCGAGTTCCCTGTTACGTACCGACTTCGCAACACTCATATGCGATTCGCGGCTACTACACGACGACTCCCGTTCCGGAGTCGACAGCAGTCCCATGGGGTAGCGGCCAATCCTGAAGCCTTCTGGGGGCTTCGACCCAGGTTCGAATCCTGGTGGGACTATTCTACAACCTCTTCAGCGCGAGATAGAGGCCTTCAGAACACCGTCAGCGTTTTGTCCGATTTCCACGTTTGTGTATCCGTTTCCCGTTCGGGTTTGTGACACGCCCATTTCAGTAATTGATCGTCACGAAGTCACATCCGTTTCGGGGGGTCCGATTCCCGGAGTCTCCGTCCCGCTTCGGTTCTTTCGGCGACACGTCGCGGTCGTCGGGACGAGTGAGGGTGACTACACGCTCGGTCGTTCTGCGTGGGCTGTCAGGAATGATACGGGTGGTGGACTGTATCCCGGCCGTCGCCGACTGCAATCGCTATCAGGCATCCTCGGAGAACGCCGGCTCATTCTCGTCTCCGACGAAATCGTGGGTTTCTCTCTTGTTGCGGCGATTGAAACACTCGTTCGAGTTGGAAGCCGCCCCGTTCCGCGGGGTTGCAGAACCGAGAAAATTCGAATCCATTCAGCGCACGCGTCGAACTACCGAGGATATCAACACACGGCGTCCGAATGACGACTCATAGTCGAGACGGTCTCCGAGTCACCGGCGCGCGGTACACGTTCGAACAGGGTCTGGCTTGGAGGTCCCGAACCGATCGCATCACTCTCGGGCGCCGTTTGCTGTGGAGGGGCTCAGAACTGTTGACACCGACCTATTCGGCCAGGATTAGTGGTATTTGTTCGTGCTATTGTCGCTATTGAAATTTATGTTCGTCCCCTGAATTGATATCTCCGTCTTTTCGACGGCTTTCGCGTCTCTATCGGTCCTTTCAGTGTCTCCACCATCCTGCCGACACTCCGAACAGAGGTCCCGATCCGCGGAAGCCGGGATCGCTGAACCGCATCGAACGCAGTCGAGAGTAGCGCTGACGTCGAACGAGTCACGCAGAGTCCCGTGCACCCGTCTGAGGGTATCGAGGCAGTCCTTCCGTGAGTCAGGGGGGAATCCGCTGTCACCAGTCAATTCCTCATGCTTATCGAGGTGGTGTTGGATCGGCGTGGGGTCCATGTCGTGTCGTTCGAGCGCCTCGATTGCGTCTTCGAGAGCGTTCCTCACCTCCCGAGGGCCGCAGTCGGGGTGAAATATAATCTCCCGTGCCTCACTGAACGCCTCCAGGGTCTGATTCTCTCGTCGGGAGTCCGTCATAGTGGAGTCTCTCGTATTTCGAACCTACGGATGTTGAAACATAAGAATTCGGGGCTATTCTGCGGAGGGCTTCATTCGATCCATCTCACGGCCGGGGTCACTCAGCCGATGCGATCGTTGTAGAACGGGAGTGTTCCTTCCCGGTTCAGAAACCGGCGCTGGTGAACTCGTTCACGTTGACGGGCACGGCGAGTGGAATTCGTTATCTCAACGCGATAGACACACCAGTGTTTATCGCTCCGTGCATGCTCTCGGAGTCTGGCGGCGAGTCGCCCCGATCCGATGTACACCACCTTGTAACCGGTTGGTGTCGGTGCGGGTCGCCCGAGTTCGTAAACACCGAGCCGCTCGGATACCTTCTCTGGGGTGTAGGGAGTGAACGGTTGTGCGATGGCCATCCTATCTAAACCGCGGCGTCACTCGGACTCCACTCACCAGTCGTTCCAGTCCCGGTCACCCGGTCCCGTACTGGTCGTTCCAGTCGCGGAACCGTGCGATATCCTCATCAGACAGCGACGGACTGACGGCCGCGAACGCTGCGCGTGACTCCGCGGGTTGGATCGGAGCTATGTCGATCGATTCATCGACGAGGGCGGAGAGGTCTTGATCAGCCCGGTCTTCCAAGTTCGGATTCACCCGGTGCACCATTTTGGTGGTCATCCGTTCGGTGAGACTGTCGATGTCGCTCCCAGTGTATCCGCGCTGATGGCAGGCCTGCCCGATGGCTTCCGGGACCGTCATCGCGCCGGTGATGTCGGTGCGTAGGTTTCTCGGCACGTGAGCCGACGGTTCGCCCTCGAACGTGGCGCCGCCTTTAGTGGTATGCACTCGCGTAATCTGGGTGCAGGCGTCCACGTCCGGAAGCGGGACGAGCGTTCGGTACGAGAACCGCCGTCTGATCGCGAAGTCCAGATCCCACGGCGTGTTCGTGTTCGCGAGCACGTAGGTAAACGAGTCAGTCTCCTTGAGTTCGCTCAATTCGGAGAGGATCGTGTTCAACACACGGCGGGAGGCGTCGTCGCCCCCGCCTCCCCGACTCGTAGTCAGGGCGTCGATTTCATCGAGGAAGATCACCGACGGCGCGAGTTCTTTCGCGACGTCGAACAGTGAGATGATTTTCTGACTCGACTGCCCGTACCACTTACTGAGGAGTGATCCCAACTTCACGTTGAAAAAGGTCGCATTCGTCTCGTTGGCGACGGCCTTCGCGAGCATCGTCTTCCCCGTCCCTGGCGGACCGAACAGCAGTCCGGTCTGCGAACTCCGCACGGCAGGCGGTTTATCACCTATCGCGCCGAGTGCCAAGGCCTGCCTGAGTTCCTGTTTCGTGTCTTCTAATCCGCCGATATCCTCCCACTCGGTATCGGTATGGACGATGAAGCTCTCGATCACCTCCCGAAATTCGGAGGGACCATCGCCAGCAGCGTCGCTGTCATCGCCGTTCGGACTGCTGTCATCGCCTCCGCCACTGCCGCCATTGTCGACCCGTTCGACTCGATCACCTCTCTCTGCGCGGTCGGCGATCTGTCGGAGTTTCTGGACGCGTGACGAGTAGTCCACGCCTTGGATAGTCCCGAGTTCTTCCCTGGCATCTGCGGCGGCTCGATAGTGGTCCGCCGCTCGCTTCGGTTTCCCGTCGTCGAGGGCCGTTTCGGCTGCATCGAGCCGTGACTTGTACTCCCTGTGGAGGTCGTCCGGGTCCCGTGAATTCGGATCGTACATTGTAGTGATAGTATGTTCTGTGTCCGTCGTGTGTTCTGTCGAGCGTCGTGGCTACGCAGGGTCATTCACGGAGCACGGAACGGAGCCGCCGGCCGAGCCCTCTCGACTCGGCCGGTGTCGGCCCGCCGTGCCCCCTGAAAGATGGATTCGGTGTCGAAACCTGGTCTGCTTAGCTCCGGCTGCGATCCCGACCGCTCCGAGCGCTGTCGGTACTGGAGGTCTTGTACTCCCGTTCGTCCTCGCGCCGTTCCATCTCCTCGACGTACTTGCTCTTCCCGTTGCTGCTCTTGGAGGAGGTCGTGATCCGCGTGGAGATCTTCAGTTCCTTGAGGATCGAATTGATCTTGCCGGCGTCTCGATCCAGATCGCGGGCGACCTCTCGGACTTCCTTTTTGATGTCGGCCTGACTGGTCTCCGAAAGCGCCTTCTCGTAGTTTTTCGTGCCGGTGTTCATCCGCCGTCGGATTCCTTCGACCACGCGAAGCAGGGCCAGCTCGTCAGTGGCTTCTTGATACGCCGCTTCCTCCTGCTGGAGGATCATGTCGATGGACTCGATTTCCGTAGCGAGCGCCTGTTTTTCGCTCGGGGGCGCCCCGACTCCCTGTTCTTTGAGGTCCTCCTTCTCTGTCTTGAGTCTCTCGGCCCGTTCTTTCGCCTGTTCCTGTTCGATTTCCGTATCGAACCGGTCCTCTTCGAGCTGCATCGGCGGGTAGCAGTCCGGGTCGAGCAGGTTGCTTCCATCGTCGAAACCGAGCTTCTCGTTGATGATTTCTCGAACGTGCATATCTATCGTCCTCCGTCGATCGTTGGTTCGAACAGCGTCGTGAACGAGGTAATGCCCAGCGCCGCGCCGAGCACGCCGGCGATCACGAGGAGTTTCATCTCGGCCACAGTGACCGAGAAGAGCAGTTCGCCGAGGTGAGCTTCCGTCGCCACCACTGCGGCGGCGAGGAGGAAGCCGAAGACGCCTGCAAGGGTTGGCATACGCTCGAGTGCCGCGTACACCGCGGCGGTGAACGCGGCCCCCACGAGCAGGTTCACCCCGCCCACGGCGACCACCAGTTGGGTCAGTTGAGTTGGTATCATCCTTCGCAATCACACTGATGTCTGGCGACCACATAAATGTTTGGGTAATTTCCTAGACTCAATCTACTGTCCAGTAAACTACCACATGCGGTATTGTCTCCACATAACAACTATTTGCTCGCAATTCGTCTCCTAGAAACAACACAGTGTAGTGTAGATTAATGCCCACGCAATTTTATATGGTGTGGGAAAAAAGGTGCGTGTATGTCCCTCGGTGATCGGAATGGATGAGGGCGAACAGTTGCTTCGAGATGATCGGGATGTACCAGAGGATTCAGAGGCCGCAGACACTTCGTCTGGGACTGCTACCAACTCCACCCATGGATCGAGTACCGAAGGTGATGACCGTGAGACGTACCTCATCGTCCTCGACTACACCGACGAAGCTGAACGGAAGCGAGTCGAGTATCTACTCAACAACCGCGAGGGGACCGACGTGTCGCCACTCCGTGGGTTCGTGCGGTCGGTGAAGACTGACGACCTTCCGGGTCTGTACGAGGATCTGTCGGCGAAAGTTGACGATGTCGAGGATTTGGAGGTGAAGCGTTTGGAGGATGTCGATACCACACCTTCCGAGACGGAGCTCGATCACCATATCGAGACGGACGTGGACGCCGATCGGATCGATTGGTTGTTCGAGAGTCTCATGAACAAACGGGATGCGGCAGTCGCCAACCCCCGTAACAACGTGTACAGGGTCAGCACACGCAAAGGCACAGCACGATGTTGGTATCGGACTACCGACAATCCGGACGGATCGATAACAGTCACAGTCTACACCTCCGGCTATGGTGAGGCACCACGAGTCGTCATGGACTATCTACGAGACGAAATGGAGGGCTTCCTGTAATGAGCGAGTTCGGGAACTTGGGCCGGTGTCGGCGGACGGCGGAACTGATCATCAACGACGGTATCAAGAACTGGGAGCGGTCCTCGAAGGGGCCGTCCCGACGTGAGGAACATACGACTCTCCTCGAGTGTCGGGAGGAAATCCGAGAGGCGTATCTGAGCGGGAAGATCGAAGAGGACCTCTGCGATGAACTCACCCTCAAAATGGACAAGGCGCGCCTCGTGCTCGGGGCGGCGGACTACGCGGATCAGGGTGCCAGTGGGGCCATCGCCGCCCAGTATCCGGATAGCGTGTTAGAAAAAATGTTGGAACTGGACGGCTATCGGCAGTACAGTGTATACGACGCCGATAGCGAGACGCTCCAGCGGCGAATCGCCAGTCAGGATGGGAAACTGTACGACCTCATCCGCGAAGAGGTGGCCCCACAACTCAACGCTCTCAACGAAGCGCTGACCGGAACCCACTCCGAACTCGATGAGGCACAGATGGCGGCCGTCGAAGAGTTGACCAAAGAGCGATTGGATCGCCTCCAGGAGGCAGTCGGCCTGTACATGCGGTACAACGGCCTGCCAAACGTCAGCGACGAGATGGAAGACGCCGTCCTCGAAGCTGCTGAGGCCGCCAATCAGCGGGCTACGATCTCCGACGAACTGGCGTCCCTCGTCGAAGATTCGCTGGACGAACTCTCACAGTCGCTTCACCAGAGTATCCGCGACGAGCGCCGTGAACTGACGGACGAACTCCACCGACTCACGTTCGACTCCGGTAGTGCAGCCGATTCACCGCGGATCGACACGCTCCTCGAACGCGTCAACGCCTTCCTCGAACGTCAACAGGAGCATCAAGAGTCGCTACGCGAACAGATCGATACACATCGCGAGAAACTATCGTCGCTGGAGAGGACCATCGACGAGTTGGAAACCGCGATTTCGGACGGCGAAGTCGACGACCAGTACGAACAGTTGCTCGCCGACCAACTGGAACAACTCCACGAGCAGAAAGCCGAAATCGAGACACAGGTGTCCGAACTTCGGGCCGAACGCGCGGAACTCGAAGCCACACGCGAGGAACTCCAGACCGACCAATCGGCGCTCGAACGCGGAGAGTTACCGGATCGCGAGGCCGAGACGACCGAGACGGTGTACGCGACCGAAGCGCGAATCGCCGAATTCGATTACTCCAGCCGGTTCGAAACGGCAGTCCACGAGAGTCCGGAGATTGCTCTCCCCGGGGGCGATACGTTCACTGCCGACTCCACGTATTGGCGTGATCACCACTCCCGGACGGACGATCGACAGACAATGCGGCAGCTCCTCTCGGAGCATCGCGAGGAACTCGACGAGGTGGATACGGTTCTCGGTCAGTACCCCCTCGGCCGCCGATCGCGGTTCGTTATCGGTGAGTCCGGACGGCTGTCGCTCTCCACTCGTCGTCGACTCATCCTCGAAATCTGGGTGCATCCCCACCTCGAAACGTTCGCGCGATACGGCGGCGACGACCGGCCGGCAACTCAGGCGGATCTCCTCGAAGTGGTCAACGATGTCGTCCGGAGGGCGGAAGGCGAAGATACGCCTCATCTCTTGGCCGTGGCTTCGCCGACCGGATGGACGGATGCCGTCGAAACTGCCGTCGCCCGGGGGAACGCTGTCTCGTTCAGTCGACAGGTGGGATTGGTACTGGTCGATCTTCAAGATCGCTCGACTGTCTACGACGAAACTGAACGCCTCCTCGACGCCAACGCGAACCTGTTCTCGTTCCAGACGCGCAGTGAGGCGACCAGCAACTGCGTCGAAACGATTCGCGAACAGTACGTTGGTGTGGTTGAGTACGTATCCGTCGACACTGTCGTCGACGAGACGGAGTTCGACGAGTACACCGTGACGCGTGCCTTCGCGCGACTGGAAGAGGAAGGTGTGGGGACGAGGCGGCAACGTGCTGACGATCTCTATCTCGACCTACGGGATCAAAAGTAACCCAATTTATGAATTTTGACTGATGTTCGTTCAGAGTAAGTTTAACGGTACGCAAAAAATGTGTATTTGATACGATGGCCGCGGATATCTTAGGTATCCTCCTCAGTTTTGTTACTTCTTTGATAGTGGGATATGGTCTGTGGAGGTACCATACCTCGGTAGACGTAGTACTGGGCTACGATATTAATAGAAACAGAACCCTGACCGGTACAGGCCTGCTTATGCTGGTACTCATACTTATTCAATGGTCAATCTACGGCGGCCTTTTCGCATTGTCCGCCGGTTTGGGAGAAGTCCTCGTTTCCACCGGCAACCCGGATGAGTTTATTATTGGGATGTCCCTTTCTGCGCTCTCTATTGCGGCTTTTTGGCATGTGAAGTCCGGCCCCGACAGACGTCGGCAACATCTCGAACGAGCGCTTACACTTAATCCCGAGAACGCCAAGGCGCATTATTCATTGGCAGATCTGTTGATCCTCGAATACCGGGAGGTTGAAACAGCTCAGGTTCACTACGAGAAAGCGATCGAGTGTAATCCAGAGAACGCCAGCGGCCGCTATAATTACGGGATATTGCTAGCCAAAGTGATCGGCGACCCCGAGTCAGCGAGGGTCCAGTTCGAGAACGCCATCAAACACGACTCGGAGAACGCCAACTACCACTACCACTACGCCCGTCTCCTATCGGATCCAGAGGTTGAAGACTTCGAAACTGCCCTGAATCACTACGAAAGAGCAATTCAACTCGATCCAGGATATGCTAACGCACATCTCCACTATGCAGTGACATTGATTCAGCACGAACAGGCATACGAATCCGCCCGAGATCATCTGGAGCGTGCCATCGATCACGATCCCGAGAATGCCGAGGCTCACTACATATACGCGCTTACATCGGGGCGCGAATTTGATAAGTACGACGTCGCCCGAACTCACTATAACAAGGCCATCGAAGCGGAACCGGAGCACGCTCGGGCACACGAAGACCTCGCTCGTCTGTTAGTTGGGGAACTTGAGGAGTACGAAACCGCTCAAACTCACTTCGAGCAAGCTATCGAACTCGATCCGGAGCGGGTCGATGCTCACTATTTCTATGCCCGCTTATTAGCCGAACAGTTCGAGGAGTACGAGACAGCCCGAACTCACTTGGAGAAAGCTATCGATTTGGATCCGGATCACACTGGGGCTCATATACACTACGTACACTTACTATCCTCCGAATTTAGCGAATCTGAAGCGTTGGATCATATAGAGCGGTTCGATCTCTCGGAAATCCTTGACGATGAAGACGAATCTGAAGCCGACGAAGTCCCGACGTTCGAAGAGGGCATAGACGACTCCCCGTTCGAATCGATCCAGAATGCGCAGCGAACTGCCGAAGATATCGCTGACCGCCGCCCAGATGACGACCTCTGACAGGGACGACACTCGGTGCAGAGAGGATTGACAACAATCGCACAGCTTCTTCGGGGAAGCGTATAAAAAACGGACTCCACCTACCGCCCCTCCTTCGACACTAGCACACGATCGCACCCAACCGCCAGTTACTCGTAGTAGACGTTGCTCGCGTTCGGCGAGTTGAAGTTGATGTTCCTGCTGTTGTTGATGTCGACAGAGATGAACTCATCGAGGTGTTCGATTTCGACTACCAACCGCTCGAACACGCTCTCGACGGTGAGGGTTCCGACGTTTTTCCTGAGTTTGGTGGCGGCCTTCTCGACTTCCGGATCTTCGGTCGCCCCCTCGATCGCCAGTAACATCTGCCCATCGAACTCGACGGCCGACTTCGGCAGGGCGATGGCCAGTTTGATCGCAGCCGCAGCCACCGACAGGGGCGTCTGATCCTCGTGTGTCGTCTCGCCGACGCTCAGTCCACTCGAGTTGCCCCAGGACAGCACGGTTTCGACGAGTTCCGTGACGGTCGTGTCGAGGATCGCCCGTGGCCATCGCTGAGCCAACACCGCAATCGACTCGATCACCAGCGTTCGGAGTGCTGGGGAGCCATTGCCTTCGAGCAAACACTGACTGCAGTAGTCGATTGCTTTCATCACTGCGTCGACCTCCCCCTCGTCGAGGGTTCGTTGCGGGGCGGTCTGTGCGAGACAGTATATGAGCGCCGCCAGTTGCCGTTCATCGACGGTGGGATCGATAAACATCCGGAATCTCTGGAAGTATGGCGCGACTGCGTCGGGGTCGTGGTACGCGACGTTGGCTAGGGACAACGCCGCATACGTCGCTCGCTTCCCCGATCCCGCCATCTTCTCGACACAAGTGTCGATGGTGACGGGACGGTCAACTAGGAGATCGGGCCACTCTAATGCTACCTCCGACAGCGTCAGCAAGGCATTCTCACTCAAATCCCGATCGATCGCCGCCGCTGCTGACGCCAATTCCGTGGCTAACGACGGATCCACCAGTCGGCGCCGAGTATCAGAGTCAGCGAAGATCAGGGCCCCGCCGATGCCGCCGATCACGTTCACACGCGTATCTGTATCCTCCGCAGTCACGTGGTCCCGTGCGAGCCGTATGAACGAGGAGGGAAGATCCTGGATTGCCCCCGCCTTGGCAGCTTTGACGAACGCATAACTGCCGTACTGGCGGGTTTTGGTATCTGATGCACCCAGTGCCGCTTCGATCTCACGTTGCTGGGCCCGCCAGCATCTAACCGGGTTGTCATCGACCCGTTCCAGATCAAGCCCTGTCATCAGATCTATGTTTGTCAGACCTCTTTTTATTCGTTTCCCGTCTACGTAACATATCTTTGTCAGTAAGGGGATCGTGCAGGCAATTCAAGTGAGAAACCGGTCGTTGATCGGTAGGATACCTTCCAGCTCCGACTTGAGTCGACCATCCGATCGAGACCCGCGGTCGATATCAACACACGGTGCCCCGACGACGAGAATCGACCCACTACGAGTCCGCCATTGTTGACTGGTCTTGTGATGGAGTACCCGTTACGTGACGTTCACTCGCTACTGGGGTGGGGGTCCTCGGCAGATCGCCTACACGATTTATATACATTTTTACATTATCGTTCCCATGACGCCCAAACAATGACATTGGCTGATCAGGAATATGTACCTAATGTGTCTACGCGGGCTGAACGAAGTGATGCAGTAAGATATGTCCCCGCCAAAATATAAAAATGGTTGACAGTAATCCTGATAAAAACTCTGATCACGACGGAGAAGGCAGTAACCCGGGAACGCCTGAGGGAGTACGAAACATTTTAGACCGGATTAACGAGAACCCAACGGAGTTTCGCGGGGCGATTCCTCGGTTCGTCGACGGTCTGGATCACGAAAACCAACCAGAACGACTTACTTCTGCCCTCGCGCTAGGGGCGATCGCTGAGAGCGAACCCACTTGGGTCCGCCCAGCGATCCCCAGGCTTCTCGACCTCATCGAAGAGCCGGATTCACTCTGCCGCAGAGTGGGCCTTCACGTTTTGAATCAGTTGAACGATTCTCCCGAATTAGCAGACGGACTCCCAACTATCGTGACTTTGTTATACGACGACGATACCGAAGTACAGGAATTAGCGGCTGATACGTTGATGACGTATAACCGCCCTTCGGAGTATGATCAAATCCTAGAGTCCTTGATACGGGCGTTAGAGCACGAGAACGATCTGGTCCAGGATCGGGCGGCGACGTGTATTTGTAGTGTAATCGAAGAGGATTTCGAGTTGATCGAACCGTATCTCGACCGCCTGTTGACTCACATCGAGACTGACGATAATCCCGGCATGCTGATGATATTCGCTGGTCGAATAATCGAGAAAGCCGTAACCCGAGACACCAATCAGGAAGTGCTCGTGGACCATCTGTCTATCATGCTAGAGCACGAGAGAGACGCTTTCCGACATCATGCTAAGGACGGGTTTCGTCAGTTGCTTACCGAATCTCCGGATGCAGCCGAGTCTCTGAAGACAACTCACCCGGATCTGATCCCACTTCTGGTTCGGGAATTCACCGAGCAAGCGTCCGACGACTCCAATGACAATCGCCGGGAATGCATACACGCGCTGGGACACCTTGGCGAGGAGACTGCTCTACCGACACTCGAAGAGATCGTCGAAGACGAGGCGGTCGCGGACGGCGTTCGAGACGCCGGAGAGATAGCTATTAAGCGGATTCGTGCGGAGGAGGTGCTGTCCACACACCAACGCGAACGCTCGCTTTCAGAACGCACTCGCGATGAGGAGTCTGCCGACCCCTCAGTCGAATCCCTTCGAGACAGCCAACGGACAGCTGAAGATATCAACACACGTCGGCCGAACAACGATGAGTTCTGACCCACTCCCGTCCTCGTTCGTTGATCGACGCTTGCGACGGGCCCGTTCGTGACGTGCCCCCGAAGACTGGTTACAGATGAACTTACAGAGTAGATACGGGCGGCGTGTCTATCCCACGACCCAATGGTGTCCACCGAATTACTCTTATACGCACATATCTTGCAATCGAACGCCAATGGTGGCTGGAGGCCGTCGATTTTCCCGTCGTTCGTGGTTAGCAACCGTGGCTGGGACCAGTCTTGCCTCAGCAGTCGGGGTGCGTACGTCCTCCACACCAGTTGAGGCCACTTCACACACCGACTGCCCGATGTTGGGGTACGACCAGTACAACACCGGCCACGCTGGAGGTGAGAGCGCTCCGACGACTGATGTCGCTACGAGGTGGACAACACTGCTTGATGACGATGCGGGCACTCCGCCAGTAATCACCAATGGCTCAATTTATCTCGGTAACAGGGATGAGACGATTCGCTCCTACGATGTCAGTACGGGCGATGAAGAGTGGGTGTTCGACACTGGCGACATAGCTGTGAGTCCGCCTGCCGTCGTCGACGGCTACGTCTACGCCGGTAGCAACGACGGATGGATGTACTGTCTCGATGCGGACTCCGGTGAACTGGAGTGGGAATTCGATACCGGAGATGCAATCGGCCCTAGGGCCCCGGCAGTCGTCGAAGGGAGCGTCTACATCGGTTCCGACGAGCTCATCTGTCTGGACGCCGCGGATGGCGACGAAGTCTGGCGCCGAGGCATGGGTCGGCCGGAGACACCGACTGTCGTCGATGGAACCGTCTATATTGGTGATTCTGACTACGGACTTGTCGCATGGGACGCCAACACGGGTGACCTCGAGTGGGCTGAGGCGACGAGCCCTGAAACCGAGGATGGTATCGACGGTGCACCCGCCGTCACCGACACGCGCGTCTTCGCTGGCGGGTTGGATGACACAGTATACGCGTTTGACCGTGAGGACGGCGACATCGACTGGTCGTATACGATCGGTTCGGAGGCGTACGCTGCACCGACGGTTGCGGACGACACGGTCTTCGTCGGCGGCAACGACAATTTCGTATACGCATTCGACCCGGTAGATGGCGACTTACGATGGGCGACCGAACAAACTGGGCAGGTCCTCCGATCGGTCACGTACGCCGATGGGGTCGTGTTAGCTGGGACCATCGATAGCACGTGCCTCACTGCGATGGACGCTTCCACAGGTGATATTCTCTGGCAGTTCACGACCGAAGGCGACCGCGACGAGGGCGATCTGCTTGAGGCATCACCGACCCTCGTAGACAATGACATCGTCATCGCCACGGAAAATTGGGAGGATGCGCAACTGGCTAAATTGATCCGACTGACGGGTGGTGGCGAGGAACCAGCACAGAATCCACCAGGAGTCCCTGGTGAGCCGTCCACCGAAACCCAAGCCCCCGCGACTCGCACTCGAACACCGGAACCCACGCGGACGAGAACACCTGACTCCCGCAACGAGGGTGGCGATGCCACACCCCGTGCGACTCCGACCGCCACGGCGACTGCCACGCCAACGGCAACTCAGTCCGGCGGTTCCGGAGGCGACCTTCCGGATGGGTTGGCGAACAGTGTCGTCTCAGCTATCATCGGGAGTCTCGCAGCGCTATTCGGAATCAAATACTTCAGCGGTGACAGTGGGTCCGGCGGCCGTGATCCTGGCGACCGCCCCAACCCGAAACTGAAAGAGGAAGTCCACGACCGCCCGGTCGACGATATCGAGATCGACGAGGAGCAAATGACGGAAGAATTCGGGGATAGGCGGGACTAACTATCGCCGACTTTCAGCTAATTTTAGTGACATATTTGGGTCGTCTTGGAATTGAACCCCAACTGTTGCCAGCAAACTGTTAAGTATCTATTGGCCAAACGTATCCACCGACATGGGGGAGCTGGGACGGATCCGAAAGAATCCTGGAAAAATCTGGCTTGAACAACGGCGAGAAATTGTCGATAATCTAACGGCTACGAGCGTTCGGCAGCAACAACTCGCCAGTTATGCGTTCGTAAAGGCAGCTACCGCCGGGGCCGTCGGCCGACTTTCGCCGCGAGAAGCCGATCAAATCGTCGACGGCCTGCGAACGGTCGAGCCGCTGGTTACTCAGCACGTGGCAGGTGGTGTCGCCGCGACGCTGTATCACGGATCCGAAAACGTGCGTCGGATGCTCGGAACGCGGGCGACGATCGATGCCTTGGCCGACCTGATTCCGCATCGGCGACGTTCGGTCAGCAAGAACAGTCTGATCGGACTGTCACTCCTAAGTCTCGAATGGGCGGAGGAAACGGCCGAGATCGAAACCGTTCCCGAACGGTGCGCCCGTCACCTGGCCGATGAAGGCGGTCGTGCACGATATGCGAGTCTCACCCTCGCAAATCTGGCGCATGCTGCCCCCCAGGCGCTTCGAGATCAGTTGTCGACGTTCAGGCGCAATCTCGACGAGGCGCGCTCACCGACCGTCTTGGCGTCGCTCGCGTTCTGTCTCGGTCAGACGCTGCCAATCTCGCCGAAAACGGGATTGAACTCGGAACGGCGGCGGCTCTCCGATGTCGTCGACGTCGTCGTCGATTTCGCCATCGACAGGTCTCACCCGACTCACCTGCGGGCCTTGGCCTTAGAGTCACTCCAACCGTTCTGTATCGAGTTCAAGCAAGCCGTACTGGATTCGTCGTTGGTAGATCACCTCTCCCGACTTCTCAACGAGAATACGGTCGATCTGCAGATTCCGAGCGCTGCAGTCGCCGTTGCGAGTGCGCTGTCGATCGAACTTAGTGATAGTCACGATGCCGCGCTCAGGACGATCGAAACGGCGGACGAAGTGGCACCCGATATCAGAACCGCCGCTGCGACCTTGCGTCAGCGAGGTGGGAGCCTGAGAACCGGCGTGAGTCCCGGTGAATCGGACCGAGTGATCCAGTACATCGACAAAGCGATCGTCAACGTAACCAACAGTCAGAACGTCGCGGTGTTCTCAGCGGACGTGCGGAACGAATACCATGCGTAGCTGAGTATCGGTTATGCTTGCCGACGATCCGGGACGAGACCCCCTTTCGATAACGGGCCGTTGACGCCGACGGCGTCGATCATCAGGACTGGAGAACTCCTCTCCGATTCTACAGCAACCCGACGTAGACATCTCGAACCGAGCGAGCGACTCGCTTCCAGTAGTTGTACGAGGTCTTCGGCGTCATCTCGATCTGGAGGCCATCGTCACCGGACTCCGTAATTCGGTTCACGATATTCGACTCCTTCCGCCCTTTGTTTTTCATCTCACCGTGTCGATAACGGACCTCCTTCGAGTTGGGGAGCCGTTCGGTCAGTCGGTCCGCGACCTCGGAGCGGACGGCTTCGTCGATCCGTCCGCCGACACCGACGTAGCCTTCTTCGTGGATGTGGAAACTGATGCCGAATCGGAAGCGCCGGTCCTGTAGACGCGACAGTTCGTTAAACTGCGTGAATTCCAAGTAATTACTCGACACGTGGTACTCGTCGAACGCATTCTCGCCGAACCCGTGATACATCCAAGTCGTTGGCTGATAGCCCTCTTTTCGCAGGAGCTTGTGTAACTGGCCAGCGGCGAATTCCGTGTTGAACTCGATGTCACCCGCGTGCGGTGCGAGGATTGCGACGTCAGTTTCGGGAGTTGTCCAGAGCGTCTCCGTCGTCTCATCGTGTCGCCACGCATCCGTGAAGTTCATGTACAGTAATTTCTCTCCGTTGCAGAACCGACAAAAGCATGACGGGAATGCAACTCGCCGAAGATGCAACGCCGAGATCATAAACAGTGTGGTAGCTGTGACCCAGTACGTGACGTCGTCGAGTCCGTCGTTCGTCGGGACCGGTTCGTTCAGTGCCATGCCGTGAGCAGCGACGATGGAGTCTGCCCCTCCAACTCGCTGAGACTGTCAGAAACCTTGTGTGTCCGCCCTCCGAGCGATGGCATCGTCGACGATGCTATCCCGTTCGTGATGCCGGGACAGTTCACATATCAACACCGTCAGCAGGCGGACCGGTTCCATCGATCCGTCCGCCTCCCGGTCGCCCTCGTCCCACCGCTCGTCCGGACCGAAGTCGTTGCTCGGTCGCTCAGCCGTCCCGCCGAGTGTCTCGTCTCCCGCTGTTTGCTCTTGAGAGAGGCGTAGACGGATTCGCTCACCCGAATCTGCTCCGCCCGCATCCCGCTCGTTGATGCCGCCGAAACCCCACGCTGACTCCCCGCCGACAGCAGGTTGCTGGAGGGGAGAAACCTACGCAGGGGCCGAGGTTCGTGTCGCCGACGACTCACTGGCGTCGTTCCGACCGTCTCCCATTCCCGCTCGAACGGTGTTTCAGGATCAGCAACAGCCCACGCCCCTTTTTGCTCGCCCACCCACAACACCGAGTTGCACCCGCGCGGACTCACCTCCCCGAGTCGGTCCCCGTCGGGTGCTCCCCGACCATGCCCTCTCGCGGACGTGCGCCCCACACGTCCGTATGCGATGGCGTGCCTCTGCTACCAATGGGGGGTTCACCCCCCACGTCTCCCCCGGCGTGCTGCCACGACACCCCGGTATCGATGTGTTCCCGGCCACCGACGGGTCCGCCCCGCTCGCTCGGCGCGGGATCGAGAATCGGGAGATGGATCGCCCGGCCCACTTCGACTCGGTCGGCGTCGGGGCCGCGACGGTACGCTTGTCGACGAGTGACGGCGGCCGCAGCGACGGCCCCCGTCGGATGGGGTAGATCGCCGCCCCCGATCAGAGCTCCGGCGTCCGGTCCGTCCCTGCGGTCGTCGCGGTTCCGTCCCCGCCGAAGCCGGCGGTGTCGTCGGTGAGCTGTCGGTAGGCGTCCGCGACGATGCCGTAGACGAACGTGAACAGGACGCTGTTGAGGCCGATCGTCGCGAGGTCGCCGGCGGCGGTGGCCCCGGCCAACTGGAAGAGGCCCGGCACGACGCCGACGAGGGCGCCGCCGACGCCGGTGAGGAAGACGATCACCACCAGTCGCAGTCGGTTCCCCTTCGAGAGCCGCCAGCTCCGCGTGAGCGCGCCGATCACGCCGCGATCCTCGACGCCGACGGCGAAGACGACGAAGAGCAGGCAGGCCGAGAGGAAGAGCCCGGGCAGGAACAGGAGGGCGAATCCGACCATGATCGCTAGGAAGCTGACGAAGCCAGCGACGAGCATCGTGAGCGACGCGCGCCCCACCCGACGGGTGTACAGGGCGGCGGGGAACGAGGCGAGTTGTGGGAGCGGTCGGGCGAGGGCTCGCGAGAGGACCACGAAGTAGACGGCGTTCGAGAGGATCGTCCCGGCGAAAATGGCGCCGGCGACGGTCCCGGAAACCGGCAGCGTGACCCCGATTGCGTCCGCCGCGGCCGATGGGGCTTCCGCTGCAATCAGGGTGTTGAGCGACGTGACGAGCAGCGTCTGGAGGACGAGCAACAGGGCAAGCAGGATGGCGCCGGTGCGCGTCAGCACCCGCCGACTCCCGTCGACGAGTGCGGTCGTCAAGTGGAGGGTCATCGGGGACATCTCCCCGCGGCGGCGGCCTGTATATTGGCCAGACTGAAATTCGACCTTCACCCATCCCTGTCCCGAGAATCGATTTGTCGTCCACCGTGCTATGGTCTCGGACCGATCCGCGCAGCAACGTGTGTGATCGGCCGGGCCCCAGCCACCAGATCAAAGTGTGTCAATAACTAACATGAACGTGGGTATGCACGTACCCATCGTCCGCACCGACCGATCGGCGTTCGACCGCATCCGCGACGCCATCCTCAACCGCGAGGATCCGGACGACGAGAAACCGACGGGGCCGGGCGTGCCGACGCCGGGGTGAGCGCCGGGTTCCGTCTCGGCCCCCTCGCCGGACGTGCGCGAGGACCGGGGCCGTGACGGCCGGCCCCCGTACCACTATGTCCGTCCGGGCTGACGCCTCTCCACGATGCCCACTCCCAGACGCGCCGTCCTCAGCGCCATCGGCCTCGCGGCGACCGGCGGCGTGGCCGGCTGTCTCGACGCCGCCCCGACTGGTGCCGGCCGCATCGACGACGACGGGCTTCCGGCGTCGGCGGTGGCTACCACGTCGTTCCGCGGCGGCCTCCACCGACGGGGCGTTTACCCCGACGCGACGGTGCCGACGGAGCCACGCGTCGCGTGGAGGTTGCGCGACGTGAACACTGGCGACCACACGGCGGCGAAGGCGAGTCCAGTCACGACGCCCGAGGGTGACATCGTGGTCCCCGGCGACACCGGCGAGGTGCGGCGGGTAACGCCCGCCGGCGAGGTGGTCTGGACGGCCGCCGTCGAGGAGACGAAGCGGGGCATCCACGGGACGCCCGCCGTCGCCAACGGGACGGCCTACGTCGGCGCCTACGACGGCGCGCTCTACGCGTTCGACCTCGCGACGGGCGAGCGGTTCTGGCGTCGGAAACTCGGTGATGCCATCGGATCGAGTCCGGGCTACCACGACGGCGTCGTCTACATCGCCGTCGAATACTACGAGCCGAGCGGCGCGATGTTCGGCGTCGACGCCGTCACCGGCGAGGTGGTCTGGACGGATCGGCGGCCGACGGACCACCCGCACTCGACCTGTGCGATCGACCGCGACGCCGAACGGCTCGTGGTCGGCTCGAACGACGGCAACCTCTACGCGTGGACGTACCCGGATCTGACGTTCGCGTGGTCGTTCGGGACCGGCGACGCGATCAAGGGCCCCATCGCGACCTACGACGGGAGCGCGTTCTTCGGCTCGTGGGACGACCACGTCTACCGGGTCGCCCTCGACGACGGGACGGTGGAGTGGACCGTCGAGACAGGGGGGATGGTGATGTCCGGGCCGGCGGTCGAGGCGGCGACCGACACCGTCTACATCGGGAGTCACGACTCGCGGTGCTACGCACTCGACGCCGGGACCGGCAACGTGCGGTGGGTGTTCGATACCGACGGCTGGATCATCGGCTGTCCGACCGTCGCCGGCGACACCGTTCTCGTCGGTTCCTACGACCGGACCTGCTACGCGCTGGAGAAGCGAACGGGTGACGAGCGTTGGGCGGTCGACGGCGTCGGCTTCGTGACCAGCGCACCGACGGTCGTCGACGGCGCGGTCTACTTCACCGACCGGGCGTCCGAGGCGTTTCTCGACGGCAGCGGCGGTCCGACGGGTGGGCTGTACAAGATCGAGGCCGCTGACGGCGGGTGACGGAGCGACGCCGTGGAGACGGCCCGCGACCGTTACCGCCGCTCCGTGGACGACTGCCAGCCCCGATCACCCGGACTCGCTTCCGAGCGAGGCGACGCGGTGCATCTCCGATTTCATCGACGGGTAGAGGTCCTCGTAGACGCTGTAGTACTCGTCGTAGGTGGCGTGACGCTCCGGGTCCGGCGTCGTCGTGCTCGACACCGTCATCGACGATTTGAGCGCATCGAGCCCGTCGAACACGCCCGTTCCGAGGCCGGTGAGATAGGCGACGCCGAGCGGCGCGCCGATGGGCGTGGTGACGTACTCCTGTTCGACGCCGGTGACGTCGCTGACGATCCGTCGCCAGAGGTCGCTCTCGGCGCCGCCGCCGCTCGCCAGCACGCGGTCGATCGGCACGCCGGCCCGGTCCATCACGCTGAGGTTGTGTCTGAACCCGTAGCCGACGCTCTCGAGGATGGCGCGGTAGACGTGGAACTTCGTGTGATCGAGCGTCAGTCCCGTGATCGTGCCGCGGGCGAGGTCGTCGTTGATCGGGGTCCGGCCCCCGCTGAAATACGGGAGGACGACCAGCCCCTCGGAGCCGGGGGGCACGTCGCGTGCACCCTCCTCGAGCCACGCGTAGCGTTCGCGGCCGTCCGGCGCGTCGCCGACGAACTCCTCGACGAACCACTCGGTGATCGCCCCCGAAGTCGCCATCCCGCCGCCGATGACGTAGCGCCCCTCCAGACAGTGGGGGTTGGCCCACAGTTCCGGTGCCGTCCGCTCCTCGGCGAGCGTGGTGTAGACGACCCCCGTCGTCCCGTACATGAACACCGTATCCCCGGGGTCGACGCCGCCGACGCCGACCAGCGAGGCGAGGGCGTCGACGGTACCGGTCACCACGGGCGTCCCGGCGGCGAGCCCCGTTTCCTCGGCGGCCGCGGGCGTGATCTCGCCCGCGACTTCCGTCGACCACTTCGTCTCGGGAAGCAGGTCGCGGTCGATGCCGACCGCGTCGACCATCGCGTCGTTCCACTCCCGCGCCGACAGGTCGTAGAGCGGGTGGTAGAACGCGGCGATGGCGTTGTCCATCACGTACTCCCCGGTCAACTGGTGGACGGCGTACCCAACGGCGTCGACGACTTTGTCGGTCCGCTCGTAGCGCGACGGCTCGTTTCGCTTGTACCAGAGGAGCTTCGGTCCAGCGGACTGGTAGGTGAGCGAGTTGCCACAGGCCTCGTAGATCCGATCGACCCCGATTCGGTCGTTGAGGAGCCTTATCTCCGCTTTGGCTCGCGTGTCGATGCCGTACAGCATGCCGGGGCGGAGCGGATCGCCGGCCTCGTCCAGCGGCACCACGCTCGGGGCGAGTGCGCTGATGCCGACGCCGACGATCCGATCGGCCGACACCCCCGGCTCGTCGAGGAGTCGGCGCGTGATCCGCGTGAACTCCGCCCACCAGACCGACTCGGCGTCGTGTTCCGCCCACCCGGGTTCGGGCGTCGAGACGCCGTGCGGGATCGACGCCGAGGCGACCACGTTCAACTCGGGGTCGACGAGCACCCCCTTCGAGTTCGTCGTCCCGATGTCGTAGCCGAGCAGGTAGCGGTCCGTCATCGTCGGAGTCCCGTCATCCGCGCTGTCGCACGGCGTCCGCCGCGAGCGTGATGCCGGTGATCATGCTGTCGGGGGCGGCGATTCCCTCGCCGGCGATGTCGTAGGCGGTCCCGTGCAGCGTCGTGGCGCGCACGAACGGGAACCCGAGGATGAGCACCGTCGCGCCGACGCCGCCGCCGTCGACGTGGCTGTTGACGAACAGCGGGATGTGGCCCTGATCGTGATACATCGCCACCATACAGTCGTAGTGGTCGTCGAGCGCCCTGTTGAACGCGCTGTCGGGCGGGAACGGTCCCTCGGCGTCGATCCCCTCCTCGCGGGCCCGTTCGACCGCCGGCGCGACCGCTTCGTCGTCGAGCGACCCGATCACGCCGCCGTCGCCGGCGTGGGGGTTGATCCCTACGACGCCGAGCGAGGGGTCCTCGATGCCGATTTCGGGGAGCGCCTCGTGGGTGGTCCGGAGGGTGTCCAACACGTTCGCCGTCGTCACGCGCTCGACGGCCTCCGATAAGGGGATGTGGAGGCTCACGTGCGTGACGTTGATCTCTCCGTCGGTGAGCAACGCGGTGTATCGCTCGGTGTCGGTTCGATCGGCCATCATGGCGGTGTGGCCCGCGTACTCGCTGCCCGCGAGGCTGATCGCCTCCTTGTGGATCGGGGCGTTACAGAGGCCGTCGAGGCGCTCCTCGATGGCGTGGTCGAGACTCCGGTCGACGTAGGCCAGACTCACGCGCCCGTTTTCGGCGCGCAGGTCGCCGTACTCGAACGTCCCGACGTTGTCGAAGTCGATCACGTCGACGGCATCTCCGTATGCCGCCTCGTCGAGGTCGGTGATCCGACGGAGGTCGACCTCGAGTTCGAGACGGTCCCGAAGCGACGCGAGGTGCTCGTAGTCGCCGTAGACGACGACCCGGGCCGCGTCGCGAACGCCGTCGTCGGCGAGCGCCTTCAACGTCACTTCCGGACCGATTCCCGCCGGATCGCCCATCGTCAGCCCGATCAGCGGCTTGTCGTTCTCCATGTGTGGTATGAACAAGCACTGTCATTTCAAATTTTCTAGGCTGTTCGACACGCCGCCGGGATCGTGTCGACCTAGCCACACACATAAGTTGGCGTCGGTTCAATCCGGTGTCATGCACTCCGTCGACCCGGACACCCGCGTCGTCGTCGCGCTGGATCACGGCCTCCACTGGGGGGTTCACGAGGGGTTCGAGGATCCGGAGGCGACGCTTCGGCGCGTGCTCGACGCGGGCCCGGACGGCATCCTCGCCGGCGTCCCGCTGGTCCGACGGTTCGAGGATCTGCTCGATCGCTACCCCGACGTGGACCGCATCGTCACCCTCGACCTGTTCCACGACTCGACGATTCCCGGCGTCCACGAGGACGCGGAGATTCACCGACAGGTGTTCAGCGCCCGCGAGGCGGCCCGCGTCGGCGCCGACGCCGCCAAGGTCGCCCTCGTCTACGGCCGCGAACGCGAGGAGGTCCTCGCCGACAACGTCGAGTTCACCGCCGGCGCCGCCGACGCCTGCCGCGAAGCCGGCATCCCCTTGGTCGTCGAGCCGACCCTGTGGGGGTCGCGTATCGACGACGACCTCGACGCCGAGCGGATCCACGACGCCACGCGCATCGCCTTCGAACTCGGCGCCGACGTGCTCAAATGTCACTATCCGCGGACGCCGGCCGCCTTCGAACCCATCGCCGACACCGCCCCCGTGCCGGTGTACATCGCCGGCGGCCCCGCGACGGAGACGGATCGCGAGGTGTTGGAGATGGCCGTCGACGCCGTCGACACCGGCGCCCACGGCGTGATGTTCGGCCGGAACGTCTGGCAGCGCGACGACCCCGCGGCCATCGTCGACGCCCTCGCGGCCATTACCCACGAAGGGGCGACGGTCGACGCCGCCGCCGCTTACCTCTGATGCCGCCAGCGCGGCGTCGGCGGTCAGTTCGACCCGTTCGTCGGTAGCTTCGGGATGAGCCACGAGAGGAAGGCGTCGGGGCTCCGGCTCTGCGTCCAGACGGTGCCCTCGCCGCTGAACTCACAGACCAGCCCTTCGCCGCTGAACAGCGTCGATTTGAGGCCGCCGACGCGCCGAACGTCGAAGTCGAGTGACTCCTCGAACGCGACGATGTGGCCGGTGTCGACGACGCGTGTCTCGCCGGGGGCGACGTGGTGTTCGTCGATGGCGCCGTAACTGGAGATGAAGGCCGGTCCCGTCCCCGTGAGTTTCAGGAGGAACAGCCCCTCGCCGCCGAAAAAGGTCTTGCCGCCGCCGAACTTCGTATCGACCTCGATGCTCGGATCGGAGGCGAGAAAGGATGTGGACTGGACGAACAGCGTCTCGTCGGTCAGTTCGTGGTGCTGTACGTCGCCCGAGAGCGCCGGCGCCAGATCCAGTTCGCTCGGGCCGTTCGCGGTGAAGGTGTTCATGAAGAAGGATTCGCCGCCGAACACCGACCGCGACAGCGATTTCAACAGTCCACCCTCAGCTCCCGTCTCAACGTCGACGTCGCCGGCGTACCCCACCATCGCGCCGGCCTCGGCGCGGACTGACTCGCCGGCGTCGAGCGAGAGGGTTAGCTGCGCGTACGACGGCCGATGGCTGATGTCGTTGTCCATGCGACTCGATTCGACGAGCTGACAGATATGTGTGGCGGGGCGTCGATGCGGGGTGGTCGACGCTCTCGTCCCCGACGCTCACTGCCCGTACCGGAGAAATGAGTACGCGAGAAAGCCCAGTATCGTGCCGACGGGAATGCCGATCACGAAGCCGGGCGGCCCGGCGACCGATCGCCCCACGAGTCCGACGAGAATCCCGACGGCGGCGCTCCCGACCACGACGAAAAAGCCCGTCTGCCAGTCCTCGATCAGGTCGACGATGCTCCGGTCTGTCACGGTCCGTGCTACGATGACACGGCACAATACGGTTCCGGCCCGATGGGCGACACTGCCCGCCCCTTCGTCTCCCGGCGCACGCGCGAGGCCTCCCGTCCCCGCCAGTGTTGCACTTCGATACGGTCGACACACACGACTACAGTCGGGTGGCGCGTGGCCGCGACGATGCCGAGCTAACCGAATCGGCGCGCAGTGAGGTGGTCCTCGGCCCCGCGTCCGCTCGCATCGACACCACATATCGGGAACCAGCGAAGTGTTATTGTGAACCGCGTGCATACTACGGGTATGCAAACGAACGTCGGCGCGACCGATCGGACCGTCAGAATCGGGCTCGGGGCCATCGCTGGCCTCGTCTCCCTTGCCATCCTGCTGGGCGCGCTCTCGCTCCCCACTGTGCTGTCGCCCGTCCTCGGCGTGGCGGCGATTATGTTGCTCGCGACGGGATTCATGAGCTTCTGCGGGCTGTACGCGGTGCTGGGTGTAGACACGTGCGCGACGAGGGCGCGGTAGGCGACGCGACTCTTCGCCCTTTTTTGGGTTCCCAGCGCATCCCCGGGAACCCAGCGTTATCCTTCCGGAGTCGCTAGCCCGCGGTGTACATGACCGCCTTGGAGTCCGGCGACCGATCGTTCGCGGCCGTCCGCGGCCGCGCCCGTGGACTGGCCGACGGCGTGACACTCACAGCCGGCGCCACCGAGTTCATCGACGTCGAGGAGCCGTTCACCGGCGAGATAGTCGGCGAGATACCGGCGTGTACGGAGCGGGACGTAGAGACGGCCGTCGCCCGCGCCCGCGAGGCACAGACGCGCTGGGCCGAGCGGCCGGTCGCGGAGCGGGCCGACGTGGTTCTCGACTACCACGACCGGCTACTCGACGAGGGAGCGGCGTTGCTCGAC
>Ga0102936_1000080_pt1 | contig 32502 bp, 29 predicted proteins | sample SalPon2_A_H2O_MG_FD_78502 | JGI IMG/M metagenome (GOLD analysis project Ga0102936, IMG submission 78502) | Salt pond water microbial communities from South San Francisco under conditions of wetland restoration - Salt Pond MetaG R2_A_H2O_MG | ecosystem: Environmental > Aquatic > Non-marine Saline...
CGAGTGAACGGAGCCGCCGAGGCGACCGCCGATAATCACACGAACAGCGCAACGAGGAGTCCGACGGCCGAAACCACGCCGAGGACGGCCGCCACCACCTGACCGAGTTGTCGGGTCCCGAGAAGCCAGACGATACCAGCCTTCATCAGCGTGTTCGCGATCGCGCCGATCACGATACCTGTCGCTGCGACGTTCGCAGAGATCGTCCCGTCGGCTGCAAGCGTACTCAGCGTGAGCGTGATCGCGTCGACGTCGGCGAGGCCGGAGACGAAGGCGGTCGCGTAGATGCCGGCCTCGCCGAGTGAGGCGTGTGCGAACTCGGAGATCAAAATCACGACCGCGAAGACGACGCCGAAAAACAACGCCGGTCGCAGCCGAAATGGGTTCTGTATCTCAGTGCCGGTGTCGAAATCAGCCGTCGTCGAGCGCCAGTACACGACACTGGCGACGATCACGCCGACCAGAGTCATCGCGCCGAGTGGAACGACAACGCCGGGAAGCAGGGCCCTGTTGACGACCGCCACCTCGATCAGCGCCCGGGGGAACATGACGATCGACGCGACAATCGTCGAGAAGGCACAGATCCGGTAGAGCGACGCCTCCTCGCGCGTCCGTTCGGCCATCGAAACCGCCGTCGCGGTCGAGGAGACGAACCCACCGAGTATTCCTGTCAGTGCGATTCCCCGTTCGACGCCGATCACCCGGCCCAGGACGTAGGCGGCGAAGCTCAAGCCGGTGACGAACACGACCATAAGCCAGACGTACCGGGGGTTGAGACCGAAAGCCGCGTCCAGGCCCCGGTCCGGTAACAGCGGGAACACCACGAACACGACGAGGATGAACTTGACCGACGCTCGGCGTTCGCGGTCGTCGATCCGGTCGGCGAACCGGTGGATGGGCCCCTTCGCAGAGAGCAGCGCCGTGACGACGCCCGCAACGACGACCGCCACGACGGCGCCGCGTTCGGAATGCGTCGTCAGAGCCCCCAACACGACGATCAAAAGCGCCGTCGTCAGCGTCGTCAATCCGATGTCACCTTCCAGCCAGACTTTCCCGATGTAAGCGATCGTTATGGGGGCGGCGATAGCGAGCACGGCGACGGGTAACAACGCCGGAAAGAACGCCTGGACTAACGCGCCGTACAGCGCAAAGAGTGGAAACGTACGGCTGCCGGCGAACAGGCCAGCAGACTCGCTCTGTTCACGTTCGAGCCCGACGAGCGCGCCGATCCCGAACGCGACCGCGAGCCGGAACACCAGTAGTGACAGCGAGTCGGTGACCGGATCGACCATGTGGTGACTCTCCGTCGGCCCCTTTTGTCAACCTTCGGAAATTTCAGGTTGCGTGATCACCCGCAGCGATCCCGAAGGGCACTGATGGCGCTTCGGTCCCTATTCGAGTTCGTCGACCAGTTCCTCGCCGAGGCCGGTGTAATCTGCAGGCGTCAGCGCGTTCAGTTCCTCGCGGACCGACTCGTCGACGTCGAGGTCGGCGAACAACTCACGGAAATCCGAGAGGGTGGCACGTTGGCCCCGCGTGAGGGCTTTGATCCGCTCGTAGGCGTCGGTATCACCTTCTCGGCGGAGAATCGTCTGGACGGCTTCGCCGATTACTTCGGGGTTGGCCTCGAGCTCTTCGCGCATGACGGCCTCGTTCGGCGTCACCTTCGAGAGCCCCGCCGAGGTCTTCTCGTACGCGATGAGGCTGTGGGCGAACGCCGCGCCGATGTTCCGTTTGACCGTCGAATCGGAGAGATCACGCTGAAGACGGGACGTCGTCACGTAGTCGGCGAGGAAGGTGAGATCCGAGTTGGCTTTCGTGAGGTTGCCCTCGCTGTTCTCGAAATCGATCGGATTGACCTTGTGGGGCATCGTCGACGACCCCGTCTCGCTGTCGGCCGCCTCCTGTCCGAGGTATCGATCGGAGACGTAGAGCCACATGTCGAGATCGAGATCCCGGAGGACGTTGTTGACGCCCCGGAGCGCGTCGAAGACGGCGGCGAGATCGTCACAGGGATTGACCTGCGTCGAAAGCGAGGTGTGTTCGAGTCCGAGCGATTCGACGAACGACTCTGAGAACGTCCGCCAGTCGACGTCGGCGTAGGCGGCGTGGTGGGCGGCGTAGGTGCCCGACGCGCCAGCGAGTTTTCCGGAGAGGTCGTCGACCGCAGCTTCGAGTCGGCCGAGCGCCCGCCCGAGACGGGAGGCACAGACCGCGAGTTCCTTGCCGTAGGTGGTCGGGGTCGCCGGCTGGCCGTGCGTCCGGGCTAGCATTGGCAGGTCACGGTATTCGTGAGCATCCGCAGCCAGCGTATCGCGGATCGACCTGATCGCCGGGGCGAGCGCCTCGCGGACGGCCGAGTCGACGAGCAGTCGGTGGGCGAGGTTGTTGACGTCCTCGCTCGTCAGCCCGAAATGAACCCACGGTCCCTGGGTCTCTTCGTCGGGGAGGTGGAGTCGAAGGAAGTACTCGACGGCTTTGACGTCGTGGTTCGTCGCCGAGTAGCCGGCGTAGCCGTCGGTTTCGAGCTGTTTGACGACCGACGCGTCGTCGGCGTCGAACTGGTCGTGGAGGTCGCGGAGGTCGGACCGGGTCGATTCGTCGAGTGTCAGCGGCGTCGCCTCTAGATCGGCGAGCGCGATCAGATACTCGACTTCGACCTCGATTCGGGCGCGGATCAGTGCCGCCTCGCTGGCGTGTTCGGTGAGCGGTTCGGTATAGCGGGCGTATCGGCCGTCAAGCGGCGAGACGGCGTACAGCGGGCCCCGGGTCATACCTACGAATCCGGCGAGCCGTTGAAAAAGGGTGTCGGTCGGCTCTCGGAGGACGACCCCACCGAGCAGTCGAGACGGTTTTGCGGTTCGGTCCCGTACTGACGGTGTGTCGTTCAGTGCCGTCCTCTTTGATCTCGATGGAACGCTCTGCGAGCCGGTCCAATCGGCCGAATCAGTCTACGCCGGGGCGTTCGATGCGGCCGGTATCGACCGGTTCGGGGAGCCGGATGAGTTGTGGGCCGCTCTCGAACGCCCGCCGGACCACGACGATCCGATCGGGTATTTCGCCGCCGGATTCGCAACTGTCGCGGCCCGCAACGGTCGAACGCCGGTCGATGCGACGGCGCTCGCCCGCGGCTTCCTCGAAACGGTCGATTACTCCCGCGTTCGGCCGCGGGAGGGAGCCGAGGCCGCAGTTGAGGCGGCAGCGCGCCGCGGCCGGGTCGGCCTCGTGACGAACGGTCCCGAATCCAGACAGGCGGCGAAACTCGAAGCGTTGCCATTCGGTGATGCCTTCGAGGCGGTCGTCTACGCGGGCGATCTGTCGCGCCGGAAACCCAACCGAGATCCCTTCGAGCGCGGCGTGGAGTCGCTTTCGACCCAACCCGAGGAGGCAGTGTATATCGGTGATTCACTCGAATACGACGTCGTCGGTGCCCAGAACGCCGGTCTCGCCGCGGCGTGGTGTCCCTCGGACGATCCCGACGCCGATCCCGCCCCGTACACGCCCGAATACGTCCTCGATTCGCCGGCCGAGATCGAGCGGATACTCCGGGAAAATAAATGACGGAGATCGGTAAGATCTTCGCGTCGGCGTTTCCGGACCAGATGGCCGAATCAGTCCGGCGTCCGGTGGAAGGAAACCGAAAGCGGACGGCGATCGTCGAGACCGGAGACGGCGAACGCGTCGTTATCCAGCGATCCGCGGAGCCTGCTGCAGCGATGACGGAGGCGCGACTCGCCCGTGAGATCGCCACCCGGACGGCGATCCCCGTCCCGTCAGTAATTCAATCGGGAACGATCGGGTCTACCGGATATCAGATCACGGAGTACGTCGACGGCAACAACCTCCACGAGCGCTTCACTCTGCTTGACTCGGCGGACAGAGCACAGATCGCCCGGGAGTTCGGTCGCGCGCTCGGATCGTTGCACGCGACTTTCGAATTCGATCGCTTCGGTGACGTCACCGTCACGGACGGCGGGCTCGAAGCGATCGGCGAAAGGGCGTACGAAGAGTGGTTTCGACGCTACGCCGAGGCCGGCATCGACGCGTTACCGCCTGCTTTTGCGGATCTCCGGGAGCCGCTCCGCGATGCGATCCGATCGGCGTCACTACCTGAGACTCGGGCGCCGCGGTTGTTTCCCTGGGATCTCCGGCCGGGGAACGTGGTCGTGGCCAACGGGCGACTCGCCGCGTTCCTCGATTGGGGCGACCCGCTCGCAGCTGGGGCTGGGCTGTCAGTCGCGAAAACGGAGTATCTGCTGGCCGATTGGTATCTCGAAGACGGGGAGACGCTCCGAGCGGCGTTTCGGGACGGCTACACGTCGGTCCGATCGCGACCGGAGGTGACGCGGGCCGAACGGCTCACCGCGGTACTCCGTTCGGCGATCGACAGCGACGGGGCGGTGACGCGACCCGGATACCCTGAACGGGACGAGGACGAAGCGATAGCGTTCCACCGCGAGCACCTGGCGGCGCGGCTTTGATAGGCAATTCTGTGCATACTCTGCGGGTTTAATCGTGCTTTCCCGGATATTATATGCATGATTCTGCATATGACAACGCCGACAACCGCAACTACTTTGCCTCCGGCGGCGGCGGTTTAGGGTATGCAACTCGCCGGTATGGCCTCGAACCGCGGCCGGAACCTGTTACACATGGCAGACACTGCGCCCGGTGGCGCAACGTTTTCCGTCATTATTTCGAACGAGGAAGGCGCGCCCGTAATCGAAAGCGCCACTGAGCGCGGCATTCCCACGGAAGTCGTCGAGCGCGATCCCGAGGAAACACGGGAGGAACACGAACAGCGAATCGTCGATCGGCTGGAAAGCTACGACGTCGATCTAATCTGTCTGGACGGCTATATGCGAATCCTCACGGAGACGTTTCTCGATGCAACCCCGACGACGCTCAATGTCCATCCGTCGTTGTTGCCGTCGTTCCCCGGCATGGACGCCCACGAGCAGGTGCTAGAAGCAGGTGTCTCGGTGACCGGCTGTACCGTCCACGTGGTCGACGAGACCGTCGACGGCGGCCCGATCGTCACACAGGAACCGGTCCCGGTCTACGAGGGCGACGACACCGGGGACCTCAAAGAGCGCGTCCTCCAGGAGGCGGAGTTCAGCGCGTATCCGCGTGCAGTCAAATGGTTCGTCGAGAACCGCGTGACCGTCGATGACGGCGCCGTCTCGGTCGACGGCGACGGTGCGGGACAGTTCCCCGCGCGCCGGTTCGGAAGCGACGACCGGGGCCGGGAACTCCGATACGGCGAGAATCCCCACCAAGAGGCCGCCGTCTACGTCGACACGGGATCGTCGGCCGCGAGCGTCGTCGACGCCGACCAACTGAACGAAGGGGCGAAGGCACTGTCGTACAACAACTACAACGACGCCGACGCCGCGCTGTCGCTGATATCGGAGTTCGACGACCCTGCTGCCGCGGTCATCAAACACACCAATCCCGCGGGCTGTGCGACGGGCGATAGCCTCGCAGCGGCGTACGATGACGCCCTTTCGACGGACCCGATGAGCGCCTTTGGCGGAATCGTCGCGCTGAACCGCGAGTGCGACGCCGCGACCGCCGAGGAGATCACCAACTCGTTCAAAGAAGTCGTCGTCGCCCCCGGCTACACCGACGCGGCGCTGGACGTGCTCTTCGAGAAGGACAACCTCCGCGTGCTCGACGTCGGGAGCGAGGCTGGTCTCGAAGTCGGCGCCGATCCGCTCGTCGAGAGCGATCTCGTCGGCGGCCGGCTGGTCCAAGAGCGGGACACCCAATCCATCACGCCCGACGGCCTCGAAGTTGTCACCGATCGCGAGCCAACGGACGAACAACTGGCGACGATGTGTTTCGCCTGGCAGACGATCAAACACGTCAAATCCAACGCGATCCTGCTCGCTGATGGGACCGAGACCGTCGGGGTCGGGATGGGACAGGTCTCCCGGGTCGACGCCGTCCGGCTGGCGGCAATGAAGGCCGACGAACACGCCGAAGGGAAGGACGCCGAGGGCGCGGTGATGGCTTCGGACGCCTTCTTCCCGTTCCCGGACGGGATCGAAGAGGCGGCCGACGCCGGCATCGAAGCTGTCGTCCAACCGGGCGGATCGGTCAACGACGAGGACGTCATCGCGGCCGCGAACGACCGCGATCTCGCGATGGCGTTCACCGGCCAGCGCGCGTTCAAGCACTGATCGACGCAGGAGCGTCCTTTTATCGGGCCAACGTTTACCCGCCAGCCGACCGCTGGAGACCGTATGGATCGGAACAAACAGCTCTATGAGACGGACGCGACTGGCTGGCAGCGCGGGCTTTACGAGGACGTGAAGCGGACGTTTCGCGCCCCGATCGTCAACTGGATTTTCCGGACGATGGTCGCGAATTATCCGGATCTCACCCGCTATCTATGGGGACAGGTCAAGCCCGTCTTCCAGACCCGAGCGTTCGGCCGGACATCGGTCGCCTATCGGGCGGCAATCTACGAGGAGCTCGATGTCGAGAGTCGGATCCCCCGGTATCGGGGTGGGGAGCTTGACGTATCGCCGGCGGAGTTCGCCGAACTTCGGGGACAGATCGCCACGTACGATGTCGTCGGGCCACGGCTGGCGGTGCTGTTCGAAGTCGTCGATCGGTCGCTGAACGACCGGCCGGTCGGGCCGAAGCCCAAGCGGACGACGGAGGCATGCGAGCCGATGCCAGCGTGGCTCGATCGCGACCGCGGCCGGCCGCCGACGATGGTCGATGCCGGAGCGATACCGACTGAACTTGAGGATACTATCGCGTCGATACGGAGGTTCCATGGGCTCGAATCGGGGCTCCCGAGCATCTACCGGACGATGGCCCAGTGGCCCGGCTACCTGGGACCGATGTGGGCTGACGTCGAGCCGACACTCGAATCGGACGCCTTCGATTCCGCCGTCGATCGGGCCAACGGCGTCGTCGACGACTACGTCGATTCGATGGCGTACACCCCACAGCTCACCCCCGACGCGCTTGACAAGCAAGGGGCCGAGGCGTCGACAATCGAGGCCCTCGTCGAGCTATTCGAGATGTTCAATCGGGGGGCGATCGAGAAAGTAGTTCCCGCTCTCCCGGTGTTCGCCTACACTGTCGATAGCGAGGGAGCGAGACAGCTCGGATAGCAGGCGACGGTGTCAGGCGAGCGCCGAGCCGGCACGGATGATCGTCGCTTCGCCGAAGGCCGGCCCAACGAACTGGATTCCGACCGGTCCCGCGTCGGTCTCGCCCGCCGGAACTGAAATCGCGGGCAGGTTCGCGAGATTGACCGGCACCGTGTTCGCATCTGCCAGGTACATCTGAAGCGGGTCATCGAGGCTCTCGCCAATCTCGAAGGGCGGAACGGGCATCGTTGGCGAGGCCACCACGTCGACCGATTCGAACGCTTCCTCGAAGTCCTGTTTCACCCACGCGCGGGCGTCCTGGGCCTGCTTGTAGTACTTGTCGTGATAGCCCGCAGAGAGCGCGTAGGTCCCGAGCAGTACGCGCCGCTTGACTTCCTCGCCAAAGCCCGCCTCGCGGGCGGCGGCGAACGAATCGTTCCAGTTCCCGCCCTGCTCGTCGCCGCTCGCCCCGTAGCGGACGCCGTCGAAGCGGGCGAGGTTCGAAGAAGCCTCCGACATGGCGATGACGTAGTACGCCTGGACGGCGGTTTCGACGGAGGGCAGCGAAACCTCCTCGACTGTCGCGCCCGCCGCTTCGAGTTCCTCGAGTGATTCGTCAAAGACCGCGCGGACGCCCTCCTCGGCGCCGTCGAGCAGTTCCGTCGGGACACCGATCGTGAGTCCTTCGACATCGCCGTCGGCGGCGCCCGGGTAATCGGTCTCGATCCCGTCGGGGGGCGCTCGCGTCGTCGCGTCGTTCGGATCCGGCCCGGCGATGACCTCCAGCAGTTCGGCGGCGTCCTCGACGGTCGGCGCCAGCGGACCGATCTGTTCCAGGGAGTTCGCGTAGGCGACGAGCCCGTACCGCGAGACGAGCCCGTAGGTCGGCTTGATGCCGACGACGCCACAGAAGGCGGCCGGGCAGCGCACCGAGCCGCCGGTGTCCGAACCGAGCGCGAGGTCGGCCTCGCCCGCGGCGACGGCCGCCGCCGAACCGCCCGAAGAGCCGCCGGGGACCCGACCCTCCGCAGCCGGGTTCTCCGTCGGACCGAACGCCGAGGTCTCGGTCGTCGTTCCCATGCCGAACTCGTCCATGTTCGTCTTGCCGACGATCGTCGCGCCGGCGTCGGTGAGTCGTTCGACGACCGTCGCGTCGTAGGGCGGCACGTAATCGGCCAGCGTCTCCGAGCCACAGGTCGTCCGGACGCCCGCCGTCGAGATGTTGTCTTTGATCGCGACGGTCCGGCCGTCGAGGGGGCCCGATCCGTCGCCCTCGATCGTCTCCTCGGTGATGAAGGCGTTGTGGCTCATGACACGTTCGGCCCCTTGAAGTAGCCGTCCTCGGTCTCGGGGGCGTTTCGGAGCGCTTCCTCCTGGGAGAGTCCGTCCTCGACCTCGTCGGGGCGCATCACGTTCGTGAGGTCGGCTTCGCTTTCGACCTCGGGAACGTCATCGAGAGCTTCGAAGTATTCGAGGATGTCGCCGAACTGCTCGGTGAACCGCTCGATCTCCGCCTCGTCGAGATCGATCCGGGCGAGCGACGCGACGTGGCGGACCTCCTCGTCGTCGACAGTCATACCCGTGGCTGGGTGTGCACCGTCACTAAGGGTTTCGAATGGGTGGCGAGGTACTCGGCGACAGGCGAAGGGTCACGCCTCGTCCGTCTCGTCCAACCGGGACTGGCCCTTAGAGGTGAGTTTGTAGGCGCCACCGCTCGTCGCGATGACGATGTACCCGTCCGACTGGAGGTCGTAACATTGCCGATCGACGGTAACCGGGTGTCGATCGAGCGCGTCGGCGATCCCGGAGACCGATAGCTGACCGCGTGCCGAAAGCGTCTCCAGTATTTCCCGTTCGAGACTCGGGTCCATCGTCTCTCGTTCGTTTCACTTCGGCCACCGATAATAGAGTTGTGCCCGTCCGGGAACCTCGCCGGTGGCACTCGCCTATTGGAACGGGAGATCGGGGACCAGCGAGAGGCGTCGGCGACCCGACCGATGGATGGACGTCCGCTCGCTACGTGTCATCCGATCGCGGGAATTCGCCTCATGTTATTTAATCCCCGGGGCCCGTATCTCGTCCGAAGCAATGACAGATATCGTACTTGCCGTCGATAACGACGAAGAGCGCGCTCGGCTTTCGGCCGAGGGAGTTGCGTCCCTAGACTGGGATTCGAACTCGGTCACTGTCACCGTACTCCACGTGTTCGTCGACAATCCCGAAGGAGCAAGCGTCAACCAGATCGGCTCGGTCCGGACAGCCCAGGAGGTACTCGACGCCGAGGGGATCAATACGAAGTTGGCCGAACGCAGCGGCGACCCGGCCGAACAGGTTATCGATTTCGTCGAGCAGCGGGACGCCGACGCGATCGCTCTGGCTGGCCGAAACCGGACGCCCGCGGGGAAGGCGATGTTCGGTAGCGTCTCCCAGTCGGTGATGCTCGACAGCGACGTTCCAGTAGTGTTCTGTCCAACGGCTGAGGAGTGATTTCGCTGACGCCGGAGGCGGAACCGGCCGGTACGACTACACGAGAAGCGACTCGACGTACCGGCCGAGATGATCGTCCATCCGGCGTTTGAAGCCGGCCTGTCTGGCTAGCCGATCGAACTCCCGGGCGAGAAGGCTACCGTACTGAACCGCTTTTTTGTTCCGCGTTCGGACCGATTCGGGGAGGAAATCCGAAGCACAACGGAGTGCGACCTTCCGTTGGGTACCTGAGACGAGCAGCGACCCGGGTAGTGCGAGCGCTGTCTCGACCACTCGATCGGCACACAGCGGCGCGAGAGGTTCGATCCCGGCAGCTCGGATCGCCAGCACGTCACGTTCGAGCTGTCGAGGGAGCGTTCCGACGACTTCCCGGGCGGCTCCACGGACCGTCTCCGCAGCCACCCGATCGCTTTCCGGGGCGTTCGCCACCTTCGCGTAGCCGCCGAACAGTTCGTCCGCGCCCTGTCCGACGACCATCCGGTCGTATCCGTCGGCCGCGATCGCCTCGGTGACGAGATAGAGCGAGAGCGCGATCTGGACGGCCATCGGATCGGTGCGACCGATCGCCTCGACGACCGTCGGGGTCGCCCGCTCGATGTCGTCGTGGGAAAACTCGACGACACGGAGGCTTCGATCGAGTTCCGCGGCGGCGGATCTGGCAGCCTCGACGTCGTGGCTTCCCTCGAACCCCCCAACGTACAGCGGGCCGGCGAGCCGGTCGGCGAGGATCGACGAGTCGAGTCCGCCGGAGAAGGCGACCGGCGGCGCGCCCTCGACGCTTTCGACAGCGTCAATGACGGCCGAGCGGACGGCGGATACTGCCCGTTTTTCGTCGGTGAACACGTCGGGGTCCGGAAGCGTCAACACCTGTTCGTCGCCGGAGGTGTCGCGGGCATACCCGGCCGGAACCGGCTCCGGAGACGTGAGATCAGTCGGGTCGAACCGCCAGGTCGTCGGATCGCCGGCCTCCGAGAACAGCGGGTATCGGCCGAGGGCGTCCCGAACCAGCCGGCCGTCGAGTTCGCCAGCGAAACCGTCGAGTCCCGAGAGCGGCGTTTCGGTCCGGATCGCCCGCCGGACGGCCGTCGGGTCGGCGCCGTCTAGCGCCATGGAAGCATCGACGCGACCCGGCGTTTGACGCCGCCACCGAACTGTTGAACGCTGATGAACCACGGCGTTCGCTTGCCGACGACGCTCGTCCGTCCCTCCGCGACAGCGTCGAGAACGCCCTCCGCGCTCCGGTGGTAGGCGTCGACCTCGGTGACGGCCTGGCCGACCATCTCGGCGATGTGGGCGTCGCTGCCGGCCGTCATCGGTCGGTCGCGCGCGTCAGCGAACCGCTCGGCCTGTCTGTTCGCCCGGCCGGTAAACAGCCGGGAGTTATACACTTCAATCGCGTCGGCGGCGGCGAGTTGATCACGACTGATGTGGGCGGCGACACCGTGACGTGACGTCTGAAACGGATGGGGGATGACCGCGATGCCGCCCAGGTCCCGGATTCGCGCGAGCGTCTCGTCGTACCCGAGACCGGCCGGAACGAGTTCCTCGATGCCGAGCGCCAGCACGTGACCGGCCGCACTAGAGATCTCCATGCCGGGGATGCCAACGAGGCCGTACTTCTCGGCGAGCGCGGCGGCCTCGAGCGAGGCGTCGATTTCGTCGTGGTCGGTGACCGCCAGCGCGTCGAGTCCGACCGCTTCGGCCTGCTCTAAAAGGAGTTCGACGGGATCGCGGCCGTCGTAGGACAGTTCCGAATGCGCGTGGAGCTCGACCGAAAGCACACTCGACCGTTCGCCGCGAGTCTTAAAAAGCGCCGCGATCCACTCGTAAGGGCAAGCGCTTGTATCCACGAACATGCACATGAAAAGCGATTTATTCGGTCGAAGGGAGCATACGGATGCATGAGCCTCCCGCCGTCGGACCGCGAACTCGTCGTCGAGGAACTCGGCCGTGAGCCGACGCCAGCAGAGGAAACGCTGTTCGAGAACCTCTGGAGCGAACACTGCGCGTACCGTTCCTCCCGACCGCTGCTTTCGGCCTTCGAGAGTGAGAGTGAACGGGTCGTTGTCGGTCCCGGCGACGACGCCGCGGTGATCGCCCTACCGGACCCCGAAACCGGCGAGAACAGCGATACGTACATCACGATGGGTATCGAGAGCCACAACCACCCCTCCTACGTCGATCCCTTCGACGGCGCGGCGACGGGCGTCGGCGGGATCGTCCGCGATACGATGTCGATGGGGGCCTACCCGATCGCGCTGGCAGATAGCCTCTATTTCGGCGACTTCGACCGCGAACACTCGAAATATCTCTTCGAGGGCGTCGTCGAGGGGATCTCTCACTACGGCAACTGTATCGGTGTGCCGACGGTCACCGGCAGCGTCGCGTTCCACGACGGCTACGAAGGAAACCCTCTGGTCAACGTCGCCTGCATCGGCCTGACGAACGACGATCGACTGGTGACCGCGGTCGCTGAAGAGCCGGGGAACAAACTCGTCCTCGTGGGGAACGCCACGGGCCGGGACGGCCTCGGCGGCGCTTCCTTCGCGAGCGAAAACCTCGCGGAGGACGCCGAGACTGAGGACCGACCCGCGGTCCAGGTCGGCGACCCCTACGCAGAAAAGCGGCTCGTCGAAGCCAACGAGGAACTCGTCGACGACGGGCTGATCCGGGCGGCGCGGGATCTGGGGGCGGCAGGTCTCGGTGGCGCGTCCTCGGAGCTCGTCGCGAAGGGCGGGCTCGGCGCTCAGATCGAACTCGATCGGGTCCACCAGCGCGAACCGAACATGAACGCCCTGGAGATCCTGCTCGCCGAGTCCCAAGAGCGGATGTGTTACGAAGTCCGCCCCGAGGACGTCGATCGCGTCGAGGGGATCGCCGAAAAGTACGATCTGGGCTGTTCGGTCATCGGCGAGGTGACCGAGGGGAACTACGTCTGTACGTTCGAAGGCGAGACGGTCGTCGACGTGGAGGCCGAATATCTCGCCGAAGGCGCGCCGATGAACGATCTCGAACACGTCGAACCCGAGGAGCCGGACCGTGACCGCCCCGAAGTCGGACTGGCCGAGGCCTTCGAGACGGTCGTCGGCGCACCGAACACGGCCTCGAAGGAGTGGGTCTATCGTCAGTACGACCACGAGGTCGGAACCCGGACCGCGATGAAACCCGGAGACGACGCCGCGTTGCTCGCGATCCGGGAGGCCGGCGTCGGGTTGGCGTTCTCGGCCGGCGCGGATCCGAACTGGACGGCTGCCGATCCCTACGATGGTGCCCGGGCCGCTGCCCTAGAGAACGCGACGAACCTCGCGGCGAAGGGGACGACACCGCTTGCGGCGGTCGACTGTCTCAACGGCGGAAACCCCGAAAATCCGGACGTCTATGGCGGGTTCCGTGCGATCGTCGACGGATTGGCGGACATGTGCGCCGCCCTCGACGTCCCTGTCGTCGGCGGGAACGTCTCGCTGTACAACGACTCGGCGGCTGGCCCGATCCCGCCGACGCCGACGCTCGCGATGACCGGAACAAAACCCGGATACGACGCCCCGAGCGCCGCACTGGAGGGTGACGGCGAGTTGCTGCTCGTCGGCGACGACGCACGCGAACTCGGCGGCTCCGAACTGCTCGCACAGTTCGGTGGCACCGATCAGTGCCCGACCGTTCCCGGCACGCCCGGCGCGCTGATCGAGGCGATCGCCGACGTCGCGAACTTCGAGAGCACGCACGCGACCCACGACGTGAGCCACGGGGGGCTGGCCGTCACGCTCGGGGAGATGGTCGGCGACGCCGGCGCGGACGTGACGCTTTCCGGCGACGATCCGACGGGCCGGCTGTTTTCCGAGGCTGTCGGCCGCGTCGTCGTGGAGACGGCCGGCCCAGAGGCCGTCGAAGAGCGGCTCTCGGGCGTCGCGCCCGTCAAACGGATCGGGAGGGCGACTGATACCGGCCGACTCGAACTGACGGCGGGCGGGGAAACGCTCGATTACACGGCCGACGAGATCGCGTCGCTGCGCGACGTCATCGAGGCCGACCTGGAATAGCGTCGAGGGCAGCCGACAGCCGGTGTTTCGCCCCGTCAAGGGTCGGCGGTGTTTCCTCGAATCTCGTGCCGACCCTGACGCTGAACCACGCCAGGACGATCCCGAAGATCGCGTCGGTTGCCCAGTGGATGCCGAGATACATCGTCGAGACGACGACGCTGGCGGCGAGGGCGGCCGCGATGGGGATCCACAGCGGATACTCGTCCCGCGTCGTCCACGCGAGCAGCGCGGCCGTCACGGCCATCGACGTGTGAAGCGACGGGAAGACGTTCGTTTCGTGGTTTACCGCGTCCGTCACGAACTGATACTGGGTGTACTGGCTGAACAACAGCCCCTCGGCCTGCTCGGCGAGGAGGTTTCGGGGACCGTAGGCGATGAAGACGATATAACAGAGGACGCCCAACAGATAGTTCGTTCCGTAGGCGACGATCGTCCGGCGGAGCGGTTCGGGCCGCGGGAGCGCGAAGTAGGCGACGAGCGGGAAGGCGAGGAGGAACACGTAGCCGTACACGTACACGAAAGAGAAGTACGCCGTGAGTTCCGGGGTCGCCATCGACTGGATCCAGACGACGATCTGTGGCGTCTCCTCCGGGAACAGGGGCCAAAGCAGCAGGCCGTCGATACGCTCGAGCCACCCGGTGATCCGGACTCCGACGAGCCACGAGATATCGGGCCCGATATCGCGTGCGATCTTGTTGGCGACAAGAACGACGCCGAGGAGCCCAACGTACGGTGCGACCGAAGCGAACCGCTCTCGATACGCCCGTCGTGTTTCGATAATCCGATCGCGGCCGACGAGAAGCGCCGTCGTCGTCGCAAGCAGTAGCAACACGACACCGATTAGCTGTCCGAGGACGAGCAACAGCGTCATGTCGGACCCCTCCTGACCAGCTTTCCGCTGTCGTACTGGTAGCCGGCTTCCTGGAACGCCTCCCGTGCCGCCGCTTCATCGAGCGTGCCATCAGTTCCGAAGAACGGCCGGCTCGCCTCGCCGTCCCACAGAAGATCACCCGGGGCCCACTGTCCCTTCAACGGCACCTCGGACGGAATTCCGTAGCCGTCCAGCGAATCGGCGACAGTGGCTTCCCGATCGATATGTCCGGCGATCGCTCGACGGAAGTTCGGATCCACCATCGGTGCCCGACGGCAGTTGTAGCCGATATGGTAGAAAAACTCGGTCCCGCGGGCGGTCAACGAGATGTCATCGCTGCGGACGATCCGGGGAACGACGCTGGCCTGTAGCCCGTCCGCGGTAGCGTCGGCGCGATCCTCGAGGAGAATCTCTACCGCGGCGTCGTCCGAGGGTGCGACCGTGAACTCGATCCGTTCGAACGGTCGGTCTTCGAGAAATCGGTCGGGGATCCCGTCGTCATGGCCGGTATGGAGGAAATGGTCCGGAAAGACTTCGAGCGAAAGCGATTCGTCGGCGGTGGCTTCCACGAACTGCAGCGGTCCGCTTCCGATCGCCGCCTCGTTGGAGTCGACGAGCGCCTGCGTCGTCCGGCCGCCGAGTTCTAACCCGGCAATTTCGGCCGAATCGGCTCGTTCACGCCAGATGTGCGCCGGCAGGATCGGAACCGCGAGCGAACGGCGGGCCACGGATCGGTTCCCCGTCGTGAACTGGAGACGAAAGCGGCGGTCGTCCTGGACAGCGACGGAATCGACGAGCGAAACCCGGCCGCGTCGCCACGGGGTCGGAACCGGCGTATCGAACGCGCCGAGTGACGTGTCGCTCAGGAACTCGTAGGTGAACGCGACGTCCCGAGCGGTGACGGGCTTGCCGTCGTGCCAGGGCGTTTCGCGGAGTCGAACCGTCGCCGAGAGGATTTCACCGTCGGTCCACTCGACGCTCCCGGCGAGCCAGGGAATCGGATCCGGCTCAGAGTCGGGAAGAGAATTGTTCCGTATGGACCGGATCAGCGGATCGTACAGGAGACCGGTGAAGTTCGCCTGATTCCGGTACTCGACTGCAAGTGGGTTCCTGTTTCTGGTGATACGACCGTCGCCGAGAAGCAGCTGAAGTGTCGATTCGGAGCCGACACGGTCGATCCCGAAGTAATCGGGCGGACGTCCAGGGCCGCCGTCCGGCCATCCCTCGAACCGGTCGTTCCGGACGGCCCCGAGGTGATCGGGAAAGCACACGACTGTAAAGGGCTGTTCTCTGACCATCTGTCGCTGTATCTCGTGAACGGTGTCGATCCGTTCCTCGCCCTCGTCCGTTCGCTGTTCGTCGAGAATCTCGTCCAGCGTGAGATCGGCAAATCCGAAGGGGTTCTGCCAGCCGGATTCTTCGGCGTACGGCGAGTATAGCATCGATCGGAGCTCGTCCGGATCCCCGTGGCTCGGATACCGCGCGACGTACAGATCGAAGTCGTGGTTGACGAGAACGTCCCGAAACAGGACATCGGGACGCACCGGATCGATCACGATGTCGATCCCGGAGCGCCGCAGGTTCTCGGCGAGCCTAGTCGCGATCCGAACCGCGTAGGGGTCCTCGGAGGCGGGCAGCGTGGCGATCGAAAGCGACAGCTGATCGACCTCCTGTCGCCCGACGAGGTTCCGAACGTTTCCCATACAGCCGGCAGTGGTGGTGGCCACACCCGCGGCTCCCGCCAGGAACGCTCGACGACCGCCGGACGGTCCGGATCCCATTCTCGATAGAACTGGTGTGCGGACGTATATAAATTCCATTGTCAGATGGGATGTGCCCCGGTCCGCATCGGACGTGCGGGGCCAACGGTCAGACGTACCCGAAGAGCGACGCCGAGAGGACGAGCAGCCAGCCGAAAGCGCCGATACGGAGCGGAGCGGGGCGATCCGAGCGGTCGGCGCTCATAGCGCCGCCGACGGCGATCAGCCCGGCGGCGATCAGCACGGCCCCGCGGTGGAGAACGATCCGCAACGGGAGCACGGCGACGCCCATCGCCGCGAAGTCGACGACGATTGCGACCCCGAGCCCCAGAACTGCCAGCGCGAAGGCCCACGTTCCGTCGCTTCCCCGCCCGAAGTAGTACGCGATTGCCGGGAGTCCGACGACCAGGCCGATGTACAGCGGCGCGGCGATGATCTTTGGCGACACCGAAAGAAACATTTCACCACCGATACCGAGCCAGCGGACCGCAGTGTAGAGCCCGAAGAGCCCGCCGCCGAGCGTGAGTTCGCGGCGGCGGCGGTCGAACGAGCGGGCGAGTTCTCGGGCCAGCGTCCGCGTGCGTCCGGCGAGTCCGAAAAGCAAGATCGGGACGATAGCCCCTGCAAGTTCGATCCCCGACGCCCAGCCATCACCGTCAGCCGTCCCGTTCTCGAACGGGATCCTGACGACCGTACGTGCGGCGGGGTCGTCCATGAACTCGCGTTCGAGTTCGCGCTGTGGCTCGCTGATCCCGGTGACAGTGTGACGAAGCCGGAACCAGTCCCAGTGCTCCTCGTGGATCTGGACCGCGGTCCACTCGCCGGCCGGGTCGTCGTACGCGCGGATGTGGCTCCGTTTTCCCAGGTACGTCCCGGCGTGGAGCTGGTAAGATTCGTCGATCCAGACGCCGCCGTCGTCGGTCTCGAAATAGGTGTACCGGGTCGCACCCTTAGCCTCGTTCCAGGCGATTACCTCGTCGATATTCCCGGCGTCTGGATCGATTTCGACCCGTTCTGGCGAGACCGTCTCGGCGTCGGCTTCGCCTTCGTGAACCTGTTCGTCAGTCCACTCGAGGGCGGACCGTTCGGTCAAGACAGTTCTGACGTCGGCGGGACGACCGTAGAAGATCATGTTGATACCGAGCGTCCGGCCCCCGTAACTCTGTGTTCGAGCCGTGTAGGGCCACAACTGTGTCCCGTCGTCGTCGGGCGTGACAAGCTGTGGCTCCGCAGGCTCCTCGGGGGGTACACCGACCAGCGGCCACTCGGCAAGCACGATCGCGCCGCCGAGACACGCGAGAAGCACGACGGCGGCGGCGATCCACGCCGCTTCGCTGTCGGATCCGAGCGTGCCATCGCGGACGGACATCGTGTACTCCGAGCGGCCCGAAAAACAAATACCTATGGCCGGCCGGCCTGGCCCCACGAAATATGTCGGTAGGTGCCGGATCCGGTTCCCGGCTCAGTACTTCGGATCGGCGCCGCACAGCTCGTAAACGTCGTCCATGACTTCCGCGCGGCGCGAGCGCCAGGCCTCGAGTCCGTCGCTCGTGGTCGGGTAGTCGTCGTAGACCGACTTCAGCTCCGTCGCGAGCTCGTTGAGCTGTTTCAACTCGAACAGCGTCCCCCAGTGGCCGAACGTCTTGATCGCCGTCTTGATTTTTAGCGGCCAGCTCATCGAGGTCGTTCCCTCCAGGGCGAGCGCGTCGGCGAGCTGTTGGCCGGGCATCGCGCTCACGATGTCGACCAGCTCATTGACGTCGTAAGTGCCGCCCCAGATGTTGTACAGATCCATCGCAGCGAAGCGCTTGCCGAAGTCGGTCTGGACGCGACGGTTGTACTCCCACAGCGCGTCCTCGTCGTCCGTCGCCCCGTCGGCGATCGCTTCCATCGCCGCCTCGGCGGCCCAGGTGCCGGCCTTCGCAGCTCCCGGAATCCCGCCACCGGTACAGGGGTTGACATGGGCGGCGGCGTCGCCGACAGCCATGTAGCCCGGTGCGACAGCCGAATCGTATGGGCGTCGGGTCGGCAGCGCCGCGCCGAGTTTGTTCTTGACCGTCGCGCCCTCGAACTCGGGGCGGTTTCGGACGTCTTCTTTGAGATGCTCGACCAGCTTCATCGGCTCTTTGTTCATCTGAAAGCCCAGCCCGACGTTGATCTCCGTCGGCGTTCGCGGGAAGTACCACAGATAGCCGAGTTCGGCGGTCGGTTTGAACACGATCGCGTTGTGCCACTCGACCGGTTCGTCGATTTCGATGACTTCCCGGTAGGCCGAACAGAACTGCTGGTAATTGACGTTGGTATCGAAGGTCGTGTCCTCGAAGTCGGTTTTGTCCTGCAGCAGCGATAGCGAGCCGGCAGCGTCGATGACGACGTCGGCCTCGTACTCGGTGACTGAACCGCGTTTCGTCGTGGTGACACCGGTCACTGCGCCGTTCTGAACGACGTCCTGGACGACGGTCTCGTAGTGGATGTCAGCCCCGGCGCGGTCGGCCTCCTCGAGGAGGACTTCACCGTAGCGTTTCCGGTCGACGATCGCGCCGCTCCCGCCACGGAACCCGATATCCAGGTTCTCGTCGGTTTTGGGGTTCTCGAAGCGGGCGAGGGTGATCCCCTCGTTGGTGAACGATTCCTCGCGGAGATAATCAAGGTCGATGACCTCGGGGAACGTGCTCGTCCCCTTGATGGCGTCACCGCAGGCGATGCGGCCACCTTCGTCTTCGGTCTTGCGCTCGAGGACGGCGACGTCGAGACCGTCCCGGGCGGCCGTCGCCGCGGCGAAACAGCCGGCTGTTCCGCCGCCGACGACGACGATATCGTACGATTCGCGGGGCATATACACCGTGTAGATCCTCGGAGTTAAATAATCCATCCGTTGGGCTTCGCGACGGTGATCGCTTCGGCGGGGGGAGCGCTGTTCGATTATCTCGACTGAAACCTCACCCTCGAAGCGTCAGAGCGGCCGCGAGAAGCGTTTCGAGCGCCAACACCGCGGCGAGAAGTCCGAAAGCGACCGACCAGCCCGCTACCTCGGAGAGCGCGCCGACGACGACGCTTCCGAGCGCGCCGAGCGTCATGTAGACGGTTCGGACCAAGCCGAACCCGGCGGCCCGTTCATCGGAACTGAGGATATCCATGAATCGCGATTGGACGGGCGCACCCCACGACATCCCGAGACCGACGAGCGGGATCGCGGCGAGAACGGCGACACCGGTGCCGACGACGAGCGTCCCGTAGCCGAGGATACCGGTGCCGAACGCTCCGACTGCGACCGGATCGCGACCGATCCGATCCGAGAGGGTCCCTAGGAGGGGCTGTGAGACACCGTGAACGACGAAATATGCCGAAAAAAGCAGACTCGCGGTCGCCGCCGACTGGCCGTGATAACCGATGAGGAACGCCGGAAGGAACGACGCCGTAGCTTGCCAGCAGAACGCACCGCCGATGGACATAAGCGTCGTGTATCGGATCTCAGGGCGATCCAGCAGCCGCCGGAGCGGACCGATTTCGAACCGCGAGCGCATCGTCGTTTCGGGCTGGGCGGGCGGCGTCGGCTCGATCCGGTGCCAAAACAGGACGAAGACTGGAAGCGCAACCACTGCCCCGAGAAGGAGCGCCGGCCGCCAGCCGTACCGAACTCCGACGGCCGCTGCCGCGACCGGCGCGACGAGCCCCGCGACCGGCCCGCCGGTCACGTGAATCCCGATCGCTCGGCCGACGCGATCGAAGTGACGGGCCAGAAAGGAGGTCGCGACCGTGTAGTGGAGCCCCGCTCCGCCCCCGAGGACGACGGCGGTGACAGCGAAGACAGCGTAGTTCGGTGCGGCAGCCAAAAGAAGGCTCGCGACGGCAGTCAGTCCCACCGCGAGCAGGATCACATATCGTTCACCGAACCGATCCGCAAGGACGCCGCTGGGGAACTGCGAGAGGGCGTAGGCGGCCCACATTCCGGTGAGCGCGAGTCCGACGGCCCCCCTCGAAACGGCAAATTCGGTGGTAATCTGTGGGACCACCGGACTAATGACGAGCCGAGCGACCATCGTCGCGGTAAAGGCGAGCGTACACAGCGCAAGGGCGACGTATCTGTACTGCACGACACACCGGATTTACCGCCGGGTGTCAACAGGCTTTCGATCAGTTGTACGGGCGAACACGCTGGTGATTAGCGCGGCGGAATTGGCGGGTGGTTTTTCGCCAGCGACGGGAGACGCAACCGTTTTTCGTAGACGCCCCCGAGTGTCAACTATGAAAACTGACTACGATATCCCCGATCGGAACGGGATGCCGGGACTGGGACTCGGAACGTGGCAGAACGACGATCCCGAGGCGTGCTCGGAATCGGTCCGCGTCGCTCTCGAAACCGGATACAGGCATATCGACACCGCACAGGCGTACGGAAACGAGGCCGCCGTCGGCCGGGGGATCGCCGCCGCCGATGTCGACCGCGATGCGGTCTTTCTCGCGACGAAGCTGTGGATCGACAATCTCAGCTACGACGCGGTGTTCGAGTCGGCCGCCGAGAGCCTCGACCGACTCGGAACCGAGTACCTGGATCTGCTGTACGTCCACTGGCCGGCCGGAGACTACGATCCCGAGGGAACGCTCGGGGCGCTCGAAGAACTGTACGAGGACGGCGTCGTCGACCGGATCGGCGTCTCGAACTTCGAGCCGAGCCACGTCGAGCGGGCCCAGGAAGTCCTCGACGCCCCGATCTTCGCCAACCAGATCGAGGTCCACCCCCTCCTCCAGCAGCGCCGATTGCGGGAGTTCTGCGCCGAACAGGGGATCGAGGTCGTCGCCTACTCCCCGCTCGCCCGTGGGAACATCTTCGAGAACGAGACGCTCGCCTCGATCGCCGCGGACTACGACGCCAGCGAGGCACAGGTCACTCTCGCGTGGCTCCGACAGCACGGACTCACGCCGATTCCGAAGGCGACTGGCGGCGACCACATCCGCGACAACTGGGCATCGCTGGGGATCGAATTGAGCGACGCGGCTACCGACCGGATCGACGCCATCGAGGAACGGAACCGGTTCGTCGATCCCAGCTTCGGCCCCGACGCCTGGTAACACGTCTCAGTCGGGTTCGGACCGGCCGGATGCCGGAACCTATTTTTGTGCCCGCTGGCAGAGTTCGGGTATGGCAGACGGCGGCCTCATGGAGGGGATCAAGATCGACGTCGTTCGGCTCCACGAGACGTGGATGGAACTCGTGTTCCCCCGGCAGCGGACGGCCGTCCACAGCGTGCTCGGCAAGTGGCAGCCCCGGAACCGCGGCGACCGGCTGAAGTACCAGCTCTGGGCGGCGATCGGTGCGCCTATCGTCGGGCTGTTGTATCCACTCTTGCTCGTCGGCTTTGCGGTCCGGTTCAATGCTCGCCGGTTCGATAGCGCGACGACCCGGCTTGGAATCGTCGGCGTCGTCGTGCTGACGGCGGTTCTGTGGGGCGGTCTAACCGCCGTCGCGAGGATCCGACTCGAATTCGGCGGCTTCGTTGCGGTCGGTTCCGCCAGCGCCGTTGCGGTCGTCTCGGCGGCACTGGCCGCGGTGTTTATGCGCCTCGGCGGCCGGGGAACGAGCGTCTTCATCGGGTATCCGTTCGCGATGAACGCACTCTTTCTTCCGCCGATCGTCGCGGCGCTGTACGATCCTTCGTTGAGCGGCGTCCTCGATCAAAGCGAGACACTGGCGATCTTCTTGCTCGATAACGTGCTTTACGTCTACGACATCAACGAGTACCTCCGGGCGAGCTTCACGCTCGAAGGTATCGGCGTCCTCCTGATGTGGGTCGGCATCGCGACGCCTGTGGGATGGTTCCTCGGGATCGTGGTCACGCTCGCGGACCTGGTCCGTCCGCGGTCCGGCGACGGGAACAGCGGAGACACTGCCGAGGACTCGGAGTAACACCTGGCCCGGGATCGCTCCGGATTACAGCGTATAGTCGTGGGTGCCGTCCTCGGTTTCCAGCGTCGCGACGAGTAGTTCGATGACGGCCCCGAGATCGGACTCATGGACGCATTCAGTCGGGGTGTGGAGATATCGAGTCGGAACCGAGATAGCGCCGGCGGGCGTCGCGCCGCCGGCGCGTTGGAGGCCGCCCGTGTCGGTGCCGCCGGCCGGCAACACCTCCAGTTGGTGTTCGATGGCACGGTTCTCGGCGATATCCCGGATCCGCCGGTGGAGCTTGTGGTTCGTGATGGCGCTCGAGTCTTTCAGTTTGATCGCCGCGCCCTCACCGAGTCGAGTGACCTGCTCGCCCGGCTCGAAACCGGGGACGTCGTTGGCGACCGTCGTGTCCAAGACGATGACGAGGTCAGGGTCGAGATCGACGCCGAGCGCCTGCGCGCCCCGAAGCCCGACCTCCTCTTGGGTGGTCGCCGCGAAGTGGACGTTTACGCTCGGGTGGTTGAGCCGTCGGGCCGCCTCGATCATCGCGAGGACGGACACGCGGTTGTCGAGCGATTTCCCAGTGAGGAACTCGCCGACCCGCTCGGTGCGCTGAGAGAGCGTCACAAGGTCGCCAACAGCGACCTGTTCCTCGACGGACTCGCTTTCGAGGCCGAGATCGACGCGGACGTCCTCGACCTCCGGAGTTGCCTCTCGCTCCTCGTCGGACAGTGTGTGCGGCGGCACGGAGCCGATAACGCCGGGGAGGTCGCCGTCGTCGGTGTGGACCGTGACGCGCTGGGCCCGGAGCACCCGGGGGTCCCAGCCGCCGAGCGCGTCGAGTTCGAGAAAGCCGTCGTCATCGACGTGTCGGATCATGAAGCCGATCTCGTCGACGTGGGCGGCGACGACCACATCGTACGCGCGCTCGCCTTCCAGTGTCCCGACGAGGTTCCCCATCGCATCCGACTGGAGCCGGTCGACTGAGCCCTCAAGTTCGGTGCGGACGAGATCACGAACCCGATCCTCGTAACCGGGAACGCCACGCGTTTCAGTGAGTTCGACGAGCAACTCGTAGTCGAAACCGTCTGACATACCGGTCGTTCGGCGGTCAGTCGTGAATAAACTACGGTCGCGGCGGTACTCAGTTGGCGGCGGGATCGTCGATTAGCTCCGGCACGGCGTACGTCTCGAGCGTGTCGACCACGGACAGTCCGAGCGTCGCATCGGGATCGATGCGGCGTTCCCGTCGGCCGTCGACGAGCAGTTCGACCGGCGTTTCGTCGCGCTCGACGGCCAGTTCGACCGCCTCTATCGGGAGCATCCAGTGGCCGGCCGACGTCGAGAAGGGGGCGATCGGAACGACGGAGGCGATACCGGTCCCTGAGGCAACGACGGGGCCCCCGGCGCGCCGGTTGTAGCCGTGGCTGCCCGCCGGGGTCGAGGCAACGACGCCGTCGGCCCTGAACCGTGCGATCTGATCGTCACGGTCGGCGACCGAGAACTCCGAGATCCGAGCCGGTTCGGCGGCCATGAGCGCCACGTCGAAGACGGCGTCGATCGAGCCGAACGGGCCGGAAACGGCGACGACCGGGTGGCCTTCGACGCTCGCGTCCCCGCCGAAGAGCCGATCGAGCGCGGCCCCGATCCGATCGCGCGGCACCGAGGGGAGCCCCTCACTGTCGACGATCAGCGCCGGGACGTCGACCGTCGAGCGCACGAGGTCGACGACGGACCGATCACCGTCGACGAGGACGCACTCGACGTCATCGACGGCGATGGTGTCGTCCGAGGCCGCGACGCAGCCGGCGGCTTCGACCGCTTCGGCGAGCTGTTCGTCACCGAGGACGCCGACACGCTGTCCGCTCATCTGCCGGAGGAAGGGTCGGGGGGATAAAAAGTCCCCCGTCGGGCGGCCACGGGAGGCTTTTTGTCCCCTCACCGCAAGCCTCGGGGTATGTACAGCGTACTCGAAGCCTGGCGGCCGACGGTCGACGAGACCATCGCGTCGCTGCTTCCCCGAACGATCGACGAGGGTTATCTCGCGGACTTCTTCGGCGAGCCAACGTACGCCTACGACGCGACAGCGCTTCAGGGAGCGCTTTCCGATCCGATTTGGGAGCTGTTGGATCGGGGCGGTAAACGCTGGCGAGCGATCCTCTTTTTATTGTTCGTCGAGGCGTTCGGCGACGATCCGGAGACGTACCTCGAGTATGCCGCAGTCCCCGAGATACTCCACAACGGCACGATCATCGTCGACGACGTCGAGGACGGGGCGACCCATCGCCGGGGAGGTCCCGCGCTCCATCGCGCCCACGGGACTGACATCGCACTCAACGCCGGCAACGCGATGTATTTTCTCCCCCTCAAGATCATCACGCGGAACCCGGCTGATCTCTCGCCGGAACTCAGACTCCACGCCTACGAGATGCTGATGTACGAACTCAACCGGACGCATCTCGGACAGGGGATGGACATCCGGTGGCACAACGAAAAAGAGATCGACATCACGGAGTCGGAGTATCTGGAGATGTGCGCCTGCAAGACCGGCTGTCTCGGCCGCATCGTCGCCCGGTTGGCCGCGATCGTCACTGACAACCGCGAACTTGAGGACGCAGTCGCGGCGTACGCAGAGGAGATGTCGATCGCCTTCCAGATCGCCGACGACGTCCTCGACATCGAGCACGCCCTCGAAGAGGGCGGCGAGTTCGGGAAGGGCGTCGGGAACGACGTTCGCGAGGGCAAAAAGACGCTGATGGTGATCCACGCCGTCGAGAACGCGTCGCTCGCCGAGGCCGAGCGCTTAGAGGAGATCCTGTGGGCAGAGGAAAACACCGACGAGGAAGTGAAAGAAGCCGTCGGCATCCTCGAAGCGACCGGTAGCGTCGACTACGCCCGCGAGGCCGCGGTCGAGCTCTCGGAGTCCTCGAAGGCGCATCTGGCGGATCTCGATCTGGCGGCCGAACCCGCCGAAAAGCTCGCTTCCTTTGCCGATTTCGTCGTCGACCGGGACGCCTAAGTTACTCGCCGTAGACGCTCGCCGCGTCGAATCCGAGCTCTTCGACGCCGTCGACGATCGTCTCTTGATCGGCGTCGGCCTCGTAGTAGAAGACGACGTCGTAGGTCCCCTCCCGCATCAGTTGCTGGCATTCCCAGACGAACTCGTCGTCGTCGAGCGTGAGTCCCTGATGTTGGTTGATACCGAACTCTTCGTCGTCGGTTCCGGAGTAAACGTACGTCTCGGTGGGCTCGAAGCCGGCCGCCTCGGCAATGACGTCGCCGACGTCGATCGTCGCTTGGTGCAGCGTCGGTTCCTCGTCGCTCGTGAGTTCGGTGCTGACGATGACGCCGTTGAGCTGAATCTCGCCGGGTTCGAGGAGCGCTTTTGTCCGGGCGTACAGATCGTCGTCGAGAGTCTCGCTCATGCTTGGGACATCGCCGCCGAGCGTAATACAGGTCACGATCCACTATCGGACCGGCGGTAACCGCGGTCCGTCCTGTCCCGAGAGACAGTTTGAGGGGCCTCGCGGGGCCGGCAAACTTGGATCGATAAAAGAATAATATCATGATTAATGTATGCCAAAGAGTAGCAAACGCTTTTATTATACGCACACGAACTACGAGCAACGCCCAACCGGGCGGAGTGATACTAATGACTGAAAACATCGTCTGGCGAATCGCAGGCGGTTCCGGTGACGGGATCGACTCGACGAGTCAGAACTTCGCGAAAGCGTTGATGCGGTCGGGGCTCCACGTGTTCACCCACCGTCACTATCCGTCGCGCATCCGTGGCGGTCACACCTATGTGGAAATCAGAGCCGGGCCGGAACCGATCCGATCCCGTGGCGATGGCTATAACTTCCTGTTGGCGCTGGGTGACTCGTTCGCCCGAAATCCCCAAGAGGAGGCCTACTACGGCGACGAGGAGACCAAGCCGCTGAGCGAGAACCTCGACGAACTCCGGGAAGGCGGCGTCATCGTCTACGACGAGGGGCTGATCGATATCGACGAGATCCCGAACTTCGAGGAACGGGCCGAAGAGAACGATTGGCACGTCTACCCGCTTGATCTCCGGGCGAGGGCGCGGGAGAACGGTCGGGAAGTCATGCGCAACACGGCGGGCGTCGGTGCGACCGCCGCACTCTTAGAGTACGATCTCGACCATATCCAGGATCTGATGGCCGACGCGATGTCCGGCGACGTCCTCGAAACGAACCTCGACATCCTGGAGGACACCTACGAGGACGTCAACGAGATGGAGTTCACCCACGACCTCCGGATGCCGAGCGGCGAGCACGACGAAGAGCAGGTCCTGCTCTCCGGTAGCAACGCGATCGCCTACGGTTCGCTCGATGCCGGCTGTCGGTTCATCTCCGGCTATCCGATGACACCGTGGACGGAGGTGTTCACCCTGATGAACCAGCATCTCCCGGAAGTCGGTGGGATCGCCGAGCAGGTCGAAGACGAGATCGCCGCCGCGGCGCTCGCGATCGGCGCTTCACACGCCGGCGTCAAAGCGATGTCCGGCAGCAGTGGCGGCGGCTTCTCGCTGATGAGCGAACCGCTTGGACTGGCGGAGATGACCGAAACGCCGGTGGTCTTGATCGAGGCGACCCGGGCGGGGCCCTCGACCGGAATGCCGACCAAGCCCGAACAGAGCGACCTCGAACACGTCCTCTATACGAGCCAGGGCGACTCGAATCGAGTCGTGTTCGCCCCCGGAAACGTTCGGGAAGCCTACGAGCAGACCCGATCGGCCTTCGAGATGGCCTACGAATACCAGCTACCGGCCATCGTCCTCTACGATCAGAAGCTCTCCGGTGAGTTGCGAAACGTCGACGAGTCCTTCTTCGATCGCCAGCCGGACCCGGATCTGGGGGCGACGCTCACGGAAGAAGAGATCGCCGAGGCGGCCCACCACGCCTCCGGGAAATTCAGTCGCTACCAGCGCGATCCCGACAACGACCGGGGCGTCTCACCGCGTTCGCTCCCCGGCCAGAAGGGCGGCCGGCATCTCGCCTCCGGGAACGAGCACAACGAGCAGGGCCACATCAGCGAGGATCCCGCGAACCGCGCCGCACAGATGCAGCGGCGGATGCGAAAGCTCGAATCGATCCGCGAGGAACTCGACGCCAAGGAGTCGAGCCACCAGACGTACCATGGCCCCGAGGAGGCCGACTACGGGATCATCACATTCGGCAGCCAGCAGGGCACGGTCGAGGAGGCCGTCGACCGGCTGACCGACGAGGGCCACAGCGTCAAGTCGCTCGGCGTCTCTGGGATGATGCCGCTGGCCGAAGCGGAGATCAGCGAGTTCCTCTCGTCGGTCGACGAGGCGCTGGTCGTCGAGATGACCGGCTCCGCGCAGTTCCGCGGACTCATCCAGAAAGAACTGGGCCGCTTCGGCCCGAAGATGCACAGCCTCCTCAAGTACAACGGCAACCCCTTCGAACCCAGCGAGATCGTCGACGGGTTCGAGAGTATAATCGGAGAGGACGAACCCGCGCCGACGACCCAGTTCGTCCCCGCGGCAGGTGATTAATCATGAGTGCATTCAACGCGATCGGTGAGAAACGAGAGGTAGAGCGAGAGGACTTCACGCCCGGCATCGAGCCCCAGGCGACGTGGTGTCCGGGCTGTGGCGACTTCAGCGTGCTGAAGGCGCTGAAGGGCGCGATGACCGATCTCGGCAAGAACCCGGAGGAGGTACTCGTCGCGACCGGGATCGGCTGTTCGGGCAAGCTCAATAGCTACTTCGACAGCTACGGGATCCACACGCTGCACGGGCGGGCACTCCCCGTCGCACGGGCGGCCAAACTCGCAAATCCCGACCTCGAAGTCGTCGCCGCCGGCGGCGACGGCGATGGCTACGGGATCGGCGGCAACCACTTCATGCACACCGCCCGCGAGAACCACGATATGGCCTATATCGTGTTCAACAACGAGATCTTCGGGCTGACGAAGGGCCAGACGTCGCCGACGAGCCCGAAGGGTCACAAATCGAAGACACAGCCGCACGGCTCGGCGAAGGACCCGATCCGGCCGCTTTCGCTTGCGCTTACCTCTGGGGCCTCCTACGTCGCCCGGACAGCCGCGGTCAATCCAAACCAGGCCCAAGAGATCGTCAAGGAAGCGATCGAGCACGACGGGTTCGCCCACGTCGACTTCCTCACGCAGTGTCCGACCTGGAACAAGGACGCCAAACAGTACGTCCCGTACATCGACATCCAGCAGAACGACGACTACGACTTCGACGTTACCGACCGGAAGGAAGCCGCCGAGATGATGTACGAGACCGAGTCGGCGCTGTACGAAGGCGAAGTTCTGACCGGGCGGTTCTACCGCGAGGAGGGACGCCGTACCTACGGCCAGGAGAAACGGGCCCACGGCGACATGCCGGAAGAACCGCTCGCCGAGCGGTATCACGACGACGACTACGAGTGGGAGCGCAGCTACGACCTGCTGGACGCCCACAAATAACGGTTCCCCGACGCCCGGTTTTATTTCCGAATCGCGCCGCCAGTAGCCACCCGGCCATCGCCGTTGAAAGCTGTCGGACCGCCAGGTGGCTATCGACGCGCCGGCCGCCTTGTCAGGCTGAGCTGCCGCCACGGGGCCGAAGCGGTCCTGCCGACAGCGAAGACGCGTCCAGAGACGACGAACCAGCAGAACGGAACGGACACCCCGACGTTTACGCCGTGGGCACGCCAAGAGTGTCCGATGCGACTTCACTGGCACCGGCGGGACCTGCGGCTCGCGGACAATCGCGGTCTGGCGGACGCACCCGACCCGCCGCTGGGGATTTTCGTCTTCGACGACGCTGTGTTGGACCACGCAGGCGCGCCGCGCGTAGCGTTCATGCTCGATGCCATAGAACAGCTCCGGGCAGCCTATCGCGAGCGGGGCTCGGAACTCCTCGTCCGGCAGGGCGATCCGGCGACGGTAGTGCCCGGGCTCGCCGACAGCTTCGGTGCTGAGTTCGTCTCCTGGAACCGCGATTACTCGGGGCTCGCGCGCGAACGCGACGAGCGAGTGACTGAGGCGCTGAAAGCCGACGGCGTTCAGCCACAGAAGTTCCACGACGCGATCTGTCATGAACCGGGCTCGATCACGACGAACGCGGGCGATCCCTACTCGGTGTACACGTACTTCTGGAAGAAGTGGCGCGACCGGGAGAAAGACGATCCACGAGCGATCCCGACGCTCGCCGAAGCCGACGACGAAACGCCGATCCCGACGCTCGCCGATCTGGGATTCGAAACCCCGGACGGGACCGTGCCGCCCGCCGGAACTGCCGCGGCCAGAAAGCGGCTCGACTCGTTCCTCGAGGCGGATGTGTTCCGATATGAGGAAGCCCGAGATTATCCCGACGAACACTGTACGTCGCGGCTATCGCCGCACTTGAAGTTCGGGACGATCGGAATCCGTGAACTCGATGAACGGGTCCGAGAGACTCTCGAATCAGTCGACGGTGAAAAACGGGAGTCGGTCGCCGAGTTCCGCTCACAGCTCGCCTGGCGGGAGTTCTACACCCACGTTCTGTACTTCAACCCCGAGGTCGTAACCGAGAACTACAAAACGTACGAGCATCCGATCGAGTGGGAGGACGACGAGGAGCTACTCGCGGCGTGGAAGCGCGGCGAGACGGGGTATCCGATCGTCGACGCAGGAATGCGCCAGCTCAGATCGGAATCGTACATGCACAATCGGGTGCGGATGATCGTCGCCTCGTTTCTGACGAAGGATCTGTTGATCGACTGGCGGGAGGGCTACGAGCACTTCCGGGCGCTACTCGTCGATCACGACACGGCCAACGACAACGGCGGCTGGCAGTGGGCCGCCTCAACCGGCACCGACGCCCAGCCGTATTTCCGGATCTTCAATCCGATGACACAGGGCGAGCGGTACGACCCGGACGCCGAGTACATAACGGCATACGTGCCCGAACTCCGCGGTGTCGATCCCGAAATCATCCACACGTGGCACGAGTGCACGCCGACCCAGCGGGCGAACGCTGCGCCCGAGTATCCCGAGCCGATCGTCGACCACAGCGAACGACGGGAGGCGGCGCTCGCAATGTTCGAGGAGGCCAGAGGCGGAAGCGACTGATTGGCCGATATCTCGTCAGGGACCCGGCGTGAACGCCGGACTGGAAGCATCGGCAGGAGATCTGTGCGAAAACGAATAAAAACACCCACAAAATAGAGGCATGTTATCATGCCTTCATGAACCTTTAACAGGTTTGCGGGAGTGTACTACATTTGGAGGACGATATAAATGCCCGAACATTCCAACCCCGAGTTGCCGCCGCTCCCGTACGACTACGACGCCCTCGAGCCGTCGATCTCCGAGCAGGTCGTGACGTGGCATCACGACACCCACCATCAGGGCTACGTTAACGGCCTCGAATCGGCCGAGGAGACGCTGGCCGAGAACCGCGAGGCCGGCGAGTTCGGCAGCTCCGCCGCCGCGATCCAAAACGTAACCCACAACGGCTGTGGACACTACCTCCACACGCTGTTCTGGGAGAACATGGATCCCAACGGCGGCGGCGAGCCGTCGGGCGATCTCGCCGACCGAATCGAGGAGGACTTCGGCTCCTACGAAGGCTGGAAGGGCGAGTTCGAGGCCGCCGCGGGCGCCGCGGGCGGCTGGGCGTTGCTCGTCTACGATCCGGTCTCGGATCAGTTGCGCAACCTCGTCGTGGACAAACACGACCAGGGTGCGCTGTGGGGGAGCCATCCCATCCTCGCGCTTGACGTCTGGGAGCACTCCTACTACTACGACTACGGTCCGGACCGCGGAAGCTTCATCGACGGCTTCTTCGACGTCGTCGACTGGGACAACGTCACAGAGCAGTACGAGCACGCGATTCAGCAGTAGCGCCGTAGTCACAGCATCCGTTTTTTTCGACGCAAGTCCGAAGGCGACAGTGTTGGCATAAGCGTCGCATAACGTCGACTGTACTGTCTCGATCGCTGCGCCGTCTCCGAAATCGTCGGACGGTAGCGACACAATCTTCTTAGCACACGATTGTGAAGTCACACCGTGCCGAAGACGGATCTACACATCGGCGGGGAGTATGCGGCGGTGTCGGCCGCCGGAGCGGGAATCGGACGCGAGATCGCCCACGGCCTGGCTGCGTCGGGTGTCGATGTCGCGATCAACGATATCGATTCGGACGCGCTTTCGGGGGCGAAGACAGCGCTCGCCGATTTGCCCGGGGACGTGATCGCAGTGCAGGGTGACGCGTCCGATCCGGACGATGTGACCGCGCTAATCGACCGTGCCGTCGACCGGTTCGGCGGGCTGGATATCCTCGTCAACAACGTCGGCATCGCCGGTCCGACAAAGCCCTGCGAGGAGGTGAGTCGCGAGGAGTTCATGGGGACGCTCGAGGTCAATCTCGGAGGTCAGTTTTCGGCGACGAAGGCCGCGATCCCGTACCTCAAAGCGAGCGACGCTGGGCGCGTCGTGAACCTTGCTTCGATCAGCGGCAAGCGCCCGCTAGAACACCGGGTCCCCTACGCGACCGCGAAGATGGGGGTCATCGGGTTCACGCGGACGCTTGCGGTCGAACTCGCGCCACACGACGTTACGGTGAATGCGATCTGTCCGGGGAGCGTCGAGGGCGAGCGCATCGAAGCGGTCATCGAAAACCAGGCGCAGAGCAAAGACATCCCCTACGAGGAGGCCAAACGGGAGCGAACCGAAGAGTCGCCGATGAACACGTTCGTCCAGCAGACCGATATCGCCGATACGGTCCTGTTCCTCTGTTCCCGTCGCGCGGCGCGAATGACGGGGCAGGATATCAACGTGAGCGCTGGGAAGGTGATGTACTGAGAGATCCCCGATCGCTGTGCGGGGCCCGACACCGGAACGGAAGTCTCGTTACTCAACGAGTTGGATCTCGTCGTCCCCGTTCGGGACCACACAGATGAACGCGCCCCGGGAGTCGCCCTCGTTTCGGTACCAGTGGACCGTCCCGGCCGGAATGAAGATCGAATCGCCGGCGGAGACGGTCCGCTCTTCGTCATCGATTCCGACGAGGTATTCGCCTTCGAGGACGTACTGTTCGTGTTCGACCTCGTTCGTGTGCTCCGGTACGGTCGCCCCGGGAGCGATGGTGAACCGACGCATCGCGAAGTTCGGGGCGTCGTCGTCGGGGCCGACGAGAACGCCCTTCGAAAGCCCCTCGGCGGCATCGACGGGTTCGTACTCGATCGATTCGGCGCGCTTGATCGACGGGTGTTGGGATTCGGACATGAGCGGGGGTACGGCACACGATGACTTGATAGTACGGCCCTGAGATGCGAGATCGACACCGGGAGAGCGATCAAAAAAGCGA
>Ga0102936_1000081_pt1 | contig 32422 bp, 22 predicted proteins | sample SalPon2_A_H2O_MG_FD_78502 | JGI IMG/M metagenome (GOLD analysis project Ga0102936, IMG submission 78502) | Salt pond water microbial communities from South San Francisco under conditions of wetland restoration - Salt Pond MetaG R2_A_H2O_MG | ecosystem: Environmental > Aquatic > Non-marine Saline...
CCTTTTTCGTCAGCATAATCTTTCATCTCCTTCAAAAGACTCTCACTACAAGTATATACAGCGTGTGGGGCAATACCCGGCGTAACTAAATCATGATTTGAATATTTCTTAACAGCTTCTTTTGCCTCTTCAACCCTTTTTTCTCCTTCATCATCCCAGTCAAATAGACCTCGAGAAAGAACAGCTCTTATACCTGATTCTTCTACTGCTTCAGCAACTAAGTCAATACCTTCATACATGTCATTGAAACAAGTAGTACCAGTCTCCAACATCTCCAGGCATGCAAGTCTAGCACCCTGTAACAAGTCTTCATCCTCCATTGCTTCTTCTGCAGGAAAAATATCATCTTGAAGCCAGTCCTCAAGCTCTTTATTATCTGAAATACCTCGCAAGATAGACATGGAGGAATGTGTATGAGCGTTAACTAATCCTGGCATTACCAACTTGCTATTACAATTAATTATCGTTTCATCTTTTTCAGGAGTAGCGTGACCAATGGCCTCAATTTTGCTATCTCTAACTTTCAAGTTCTTATTTTCTATAATCTCTCTTTTCTCGTTTTGCGTTACTATGTAAGAGATGTTTTTTAGTATCATTTTGTATGCACCATAACAGAATTATCCAAAAACTTATCAAAATAATTTTTTAAAGCCATAGTATCAAAAATAGATTATTAAGGATTTAAATGGTTTACCAGAGCATAGTTGGTTTTATTCATGAAAAAGAAAATATCTGAAATATTAAGAAAATTTTTAAGAGGTCTTGGAGCCGAAAAACAATTATGGGAGTTCTATAGGCATTCTTTTCAATCAGAAGTAATGTACAAGATTAAAAAACCTTTTTTAGACGAAAAAATCTCGAAAGAAATTAATGGCTACAGTATATCATTTAATCCGAAAAATCCTGGTTTAGAAAAAGATCTTTTCATACACGACCTAAGAGAAGCAGAGTCTACAGAAATTTATACAAATTTTTTAGATAGAGGCGATCAAGTTCTAGACATAGGAGCAAATATTGGGTATTATGCTCTGCTAGCATCCGAAGAAGTTGGAGGAAGAGGTAAAGTTCTAGCTTATGAACCGGTTCCCAGTAACGTAGAAAAACTTCGTAAAAATAAGAGAAGTAACTCTGCGGAGAACATTAGAGTTAAAGACAAAGCATTTTCTGATAAGAAAGAGGAAAAAGAGATAAGAATTAGAAATTCACCGAACCTAAGCAAGATTTCAAAAAACGGGAACCATAAAGTAGAAGCAGTATCTATAGACTCGATTCAATATTCGGAATTAGATGCTTTAAGGATGGATATAGAAGGTTTTGAATGTAAAGTACTGGAGGGAGGTAAGAACTTTTTGGAAAAAGATTCAGTGAAATTATTCATTGAAGTACATCCAAAAAAAATGAATAGATATGAAGATTCAAGCTATGAGTTATTTTGGGATATACTTGAAGAAAATAAGTTTGAGGTTAAAAAGATAGTAAGGCACCCTCCTTATCCCTTAATGAGATATTTTCTAATACCAACCTACCCCAAAAGAAACGTCTATGAACCCAATATATCAGTGGGTGAGCTGCTGAGACAGAACAAACTAAACCCTAAAAACTGGGAGAACACATTTAGATTATTCCTGAAGAAGTGACTATACCAATCCATCAATGAATTATATGAATTTGGCGAAATTATTTACTATCAGAAGGTATTATATAGATGGAAGCAAATGATATCGTCATTAAAGTAGATTATAGATACCTACTGATGATTTTAGTTCCTTTAGTAACTTTAATTCTCTTTCCAATACAGAATGAGCTTACTTGGGTCATATTAGTGATAGCTCTTTCAGGTTTATTCACATTTGTATATCAAAGAGCTGATGAGGACACTTTAACCAATAAAAAATACGCTAAGCAGTTAATTATAACTTTGATATGCGCAGGATTCTTAATTAGACTTTATGAGATAAACAGTCTTTCGCTTTGGCATGATGAAGCAGTAACTGCAAATATTGTTAAATCATTTATCGAAAATGGCATACCAACATATCCTTCTGGAAAATTATACACAAGAGAGCTATTTAATCAAGTATTACTGTCAGTCTCGTCTAAGATTTTTGGTCATAGTGATTGGGCCTTAAGAATACCTTCTGCCATAGCCGGAACTCTTACCATCGGAGTTACTTACTTAACTGGTCGAGAATTCTTTAATAGAGAAGTTGGGCTTATATCTGCTTTTTTTATAGCTTTTTCAACTTGGCAAATTACTTGGAGCAACCAAGTTAGGATGTACGGACTACTTCAGTTATTATTTCTCTCTACAATCCTAATGATATACTATAATTACCATATAGATGCAGATTATCAACACATAGCTACTTTACTAGTTTTAATGGTATTAGCAATATTTACTCATCTTATTGGATATCTTCTTCCGTTTGTACTAATCAGTTATAGTTTTCTAGTCTTTATTCAGAGTAACAAGTCAATTAGGTCTCTAATATATGTTACATTACCGATAATTTTTGTTTTCATATCTATCAATTTATTCCATCAAAATATTATTGAATTAATATTCTCATGGCTTGAATTTACTTCTAATACTAACCTATACGTTGAATGGTTGGTCAATAACTACAACGTAATGTTAGGACTCGGTATCCTCGGCGGATTCATAGGCTTGAAAGAGAATATGAAAGCTTCTTATCTTAGCGCTGTAAGCATACTTCCTATCTTTGTAGTATTTTTCTGGTTCTGGGAAACACCTGGCAGTAGATACTTGTTTGTAACATTCCCTTTCTTTGCCATTTTCTCCGCTCTTTTCCTATCAAAATTTTCACATTTAATACACAGAGCTAATTCAAAAAATACTCTGAGCAGATCTACAATATTGATATTTTTAGTAGTCTTAACTTTTTCTTTTGGTAACTTTGCTTCAGGAAATTATGAGCCTGGTTTAAGAGCGCCTCAAGCAGACTTCAGATCCGCTTACACCTATATTGGAGAAAGGATTCAAAATAATGACACCGTAATTTCCTCCTGGACGGCGCCTACGGTACATTACCTAAGAGAACCTGACTATGCACTGATACCTGAGAGTTCTGTACCAATGTCTATATATCAGGGCAAGGATTACTATAGCGGAGCACCGATAATTTACAATGCGAGCCAGTTGAGCAACATAGTAAATGAATCAGAGAGAGGATGGCTAGTACTAGATGACCGTGCATACAATAGCCAAGATAAGTCAAGGAAGAAGATAATTAAAGAGCTTGATAAAGTCCAAAACTCCAGTACATTCAGAGAGATTACAGTTTGGAAATGGGATCGAGAATCAAACAAATAGGTTCATTTATACACCTTAATTATATGAGTTCCGAACAAATTTGATGTATAAGAGTTGTATTGTAGATATGAGTTTCAAAGAACTAGGTATTTCGAAAAGTATAATTGAAAAATTGTCTTACATGGACATTACTGAACCCACTAAAGTTCAGGAAAAATCTATACCAGCAATTTTCGAGGGAAAGGATGTTTTAGTTGAATCAGAGACAGGTTCAGGGAAAACACTTGCGTTTGGCCTTCCAATCATTGAAGAAATAGAGGACGGAGAGGTTAAGTCTCTTATTTTAACACCAACAAGAGAACTTGCAAAACAGGTTGAAGATGAGATTAGTAGTGCCGGAGACCAAGATATCGAAACAGTGACAATTTACGGTGGAGTTTCATACGAACCACAGATAGAGGGAGCCAAGAAAGCTAACATAGTGGTTGGAACACCCGGAAGAGTACTTGACCTACTGAAGAAAGATAAAATCGATGTTTCCAACCTTGAATACTTTGTACTCGATGAGGCAGACAGGATGCTGGACATGGGATTCCAGGATGAATTAGAGGCTATAATCGACTTCCTCCCAAAAAAAAGACAGAACCTATTATTCGGCGCCACAATCCCAAGAGCATTAACAAAGATGTGCGATAGATACAATATCGATCCAGAAACCATCAGGATTGAGCAAACAGAGCATACTCGTAACCTTAATGCAAAATACATGAACGTAGAGCGAAATGAGAAACTATCAACCCTATACACTTTACTCAAAGAAAGAGATAGAGAATTATCTATAGTATTTTGCCAAACAAAGAATACTACCAGATGGCTTGCAGACAAACTTCGTAAAAATGATATTGATGCTCAGGAACTGAACGGAGATATGAGTCAAAACCAAAGAGAAAAAACACTGGAAAAATTCGAAAACGGAAAAATCAAAGTAATTGTAGCTACAGACGTTGCAGCACGTGGAATCGATGTTGATGATGTGACACATGTGTTCAACTATGATGTTCCCGATAAGGCAGACACTTATACACATAGAATTGGGAGAGCTGGAAGACAAGGAAGAAAAGGAGAAGCCATTACATTGCTGGAGAAAAATGATCATCAAAAATTTAGGAAAATAAAGAACAAGCTGGATATTCCAAGAGCCAAAGAAGAATTAGATCTTAAAGATGCAGATCTTTAGAATTTAGATTTCTTTTACTACTTCCTTGACATTTTCAGCTTTTCTTTCCAATTTATAATTGTTTTTCACAGTCTCAAGAGCTCTCTCAGCTTTCTCTAAAGCCTTACTGTAGTTTTTACTAACATAATCTATTTTATCAGCTAGATCTTCTGAGTTGTCAGGTTGGTAATAATAGATATTTTTTCCTCCAATCGCCCGCATTGTGGGTAAGTCTGCAGATATAACTGGTCTGCCAGATGCCATATACTCGAACAGTTTCATAGGAGATGTATAATTTCTCTGATGCTCATTATCCTTTGAAGTCATAATGAAAATGTTACTCTGCTCAAAGTAATCTCCTAATTTCTCACTACCCCTATATCCTGTATAATTTACGTTTTCTAAGCCATTAACAGCATTTTCAACCCATTTTACCTTTTTACCGACAAGGTTTAATTTGAAATTCTCCTTTTTTTGTTTTGAAAGTATCTTGTAGGAATCAATTAATGTTTCTACGTCTTTCCTTTCACTGAAACTTCCAACGTAAGTTAGAACTGTTTTTCCTTCTTTCTCTATAGGAGAAAATCTGTAATCCTCAACATCAATACAGTTTCTCTGAACAGAGATATGGGATTCAGGAACCCCCATTTTTTCAAAATCACGTCTTAATCCCTCTGAGACTGCCATAATTCTATCAGCTTCCATGAGGCCTCTTTTCTCAAGCTTCTCTGGCATGAAAAGTCTTCTACTAAACCTATCATGCGACTCATAGACTACTTTATAATCTCTAGATACAAATGGGAAGGACAGAAATATCATGAAAAGTATATCACGACTGTAGAGAACATCGATATCCTGTCTAAAAATATTCAGATAACTAGAAAGCACGAATATCAGCCTATCAGGCATTTGATGAAGAATCCCTCCATCAATACCAACTGAACACTTGTAAAAATCAATTTCATCATTAACACCGTAAAGATCAAATATTGATTTAGGATGGCTTAAAGTACCCATAATGGATACATTAAAAAGCTTATTAAGAGCTTCAGAAGTATTCAGAACATTCTTTGTAGCAGCAGACTTGTCTTGGCAAGAATAATACTGGAAAAAAAGGTTTAAATCCTCCATATCTTTCATAAGCTTATACTCTGTTTAAACACTTTAAGATATTTCTGAACAATTTTCTGTTGAGAATAATTATTTTTAACTCTTTTTCGTGCTTTCCTCGCTAGTTTAGTCCTTTTAGACCGATCTTGAAGCAATTCTTCTAACTTCCTCTTGAATTCTCTGGAATTGTCTATGTCAACCTTTAGCCCAGCATCACCAACCATTTCTTTAGCCCCTCCCTTATTTGAGGCGAGTATCGCGTTACCTGATGCCATGGCTTCTTGGAGACCTACAGGACAGTTTGCATGATCTGTAGGGAAAACATAAACTTGAGATTTCTCAAGTAGTTGATTTAATTTCTCTCTATCTACCCATCCTAGGAACTCTATATCATTGTCAATTTTGTCAGCCTCCCGTTCCAATTTTTTTCTATAAGAACCTTCACCGGTAAATATGACCTTCCAATCCGTATCTATAGTTTCAAAGGACTGCAAGAAGTTTTGGAATTTTTTCCTTTTGATTAACCTGCCGGTTAGTAATATGGTTTTATTCTTTCCAAGTTCTCCGTGAAATTTTGAGTAATCAAAGGGATTGGGTAGAACTCGGATAGATGAATCGTATCCAGATTCCTTTATTAGACTCTTCAGGTGTTCTGAGGGAGACAAAATCCCTTCACTTCTTCCAACAATTCTATTCCAAAAAGGCCTCAGAAATTTGTGAACTAAAGTAAATCTGTCAGGATTAAATCCTGGCACATCAGCTCCATGAGAAGTAATCAGGTAAGGAGTATCATACAGATAATTTAGAAAATAGGATATGACTGCTGTTGGAAATATGAAATGTGTGTGATTGATGTCATAGTCCTTTTCTTTAACTAACTTTCTAGAACGCCAGAATCCAAAAGGAAGAAAGCTTAACATTTCCCAAAAAGAGCAGAAGCTTTCAGATGATCTTAAACATCTCACTCTATGAACTGTTAAATTTTCATCAACTTTCTCTTTGCGGGGCAAGCCCCCGTAACCCATAGTCACTACATCGACCTCATGTCCTCTTTCTGCAAAGCCCTGCGATAAATCTCTCGTAGCAGGTCCTGCTCCGCCTCCTATAGGAGGATATTCATAATTAAGGACCAATATATTCATTTGATTCAAGTTAAAATATTTTAGCAAATTTAAATATTATTCTTGGATCACCGATACAAACCACAAAAAACTAATACAGTTCAAGAAAAGTAAGAAAGATAATTGGAAGACTTAGTAATTTTTCGCGAAGTATGCCCATCTTTCAGCCGTCTCACCACAAACTGAACATTCTCCATCGATTTCTTCGTCAGAGTCTTGGATTGAGGCTGGTTTGGAGTTTTCCTGGAATGGTAGAACTACTATCTCTGCACTTACTTCGTCTTTGATTTCTCCTTCGCATTCTTCTTTCCCACACCACTTGGTTTTTACATACCCACGGTTCTTGCCAATTGTTGCAAGAATCTCGTTCTTGGATTCTGCTTCTCTGATGTTTTCTTGCTGGTATTCTTCTAATTCTTGGTATAGTGATTCCTGAATATCTTCAAGGAGCTCTTCAGCATCAGAGATGAATTCCTCACGTTCGATACCAATCTGCTTGTCTCCAGTGTCTCTTCTCACAGTTGTAACGGCTCCATCTTCCATTTCGTTAGGTCCAACTTCAACTCTCAGAGGAACTCCTTTTAGTTCCCATTCGTTGAACTTGTAGCCTGGGGTACGATGGTCACGGCAATCAAACTCCACACGAACACCCAGTTCTTCAAGTTCTTGAGAGACTTCATCCGCATACTCCATAACTTCTTCCTTGTTATCTTCTTGGAATATTGGAACTACAACGACCTGGATAGGTGCGACATTCGGCGGCAGTCTTAGTCCATCGTCATCCCCATGAGCCATAATTAAGGCTCCAATCGTTCTTGTTGATAGACCCCAAGAAGTTGTCCAACATGTCTGTTTCTCTCCATTTTCATCTTCAAAATCGATACCGAAAGCTTCAGCAAAGTGTTGCCCGAGTTGATGTGATGTACCTGATTGGATGCTTTTTCCGTCTGGCATTAGAGTTTCTATTGTACTTGTATACTTAGCACCCGGGAATTTATCATGCTCAGGTTTATAACCCAAAATCGATGGAATTGCCAGTTGGTCCTCGATTATTTCTCTGTACTGGTCCAGTCTCAACATTGTCTCATCGTCAGCTTCTCCTTCAGTTTCATGTGCTGTATGACCTTCTTGCCAAAGGAATTCACGGGTTCTAAGGAAAGGTCTAGTATCGGTAGCCTCCCACCTAACAACGTTTGCCCACTGGTTCCTTCTGAAAGGTAGATCTCTATGACTCCTAATCTCATCCGCCATGTATGGTGCAATAACCGATTCAGAAGTAGGTCTTACAGCTATTCTTTCTTCTAATTCTTTGTCTCCTCCATGGGTTACCCATGCTACTTCAGGGTCGAACCCTTCTACAATATCTTCTTCTCTTTCAAGTTGTTTTTCTGTAATAAACAATGGGAAGTACGCATTTTCAACTCCCGTGCTCCTTATTTTATCATCAAAGTTGTCCTTGATTGATTCCCAAATCTTCATTCCATAAGGCTGTATGATCATGCAGCCCTTTACTTCTGCATACTTTGCTAGCCCGGCCTTTTTTACGACCTGTGTGTACCATTCTGAAGGATTCTGATCTTTGTCAACTGTTATTCCCAGTTCTTGACTCATGAATATAGTTTCACCCCTAAACTTGAATTAAGTTTGCAGAATACTCCTTGAGATGAATGTTTTGAAAGATTTTGACTGTTTTGCTCATCGCCATCAAAGTGAATTTGTTCTCTTTTGAGGAACGCATCCACCCTTAATTGAATCATTACATTTCATAGAAACCACATTCAATTCGGTAGAAAAATGACTGGCCGAATACAATTTACCTACCACAAAGTGTAGGAACGTATCCACCAATCATTGTGATAACTAGTAGTTGAACTAATTTTTTAATTCTTCACTTCGCTCCTCTCGTGACATGACCATATTTCATCAATCCTACGAAAAATGCCCCGCCAACTGCATTTCCTAGAGTAGAGAGTGTCAAAAAGGCCAAATAATCTGAAATTGTGACACTTGACGTGGTCAAAAGACCAAATAATACCTCTACATTTCCTGCAATACTGTGGGGAAGATGGAGCATGCCGATTGTAGCTGTCACCATCCATATAAAGAAGACTCTTCCAATAGTATTATTGGCTGAAGAAACCAGCCAAGCGAGCAGACCCATTAGCCAGCCTGCAAAGACCCCTGCGACAAAAAGCCAGTGAAGAGGGTGACTGACCAACTTATCAGCAATTGTTCCAAATGCAGAAGGTTCAATAACTCCAAGACCAGGCATCAAGACTACAGCTAAAATAGTAAACAAAAAACCTCCGAGAATATTACCTAAATAGACAATACCCCAGAGCCTTCCTAGATTCCTTAATGAGGCTTTCCCGTCTATAACTGGCATTACTGCCAAAGTAGTATGTTCTGTAAAAAGTTCAGATCTCCCTAAAATAACGAAAATAAAACCTACAGAATAGGCACTGGCTAACAACAATTCTGTTTGAAGGTCTCCATAACTACCGACCGATAATGTAAGTATTACTCCCATGAGAAGAGGTCCAAATCCGATATCCAAGCCTGCTGAGATACTTGAAAGAAGGAGCCCTCCTGCATCACGATTTATCTCATGATCTCCTTTTTCTATCATCGAACTGAGGATTTCTCTTGCAGGCTTCATAAGAACATGATTGATGCAGAATATTGAAAAAAATGGGCTTACATCACTCTACTCATATAGAACACGTAAGCCACAGATGCTAGGAATATGAGCTGAATCATACCTAATCCAGGAACCTCACTTGTCGTCTGGTTTGCAGTTGCAATTCCCTGAGTCTGATTTATTTCATCAACGATATCAGCATCAATAGTATCAAATCCAAAGTCATCTGAACTAGTGGCTTCTGCGCTGACGTTAATCTGTTCAGATCCTATGCTTGAGTTTATACCGTAAATATCCACTCCATAGATTTCAGTATCTTCAGCGGGAACTGTTACCGTGAACTTTGATCCTCCTTGACTGAACTGTGTATGTGGTTCAAGCTGGGTTGCAACGTTAAGTTGGACATCAAATTCTTTGTCCACGCTAGCTGGATTAATCACCTGGAACTCAGCTGTAGAGGTTGTAGTTTCTTCAACGTCTATACTATTTTGTAGGAATAGAACTGGCCATTCATCTACCCATTTGCCAGAGAAACATGTTACCTGTCTCTCGCTTGGACCTAAATCTACTGTAACCTGTTCTCCTTCAGAATAAACATTTCTTTCACCTGTTTCTCCTGTTTGGTTAATTTTATTTGGATAGTTTGCACCATCCAAAACACAATCACTTTCTTCATCTGATATAGCTATTACTGAATAATTAGTATCAAGTAGGGATGTGTCTGATTGCTGAACTCTAAGGTGTTCATCAGAGTCATCTCCACCACAGAAACCTTTGCTGGCTACAGCATCCTTATATCCTGAGTCTGATGGAGAGCCTTTATCGTATTGTGAATAATACGAATCAATTGAACCCGAAATATTTCTTCCTGTAGGCACTGGTGTTTCACCCGAAGAGAATGAGACATCACCTTGAGTAGAGTAATAATCATCCTCATCTCTGTTGTACAGGTAAGGGTTCATATCATCATCTAATCCTTCTCTTACTGCATATGGGTGCTCATCTATGTATGAGGAGTTTATCCATCTGACACCAAGGCCTCCATATAAATCATTGTTTTGACAGTATTCTTTGCTGTAATCTTGGTCATACCATACGCCAAATCTTGTACCTGGATTTTGAGTTTCACAGTATTCTTTATCATCTTTTGATCTTCCGTACTCTTCTGAGGCTTCATCTGCTTCAACTAAGTCTCCCTGTCTGTAAACTGCATTGGTCCCTCCATGTCTTGCAACACAAACATCTCTTCTTCCACTGCAGGCAAAGCTTCCAGATCTATTCATGCTGTTCTCGGATTCGCCCAATTCCTCGATTAAATATTCCTTGTGGTCGTCCCCACAAACATTAGGTTCTTGAGCAAACGTATCTGATTTACCATCTTCATCAACAAATGCTACATCTCCTATGGCAACATGAGTGTCCTGATTATCGTTCTTAAATCTGAAAACACCATCATCATTGGTTCCATTATCTACGCCTATTCCTTTGTCAAATCCTGTAATATCACACTTGAAAGTCATGTATTCCGGCGGTATATCTCCACTATTACTGGCTCTATTCCAATCATCAGGATCATCCCAAACACCCTCATCAATACCATCATTATCAGGATCTCTTGCATTAGCAAATGAATTGCCAAATACTTTGTCTCTTTTATCTACACTCGGTTGCATTAGCTCTGTCTTTTTTTCACTTGATGAAACATCTTCTTGATAATAACATCCAGGCCTTGATCTGTCTCCTGGCAGATATACGTTACCTCTATTATCTATAGAAGCATCAAGATTCTTCGACAAACCCCAGTTATCTGGTCCAGGAGTCGAGTCACGAGAATTGTAAACCCTGTATCCTTGACCGAAAACATCAGTCAAGTTCCAGTTTCTCTCTGTAGCTGCACCAGGTTCTAACTGATCAGATGAATCCTGCATCCTGTTGTGGTATCCCTCGTAACTGTAATCATCTTGATCGAAGTTATCCTGTACGGGTCCCTCAAGACTAGTGATAACTTGAGCTGTTCCTAAACTGGTCAATACAAGCAAGAGGCTCGTTAAAATAATTTTGTTTTTCATTACGGTGACACCCCATCAATACTGAAGTTTCCTGCGCTGAACCATTGACTATCCTGTACTCCAGGCCCTACATCAGAACAAGGACCTGTACCTGAGTTCTGCAGTAATGGACCGCAGTCATCCTCTGTAGCATATCCTTCTGGATTGTAGTGAGATGGTTCATCTACATCAATATGTGTTCTATTGAAGTATGATAGTTCTCTCCTACTATATCTATCGTCCTGTGTTCTCCAATCAGTTCCATGATACTTTGGATCATACTGATCAATATCATAGTCATTATCTTTGAAGTTCTCTACACCGTTCCATACACTGATTCCGTCATACATCAATGAGGTACTGATTTTCAGATCGTTAAGATCTGAATTTGTAGAAGGCAGTACCAGTCTCTTCTGTGCCAAAGTACTTCCTCCTTTCTCATAATCAACTCTTTGAGTAGTACCTCCTTCCAACTGAACAGTATCACTGAACTTACCATCAGATCCTACGTTGATTATTCTTCCATTGATGTCAAGCTGACCGCCTGAATTATCAACTACTTCTCCTTCTATGTCATAGAAGCTTGAGTATCCATTTACCCCTTGAGACACATCAAATGTATCCTGAAGACTCTCTATTCTGTGTTTAACAATTATATCTTGGTCCTTGTCATACCATTCTCCTCCAGGGGTCGACTTATTGAGGTCTAGGCAGATTTCTTCATCTTCAATATTGTCGCCTTGCTCTGGAACGCTTCCTGAAGGTGAACGGCTTGAAATATCAACTGTCTGACCTTCGCTATAAATCTCACCGTTATAAGCGCAGTCAGCAATTCTATCTGCACATACGTAAATATTTTCTTTGCTGAGATCTGGAATTATTTCTCCACCTGAATAACTTGATGTTTGTTCTCTGATCAGGAATTCATTCTTGTCGTCTCCACAAGCATTGCCGTATTGCTGAAGGTTATCTTGATTTCCTCCAAGAGGATCAGAATCCATGTCAAAGTTGATATCTCCTGAAACGGCATGTCTATCATCTACTTCATAACCATAATTTCTGGCATCTCCTTGGTGAACGCTCAGTGATCCTCCACCGGTATCATATCCGAATCCCCAGTCTGTGGAGTTCAGATCACAAGTTATTCCTCCTCTTGATGATGATCTGACAGTGGTATCTGGATCCACCCAGTTACCTTCATCTCTTCCATCAGAATTAACATTTTCTCTTTTAGCGAATGAGTTGGCCATGATTGTTTCATTTTTCTCCACCCATCCTTCCGAATGACTTGGAGGGCTTCTTCCGTGACACTGACCAGTGTCGTAAACGGCTCCTGTAGGGCCTACAGCATCATATGTTTCATCTGCAACAGCCCATGTATCCTCATTACTCTCTATCTTGGAATTGTTTACTCCTGAGGTCGGCCAACCCCAATTAGTTGAATCAAAGTTGACTGTACCTGTGTTTTCAGTCATTTGTCCTGTATCCGATCCATGAGATGTTGATCCATCAACAAACATTCTTACAACCCAGCTACCCTGTGTAGAGTGATCATCTGCCTTGATAGCTTGGCCATCCTTGCTTTCCCTGAATGGAGAATAGATAAGGTCTGATGTCGGATCAGTATCGGTACCTCTTGTTTCATCAGTTCCTTTATCATCACAATCAAATCCAGAGTCACAGTCATCCTCAAGTGCGTAGCCTCTCCAGTAACCTAGGTCTGTAGCACCTAACGGACTGTAAGATGAATCTCTTGCTTCTCTAATTGCTTCGTCTCTTATCGGATCTCCTGTAGAGCTGCCGTGCCAGAAAATCTTCTCAGGTTTGTCTGATTCAATTTCTCCTTCACGTACATAGATTTCTGGGCTTGAAACTGTACCACTTCCAATCAAGTCGCCCCTTATATCTTGGTTATCGACATCCCACCATTCTCCACCCGGTATATCATGATTTACATCTAGACAAATCTCTTGGTCTTCTGATTGAACTCCTGATTCTGTTGTGGCATCAGATACATCTACTATCTGGCCTTCAGAATAAACCTCTCCGTCTAATACACAGTCTGTAGGTCTGTCAGCACATGCATAATGAGTGTCATCTCTCAACGTAGGGTTGTATTCTCCTTCTTCTTTAGCTGCGTGTTCCCTTGTCAAGTATTCATTTGGATCATCACCACATGCATCCTTCCATTGCTGAAGATCATTCTGATCCAAATCACCAGGGTTCGTATCCATATCCCATGCAAACTTACTCTTTTCTACAACAACCTCATGAGGTAATGAAGCTAGAACACCATCATAACCCGAAGTATCCGGGTTTCCTTTCTCATAACAGGGTCCTCCAACACAGTTCACTCCTGAAGTCGAGATGCTCTGTACTGCATAACCCCAGTCATCTCCTGTCAAGTCACATGTTACACCGCCAGAAGTAACAGATAAGGTGTCATCATCTGGATCTATCCAATCTCCATCCTTTTCACTGGCACTTGCACCCCCTGTATAAACATTATTTGTTTCTCTTGCATAGGAGTTGGCGTAAATAGCTTGATCTTTTGTTTTATCTATACCTTGGCTTCTAGGTGCCCCGTAACACTGTCCAGGTTCATAGGCTTTTCCATCATTACCAATGGCATATTGCAGATTTGGTGTATACGACCATTCATCATCCTCGGAGTCAACCCTTGAATTATCATACCAAGGTAAAGACATGCTTGTTTCAGTATCCTGATCATTGGAAGCTCCGTGCCCTGTACCTCCACCGGCTTGAACTCTATTGTGAACGTTATCTAGATTAATATCAAACCTTGTTTCAGTTCCTCTGTAATCATCATCCATTTCGCCTTCAACGAATGGTGCCCATACAGGATACTGTTTGCCTGTCCCATCTCCCTGATCTTCACAGTCATCTACACAGTCATCCTCTAAAGCAAATCCTTCACCATCGGTCATATGATTGGTTACTCCTGTTATCCCTGTGTGATCTGCTGCATCTTTGTCAGGATTTTCTCTCAAGTAAGCATCATACTCATTTGACTCGAAAGAATCTCCCCATATCCTTACACCATAATTGCCAGTTTTATCATCAAGATCATACCAGCTTCCGCCATTATCATTATTGCGATACTGAGGTTTATCAGAACCACTGTATTCCTGATAAATATCCATACAAACCTCCATATCTGCTGAACTTCCTCCCTCCTCAGATTCACTGAACTTTGAACGGAACAATGGATTATCTGCAGTGTTAATCACGCTACCTTCAGGATAAACCTGTCCATTGTAAACACAAGCCCCATCTTCAGAAGCAACACTACTTTCTTCATTATAATCGTGACATTCCTGCTGGTACGCGAGATAATCCTCCATAGCATCTCTGTCAATATCTTCACTTTCCATCGCAAGTAGCTTTTCATCAGGATCATCTCCACAGGCCTCATTCAAAGGAGAAACTCTTTCAACTCCTCCAGGTGAACCAGAGTCTTCACGAGTATAATCACATCGGACAAGATCACCATCTACACCTCCGTTCTGTCTAGCAATCCTGTTAATATTCTTACATACAGAATAACTGTCATCAGGAGTCAGAGTATGTCTTACTTCGGCTTCTACAGCATCTTTGTATCCGCTTCCGGAGTTGTCAACGTTACTCCAACCGCTATCTTTGGTATAATAATCAACATACTTCAAGCAGACATTCTTATCTCCCGGACAACTGTTTATATCATTGTCATCCTCCATTTCATCTCTAGCTGAAACAAAATTACCATTTTGTGATTCTGAACCCGACTCTGTGGCCGTTGCTACCCAGACTTCACCTACCTCATCGTTGCCATTCAAGGCTTCAGTTGCGGTTATTTCTGACTTTCTTTCATTTACAACTATAAATCCTTCTCTCTGTCCGTTTGGACCATCTGCATCTACAGTTACAGTATACTCCCACCCACACCATACCTTTCCATCAACCGGGTGAGATCCTCCCCAGCCATCATCAAAGTGTGCAGTAAACTCTGTATATGTTCCCGCATCGTCATTCCAATCATAACTTTTACCTCCCTCAGCATTATCTACACCATCTGTACTTCCACCTACAATATTATTATGTATCGTACAGTCTTTCCTATTAACCTCTTCCCAGCTCCTGTAATCTCCAGCTTCATCTCCACTAGCACTACAACTGTTCCTACTGATACAATTACCGTATTTATCAGTTGCACAACAACCCGACGTATCACTACAACCTCCTGCCGTGGCTATATCACCGCCATCATTGGTACAGGTTTCTTTGTAAATCTCATCTCCATCAGTCTCCCAAAACTCATGGTCTTCATCGTCAGAATTATCTACATCCACTTGGCAATCTGCATCTACACAATTAGTTCCACCACAACTTGCAGAGCAGGATGATGGAGTACAGCTGGCCTCATCATCTTCACATTCCATACCGCCAGAAGTATCTTTGTCATTGTAAGGCTCTTCAGTTCCACTCATATTTCCAACATTATACTTAATACCTACTGTACCCCAATCTTCCGGACAGTCAACTAAATTCAAAGGATCCTTGCCACCATCATTTCCGGACTTATCCTGATCAGACTCATCCTCTTTACCATTCCCACAATTTTTGTCAGAACTTACATCATTTGGAGGGTAGACAGCTTTGCCACTATCAAATCCGGTACCGATTGGGAACTCACCGTCTTGTGCTTCTGTTTCATTGTGAAGACTATGCCCCCAGTTATTTTGATCCGGATCGCTTTTCTCAGGTTTCGCATTCCACACCCATTGTTCAGTGACCGGGGCTCCTCCAGAAGTACTATCTTGTCTATCAAAAGTATTATCAGAAGGTCTTGGACCCCTTACTACCTTCCCATCAAAAAGCACTCCCTCACTCATGTATTTTTCACTGCTTGCTTCAGGGCCATCTTGTGCTAAAGTTGCAGATAAATCTGTATCCCAGATATTACCTTCAGTTCTATCTAATACTTTATCATCAACATAAGGTTCTATTGGTTGGACACATCCGAGATCATCGATATCAGTGCCATCGTGATCGTTGTCATCTATCTCATTGAAGCATGATGTTGATGTTGAGTCATTAGGGACTCCTTGATCCGGAGGAGGATTGAAATATGAGGATCCATCTCCTCCGAAACCAGTTACTGTTGATACCAGTAGAATTGTCAGGGTAGAAATCAAAGCGATTGCACTGATTTTTTCGAAATTCCTACCCATGAAAGTTTTTGGTGTAAGGTTAATTAAAAAAATACTCTATGTCCATAATTTGATTATGCATGAGACCAAAACAAATAAAAAGGTTTAACCACATAGTAGTAACAAGGTGCTGGGTTTAATGACAGAAAAACATACAACAACAAGACGCAACCTACTAAAAGGCATAGGAGCAGCAGGAGTAGCGGCAACAGCAGGTTGCATAGGCGGCGACGGAGACAACGAGGAAAATCAGGAGGAAACAGAAAAACCGCAGACAGGTCAAATATACTTCCAAGACCAAACAGGAACACTCGGACACCTATCCAACGAAAACCCGCCAGAAAACGCAGAAGACTGGCAAATAATCAGAAATGAATTAACAGAAGATGAATGGCAGGAAAAACAAGAAAATGATATATCGCAGATAGAAAAAAGACAAATCGAAGGAGAAGGAGGACTTAACAAATCAGTCGACGAATACGTACAAAGAGCAGAAGAAATATTCCTAAACGAAGAATTCAACCACGACTACCCAAAAATGTTTGATATACCTGCTGAAGACGATGAAGTAACATTCACAAGAGCACTAATCAAATCAGTACAAGAAGACCCAGCAGTAGACAGCTCAGGACTAGCAGACGACGTAATAGCCAACCTAGCAGAACACGCAGCAACACAAATAGACGCAGTAGACTTCAACGACTACAAACTAAGCACAGTACCCGCAACAGAATCAATAGCAGAATCACAACACACATCACCAAACAAAGGAGCACCATACGGCAATACAGTGAACTCCAGCTTCACACACATGCCAGCAGTACTACAATACAACAAAAACGGGGAAACCGAAGTCAAATACACAGAACTAACAAGCCCAATAATAGACGGTAGATTCTTTAAATCAATAAGAAATCCAGAAAACTCAAAATACCAATCAGGAACAGACGAAGAAGACTTCACAGATTACGGACATCCAGACTCAGATTCATTCGGGTACGGAATACCAGAACACTTCGTAACAGCACTAGACTACACCAAAGTAAGAGAACTAGAACAAAGAGACGAAGACATACTAGGATTCGGCCAAAATCGAGGGCCGTCCGACAATAACCAGTGGTCAGTAGGAGATGAAATATCGCAGTTCCTACACGAACTAGTAGACGATATTCATGGAGCAGTTAACAATCCAGACGTAGATTACGATAAGGATGCTGATTATGAGTATGGAAGAACTGTAGTATCCGATGAGTTCGGAGAATCACTGGAAGAATATGTACTTGATCCAGAACCAGAAACGCGTCAATACATGGAAAACATTGGACGCGGACTATACCAAATCAGACAACAAGAAGGTTGGGACACAAACCTCGCACTGACAGGAACACTGGAGAACCCAGAAATCACAGCCGCAGAAATAGACACAATAAACGAAATCAGAGAACAACACGCATACGACCAAGTAAGAGAAAAAGTATAAACTAGATTATCTAAAACCAATTTCCTTTTTACTTTTTCTCCTGTAATAAAGGAAAGAAGCCAAAGCAATCATTACAATTGCCCCAAAAATAAGCAGTTCATTAAACTGCAGGTGTTTATTTTCTCCAACATTGTTTCCTTAGTCTCCGTCACCCTCATCTTTTTCATTGAACCCATCATAGACTTCACATGAGTCTAATTTGGATTGATTAATAACATCGCTACAAAAACCATGACATGGACTTTTTCCACAGATTTCCTCCTTCAAGTTTACGTTTTTGACCAATGTATCTCCGTCAAATATTTTGAGGTTCTTAGCAGTTTCAAAATATTCTGTAAAAAGTACGTAATTTCTCTCGTCTTCGGTAATTGTTCTTTCCTCTCCTGTATTAAAGTTCTCTATTATTGTCTCAAAACCTACCATGTGAAAGTATTCTTTGAGCGTTTCATTATCTTCATCCACAAATTCTAATTTATAATCAGAACCAGTCGAAAAAGCACTAATTTGCCTAGCCTCAACTATACTGACACTTTCTACAGATGGAGCTGTAGAATTAGAGTAATAAGTAATATCAATCCTGAATCTCTGTTCAGGATCTATTGAACTTACTGGGCTTGTAAAAATAACAACGACCAAAAATACCAGAATTGACAATCTGAATTTCATTGATAACCACTCAATTGACCATTTTTCATAAGATTTTCTCCCTCAGGACCAAACTGTTCTTCCGGTCCACAATAACTCATCATAAAATTCTGAGTTTTACTTGCAGGGGTTTCATCATTATCCCCAGTATTCTCAAACCCATCGCTTTCACTACCATCTCTAACATCCTCATGTTTATCCTTTATCTCGAAAGGATAACCTGTATTTCCTGTTATCGGATCCCTATATTGCTTAGGAATAGAAATACATTGGTTTATTACAGGGTCCTCTCCAGAATTTACGGTATCTCCTACACTCCAATCACCATCAAGCATATGTTCAGGATTCCATATATGTTCCAAACCAACATTATGACCTATCTCATGCACTATTGTATCCTGAAAACGTCCATTATTTCCGTCATAAGCACTAGCTCCAGCCTGACCAGGATTATTCCCTATACCACAATTGTCACAACCACATGGAGAACTTTCACCATTGTACGAATTTCTGTTATCACAAATTACATGTATCTTATCAAATTTGGAATCATCAATAGGCTTATCTTCACCGACACACTGAGACTCAACTTTGGCAGAGCAGAAAGTATTATCATCGCCATTTCCATTTATTGAACATCCCGTAATATGACAAGTATTCCTGTCCACCTCATATTTTGCCAATTTACTACCATCCATTTTCAAATTACTTTTTAGCGCTTGATCTGATGAATCTACTAAACTGGAAAATTCACTCATTTCGTCTTCTTCAAAGTAAGCCGGAACATACGCAATTGTGAATTCATCTTCTGTATTTACATTTTCTTCTACTGAAATAGTAGCCGTAGATGTGCCTAAAGCACCTATATTATCTCTGACACTAAGTTCCACAGTGTAGGTTCCTGCTGACTCTGGTGTGAAACTGAAGTCCTGACCTGTACCTGATGTAACTGTTGAACCTCCTCCATCTGTTACTTCCCATTCGTATGATTCTACTGTGCCATCGGAGTCACTGCTTCCAGATCCTGAATAATCCGCGGTTTCCTCTGCTTCAACTTGAGTGGGTCCAGAAATATCCGCATTAGGCGGGTTTGCATAGTCTGGATAAGTATCTACATCTGAACCAATTCCACCGGAACATACAATATTTTTGAGTTGTTGAGGCGTTCCAGCACTACCTTGTCTAATGAAAGGAGTATTATCCCAGTTGTTCCAAAAGCTGGTTCCTCTGCAGTAAGGGAATTCTTCATCGAACATGAAGTGAGCTTGATCATTAACTATTTCACGGGAATCATAACCTCCGTCCTCTGGCTTCTCATAAAGATCCCAGACCCATCGACCTATCTCACTAGTAGATGTTTCTGTGGTTTTTGCCTGCAGATCTTCGAACTTGAAGTCTATTCTTCCTCCATCCATCGAATTGATCGGATCATTGTTAGAGGTATCAAAAATATTCATGGTTGAGTCTCCACCAGTGTTCCTCAAGCCCCAAAGACATGAATAAGTTGAATTATCTGCATTTGATCTTGCAGGAAGTTTTTCAAGCATCCAGAGATCACCAGTTCCCGGATCTTGGGCGCTGAAAACCACTGATCCATCAGAGTTAGCAGGTCTTTGATTGTCTTCACCGATCCAGCATTCAGCATCCACAGTAGCAGGGTCGCCTATTACATCTTGATACTTGTCAAGTTCTGACCTGTTTATCTTGAAACCAGTAGTATAACTTTGAGAGTTAAATGAAATATTAGTCACGTTAAAGAATGTAGCCCGTATATTCACACTCTCAATATTCTCACAATCCACCTCTTCTTCAGTAGAATCGTAATTTACTTGCTGTCCTGGTGGGCATACATCCTGAACCCATTCATTATCCATGTTACAACGGTAATACTCCCAAGATGCACTATCGCCTGTACCCTGTTGAACCTTCACAACTTCAGAACTTTCGATATCTGTACCTCTGTAATCTCCTCTGCATACATAGAAGTTAGTTTTTTCTTTAGAAACAATATTCTCATTGCTCAAATCACTATAGTAATTGGTGTCGTCCCTACTCATGTCTGTAGCTGTAATTATTTCACCTTCTGGATTAAATGATCCATCTTTCTCAGTCAGTGAAGCACAGTTCCCAAAAGTTAAATCTACGGTAGTAAAAGCTCTCCCAACCTTGCAACCGTTAAACCTGTACCTTAAATCCATGCTTTCATCAAAATTTTGGGTTACAACATAATCCCATAGATTTGATGGATCTCCGGTAAAACCTGTTCCTTTCCACCAATTCCCGTTACCACCTCCATCTCCAGTATATTTTTGGTCTTGTGCTGTAATTGCAGCCAAATTACCATCTCCTTTCTCTAGAACATCGCCATAATTAGGTTCGAAAGCTCCATACTTGTAATTCTCTGCTAATTCAGTTTCACCAGGTCCAGCGTTGTCATCAAAGTAATCCGTAAGTAAGTATGCACCATTAGGAGGTTTTGGATAATTATCACCACCTGTTCCTGCAGAATTTGTCAAGAAAAAATGGTTCAATGATGGAGGAGTCGGATTATAACCAAGAATCTCAGTTGGGCTACCTTCAATTGCCGTTAATATGTAATTCCCTTTGTTTGAATCAGGCTTATTGAAAGGCGTAACTTCGAATGTATCCTCAGCTAAAACCTGATCATTCGTAGGGTCAATCAGTCTAGCTTCATGAGTCCCAATACCACAGTTAACGTAGTGAGGAATCTCAATTAGACTAGAACCCTCATAATCCACTAAATCATTAGCAACTGTCTGAGGATTTAGACTAATTGAAAGATCTCTCTGTCTACACGAAGTTTCAATATCCCTAGAAGAACTGCCACCTGCTGTACCACATACACCTGTATCAGGGTCACAAGAAGCCGTAATAGTGACTTCCGATCCATAAACTGTATCTTGGAAGTCAAAAGTATGATCAGCATCATAAAAAGCTGACGTAGCTGATATAGATAATAAAAAGACAAATGTAAAAACAACAATCTTCCTCATATCAAAAGATTCATCTCATTATTTAAAATAGTATACTTACCTCACTACCCCCCAGATAAGGTTTTTCCGTATTTCTTGGATTTTGCCCTGTTGGATGGCTTGGTCTCCTCCTGCAGGTAAGATACTCATCATGCCCATGTAGCTGACTTCGTCTTCCTCTTCTTCTTCATATTCTTTCCAGTACTTTCTCAAGCGGTTATGGATTCCGCGTGTTGAGTCTTTAGTGTTTCCGACCCCACATGTGTTTCCGACTCCTACGATTGCTACTTCTCCATCGTATTCTGAGGCTATTTCCTGTGCTTTGTCAACTGCTTCTTGGTAAGCATCAAAAATTTCCTTCTTCATTGCCTTGGATGCTTCAGGTGCGTTCTGTTTGATTACTACTCCTTCAAGCGGGACGTCGTGTTCTGTTGCTGCTTCTTCTATCTTGGTTTTTTCTACTCCAGGACCTCCCATCATGACTCCGACTCCTTCTGAGACGGTTCCTGTTTCCTCTCCTTCAAGTTTGAGAGCTGCATCAACTGTAATAATGGCTTCAAGGTCGTTTTCATCTGCAAGTTGGTCAATTGCATCACCATACTTCCCAAGGCGTGCTCCCGGTCCACTTGACTTTACTACGTGTACTGTTTCTTCGTCTATTTCTTCTTCACTATGTACGATGTTGTCTGAAACTTCTTCTGGTTCTTCAGTAATCATCTTCGCAGCTACTAGCGGGCCAATTGCATCTCCAATCGGTGCTTGATCAAGGAATGCACGTGTTGCCCCTTTCTGACTTTCTGCAATTTCCTCATAAATTGGAAGCATCATTCTAACGATTCCAACCAGTTGGATATTCTGTGTTCCTTTGATTAGTTGTCTGAAATGTCTTACTACCTTATAAAGCTGGTTTGTACCCATGACTCCTTTGAAGGCCATGTTTAGATCTGCAAGCTCGTCTTCATCCTCCGTTTCTGCATTGTTGTCAATGAAACGCTTAAACTTGTTTTCTGAAGTATCAAGTACATGTTCAAGTTTTCCAACCATCCCTGCCGGGTCAATACCAGTAGGTTGTGAGAACTTTGTGTTCTTCAATGAATCAAACTTGGATTCCAAATCTTGGGAAAAGTTATCTACAAACTTAGCCCTGAACATCTCCTCTGTATCATCTTTATACATTTCAAGATTATCTAAAGCGCTTCTAAGCTTCCTATCAATCTGCCAAAGCATGATCTTCGGTAAGAAAAATATCATCGCGAAGAACAATAATGTCGTAATGGTTTGAAGTATCATGAAAAAGCTGCCTTCTCCACCTGTTGGGAAGAGTCCTGGAATCATAACAAAAAATTACGGCCCATTTTTTTATACTCCAGCTTCCGTAAAACAAAATTAGATCGAAGCCCCATCAAAATAGGCATTAAGCGACATTATTTTTTTAATTGGCCTATAAGATGATTAACTTCATCTTCTGCAGGATTGGACCTCAATACAAGGTCTTTGAGAACTTCATTTTGGATTATTTCATCCAAAACTTGTTTCTGTCCGGAAGTTATCCCCTTATTTTCACTATTTTTGGAAAAACTGTTCATCAATATAGCTGCTGCATGGCTCTGATTGATTGAACTGTAATCCTCCGTTTCAATATGTACAGTTGCGTCACATAGGTCTAATTCATCATTTGTAAGACCGGAACTCTCACGGCCAATCATTAGAGAAGTGTTCCCCCGGGGCTGAAAGTTATTTAGGGATGTACCCCTTCCTGGTTTGGTGCCAACCACGTAATCCAAATCCTCAATAGACTCCTCAATTTCATCAAATATTCTGGCTTTCTCAAGCTTTTTTTGAGCCTTTGAGGCAGTTTTTCGGGCTTCCTTGAGATTGAATCCCGGATTTACCAGCCTAAGTTCAAACCCAAAGTTTTCACATAGACGTGCGATAAACCCAGTATTCTCTGGAATCTCCGGTTCAATTACTATAACTGCTTTCACGGTATATTGGTTTTAAATCAGTCAATTTTGTATAATCTTTCTATGCCCGCGATGGATCCGAAAATAATGGCAGCAGTTTTTGCTTCAGTTGCAGCAATAGCAATAGGTACAGGAGGTTCAGGTTCACTTGAAGACCTGAAAATCTCAGACCCAGGAGAAATTATAGGAGACAGATTTACCCCTGCCGACATTCTATCCGGTACCAATGATAGAAATATGCCAAATACGACAGTCAAAATTACTGCAGAACTGAACGCCAACAATACAGGTATGAAAGTAAACTCGGAAAAAATAATATTTAGAAACTACCAGAAAATAGTTTTAGGACCGGATAATATAACTTCAGATGATTATATTACAATCAATGATTTTCAAGGAGTTCTAACACTAAATCAAAAAGACAACTTGACAGGAGTTAAAGGGAGTTCAAATGGATTCAGATCTTCGGGAGTCCTGGTATCGGGTGAAAGAGATATAGAGGGTTTTACTGATTCAGAAAATTTTGAGATAATCAACAACAGTGTGGAAAAGTTAACTCTGAAAGATGTTGATGCTTCGATAAAATCTGTTGAAGATTCAACTCTGATAGAAAAAGATAATAGCAATCTAAGATTAGAGAAGTTTAGAGGAAATACCACAGTATTCGATGAAAACAATACAGTGATTTTCAAAGGAATAGTTACAATAGCGGAAGCAGATGGTGCAAGTCTATCGAGTTAATCCTCAGATAATTTATCTCCACTTCTTTTATCGTTTACCAACCCAATTAGTCCTTTTGCAAGTTTGACAGGATACTTAACCAATAGTTTGAGCAAGGAAGCTGAAGTTGTCAATAAACTGTAGAAAGTATACAGGCTTCCCCCAATCAAGGTAAAGAAGAGCAGACTATCAAGACTAAAGGAAACAGACTCTAGATAATAGGTTATAGCCAGATAAAATCCTCCTGAAAGAGCTGAAACAAGTAATGTTTGCATCACCATTTCAAGAACCTTGAAAGCCACTACAAACATAACCACTAATGCAATCAAAAGTATAACTGTATTAAGCTCACCTAGAGAACCTACAATTTCTAAGACGTTCCGTATCACTCCCTATCACCAAGGACATCATAAAGAGGATCGCCTTCTTCAGGGTAGTAACTAGTGTAAACAACGAAACCTGCACCAAGGACGATTACGAGCAGAAGAAGGAATATGATTAATCCTCCACCAGATCCGCCGCTGCTTTCATTATCCGGTGAATCTGTTCGTCCACCTGTATTTCCACCGCCGTTATTCTGTCTACTTACTTGAGCTTCTACAGAGCTAAGATCTGCAAGAGCTGTGTCATATTTGCTTTCAGCTTCTGCATAGTTACCTTTATCCCATGAAGTCTGAATTGAGCTTAACTGTGTTTCAACCTCAGTAAGTGTAGACATCGATTCTGAGGAATTTGCCTGTGTTCTAAGATCTGCTACTTTAGTACTTATCTCATTTTTCATCTCTGAAACAGGCTTGACAGTAGAACCTGATACAGAAACTTCTTTCGTGACTGTATCTCTATCAGAGTATGCAGTTACATCTATACTTGATCCAACAGACTCAACAGATTCAAAAGTTAATGTGTAGTTCTGAGTTTCTGATGAGGATATTTCCCCAGGATTTGTCTGTGCTATGCTGTATGAAGATGAATCAAAAGTTATATTATTTATTTCTACAGTCCCAGTGTTATCTATCTCGATATTTTGAACATCTTTATCTTGCCCTGTTGGTACAGCGCCAAGTTCAATCTCTTGAGGCGTTATCTCAAACTGGGTTTCAAGCTCTATGAAATTTGCATGGAGCCTCAATGGAACACTTATTTCGTCCTCTTCTGAAGTAACTACCAACTCTCCTGAGTAGTTACCAGGTCGCATAGGTGAAAAACCAACCTCTACAGAGGAAGTATCTTCAAATGACGTCCCGTTATCAACCTCAACAAAATCAGAGATATTGCCTTCAACATCTATCTCTACATCTCTTTCAGATCCTCTCTGGCCAATATTCAGTAGTTCAATATTCGCAGTAAAGTTATCTCTTTCATCTGCTGTGATCTCTATAGGGCCTGAATCTGTTCTGCATAGGTTTTCTGTACTTGAGCTACATTGTGGTGTTTTAACTTCCACATCCACTGTATCTGATATACCTGATTCTTCCTCTGTCAAAGTTATCTCTCCTTCTTTATCCTCCATTTCAAGTATGGTGAAGCTAGCGTTCAACTCTCCTGTACCAGAGGCATCTAATTCAATCTGAGAATCAAGCTCAGTCATATTTGATATGCCATCACTTGCATTCAAATTGAGAGTATTACTATCTTCAAGTAGGTTTTCAACACCTATTGTAGTATCATACTGTCCCTTCTTGTCAACTTCCAAAGTAATCTGATTTGTTCCAAGACTGAAACCTATTCCCTGTGGTCTAGTACTTATTTCTTCTGAAATCATTGAACCGTATTCAAGTGCAGATGTCTCAGCCGTAATTTGCAGCAACATTTTCTGACCATGAAGATCAGGGATCTGCAATTCACCAACGTAAACACCTTCCTCATTAGTTCCTAACTCAATAGGGCCTGAGGTTTGAGACCCTGTTGTTACCAGCGCCTTGATATTTGGATCCAACTGACTAGTATTTACATCGGCATTTACTAGAGGATCTCCGTTTTCAATAATAGATGTATCCCCATCTATCACAGTATCTCTTCTGGAAGTGTATCTACCATCCATATCTAGGTCATGGAATATCACGTCACTTTCTTCATCAAAATCATTATCTATATCATTTGCGAATAGGATTGGTGTATTATCATAAGGTGTTCTCTGCCACAGGTTAGTTGTACTGAGTCCTGTTCCCTCTCCAGCGACCTCTAAGGAAAGACCTGCCAGATGTTTATCTGATCGATTGGTATAAATTCCATCCTTATCTCGGTCCCTGAAAATTTCATCACCTGCATCATATACGCCGTTTTCATTTATGTCAGCCCACATTATTTTCTCAGAGGAAATGGAACTCAAAGCTCTTAGTGCTGTACCACCATCGCCTGTAGAGTCTCCTGAATTAATAATAGTATCAGGATACGGGGAGTACGTTCCTCCATCATTTCTATCAACTAGAATAGTATCTACATCAGATGACCAACCTCCATTATCTTCTATACCATCTATCATCGCCATATTCCAGTCACCTGCAAATCCTTCAGAGTTAGTGAAAGTTGAGCCTGCTGAGAATCCTGAAGGAGTACCTGCAATTATTACATCCTCATTTTTAGAGTACGTGCCACCTTCATTGTAATCCATTATGATAGCATCATTAGCTTCACTGAAGTTGTTACCTGGAGCATTGTCATAAACTGAGATTTCAGACCATCTGCTGAATAAGTCGCCGTTAGTATCTGGTTGAGTTCCAGAAGGAGGGTTGCCAACAACTAAAGTATCTTCGCTGCTCTGATATCCAGGACTTGCCCCATCTTCTATCCACATTCCATCTTCTGTAGCATTCCAGGCTCCGCCGTCATCTACCCTATCAATTACGTCTAAGTCTCCGCTATTAGCACTACTTGGGTTTTCGTTATTCCATTCATCGATGTGTGAAGTACTCAAGTTTGCTGCCTCAGAGGGCTCAGTGCCGGAGAGAACACGGTCCTCCTGTCTTGTAAACATACTATCTTTATCTCGATTATGGACAATCACATCTTGATTGGAATCCCAGGTACCTCCATCAGTATTTGAGTCATAAGATGCAATCTCCATGAATGAAGGAACATTTCCAGAATAGGTTACGGATGTTTCAATAGCATAGTCAGATTTACCAGCCAAAACATTATCCGGTTGAGAAGTATAGTTTCCATCTGAGTCATTATCAAAGACTGTGATTTCTCCCTCATCGAACTTCTCATCTTCTGAGGCAAAGTATTTGTCCGATGATATATCACTCATTGGCTTAAGTTCTAGGCCAGCTTCAGCATTAACATCCGAGTTATGACCTGTGTTGAGAGCATCATCTTTCTGAGTGGAAACTGTTCCTCCGGAATTGTAATCTAAAATTATAATATCGCTTCCTGGGCTCCAGTCACCACCTAGTCTAGAGTCATTCATTGCAACACTATGCTCAGAATTTCTCCAAGGATTATTGTTAGAGACTGAGGCACTAATATCCGGTGAAGAACCTACTAAAACCTCATCAGATCTTGATGAGTATGTTCCTTCACCTCCAACATCGGCTACAAGAACATCACTTCCAGAAACCTCCTCATCATTATCTTCATCAACATATTGGTAATTTGCAAGGTTTTGTGCATTAACCGCAATATCTATTGTCTCACCTGCCTGTAATCGTGAAGTATAATTGTCTTGAAGGTCCATGCTTAGAGGCGCATTCCAAAGAGTCTCATATTCGGTAGTAGTTCCAGCTCCAGCAGACTGATCCACTATCCTGTAATCAATTAATCCCCCTGAGGGGCCAGTTTCAAAGAAAGCATAGTAATAACCATCCGACAAATGAGTCATACTTGAATAATTCTCAGAATTCCCGTTATATTCAAACTGGAACTCATTACCAGACTCATTTAACAAAATTGATTCATTAACCATTTCACCTGTACCATCAACTACTTTAACAACTTGAGCTACTTCAGAATCTGGCGAAACCCAGTTAACATCTAGATCTCCATCATAAGTTTGAATATCAAGTGCTGATGAACCCAGAAATGATAATATCATCAATGAGGCCAGAAATACGGCTACTCTTGAAACATTACTATGCATAGTAAGTAATTAGACACCTTTGGATTAAAAATTACTCGGTCCTCAGCACGTAAATATCCTCAAACCAGAGTTCTTTAGTATCAACAATCTCATATTCACTTACATCAAAATCTGAAAGAGAACTCACCACAAAAAGTATCTCACCATTCTCTTTCAAATGCTCTCTAGCTGTCCCCAAGAACTCCTCCGTAAACTCTTCGCCAGATTCTCCTCCTCTCCATATCTCTCTATCTTCCATGTCTTCATCCAACTCATCTCCCGGTAGGTAAGGAGGATTAAATGCAATCAAGTCAAACTTACCGTCAACATTCTCAAATAAATCACTCTCTACAACTCTTACATTTTCCTTATCTTCCAGTTTTTCAGATGCTTCTTTCACAGCTTCCGGATTAACATCTGCTGCAACCACATTCTCAGACCCGGATCTAACCATCTTATCAGCTATTATCCCAGATCCAGTACCCATGTCCAAGCATTTCAAACCTTCAAGGTCTTTTTCCAGTATCTGTTTCGCCAGAAGATTAGAGTCTTCCCGAGGCTGATATACCGTCATAAAGTAGATCTGAGGAACTCCAAATAAAGAGGATTAGGGTTTTCAAAGCTTGATGTAAACTCTGGGTGAGCCTGTGTCCCTACAAAGAAAGGATGATCTTCAAGTTCAACAAACTCAGCCAGTTTCATATCAGGGTTTCTACCTGACACTTTGAGACCATTTTCTTCAAGGCTTTCTTCGTATTCCGGGTTTAGTTCAAAACGGTGCCTATGTCTTTCTTGAACCTTTTCGCTGCTGTAAATTTCTTTGACCTTTCCTTCAAGATCTGCAGGATAGGCTCCAAGCCTCATTGTTCCACCCATCTCCTCGATATCCTTTTGGTCTTGCATCTCTTTCACGATCAAGTCATCGTGACCGTTTGCAAACTCTTCAGATGCTGCATCGAGCCCTAAAACATTTCTCGCGAACTCTACAGCCATCAGCTGCATACCGTAGCAAATACCTAGTATCGGGACATTATTTTCACGGCAGTGTTGTATAGCATCAATTTTTCCTTGAACTCCACGTGAACCAAATCCACCAGGTATAATCACTCCATCAAATCCTTCCAAAACTTCTGGAGTGAAATCTTCAGTATCTACTTGTTCGATCTCCACTGAGCCTCCTAACTCAACTGCAGAGTGTCTTAATGCTTCTTCAATGGAAGCATAAGAGTCATCCATGTCAGTATATTTTCCGCAGAGAGCAATTCTAGAGATTGAGTCCTTCTTCAGGTTTCCTACTTTTTCACGCCACTCATTCAAGTCTCCTTCTCTATCTGGAAGGTTTAACTTGTCGGAAAGTATCCTTCCTACCTCTTGATCATCGAAAATGAGTGGGAGCTCATATACTGTTTCAAGATTTGGATCCGAGATAACATTTTCTTGAGGTACATCACAGAACAATGAAATTTTCTCTACTGACTCATCATCAAGCTCATTATCACTCCTGCCTACAATCATATCAGCTTCAAGTCCAAGCTCTCTCAACTCTTTAACAGAATGTTGTGTTGGTTTTGTTTTCTGTTCTCCGACAGTTTCAAGGAAAGGAACCAAAGTAGTGTGTATTAGATAAGTATCTTCTTCAGGAAGTTCATTTCTAAGTTGTCTAACTGCTTCAAGATAGAACTGGTTCTCCATGTCTCCTACAGTACCTCCTATTTCAACTATTACAACATCAGCTTCCTCTTCCTCAGCGTTTTCCTTCCAAGTATCTTTAATCTGATCTGTGACATGCGGAACCATTTGAACTGTCTTACCAAGGTATTCTCCGTTTCTTTCTTTATCGATTACTTCTTGGAAGATTTTTCCTGATGTTAGGTTCCATTCTCCTTTCGAGTTTATTCCTAGAAATCTTTCATAGTGTCCGAAGTCCATGTCAACTTCCGTACCGTCTTCCAAGACGAATACTTCTCCATGCTCATGAGGGTTCATAGTCCCAGGATCAACGTTCAAGTACCCATCACACTTGATAGGAACCATTTCCTGCCCCCTTAGTTGTAATAGTTTTGAAACACTTGCTGAAACCAGGCCTTTACCTAAGCCTGAAAGAACCCCTCCAGTAACAAAAATCCACTTCGGCATAACCAAAGTCAAATAGGTAAAAATAAATACTCTACCCTAGGAAAGTTAAGATCCTTATATCAGAAAAAGCCCTTGAGGAAAGCTATAATCGGGTCTTCACCACTTGCTACCTGGTCATTTGTAACTTCCATATCATCTGTATTTCTTCTCTCAGGAGGATCATTCGATTTCTGCTCTGTATGAACTGACTGGCCTCCAACTCTTTCACCATATGTATTGTTCTCAGGTTCCTGCTCTTTGTTACTCTCTTCTCCACCTCCAAAGATTCCTTCCAAGTTCAGGTTGACATTGAGAGTCATGTTTTTCGGTACAACCGATGCAGAAGCACTTGAACCAAGTAAAATTAAGCACATGCCTACAGCAACAAGTTTCCTCATATACCAAGTATTGAATTCTGTTTTATTTTAACTTATGGTCTTAAAGAAGTTCTCTATAAGCGTCGAAAATCTCCTTAACTTCGACAACTTCAAGTTCGTAAACCTTTGACTCAGAATTCGGAAGTTCATCCCTGATTTCTTTTAGCTCGTCTTTGTTCTTACCCAGCAAGTTCCTCGCATCAACAACCGAGTTTCTGACTTTCTTCCTCCTATGAGTGAACAACGCCTTAGCAAAACTAAGAAACTCTTCTTCATCTTCGACACCGTGTCTTTCCTTTTTTGGGAAAAGCTTCAAGATAGCCGTATCAACCTCGGGCTCCGGATAATAGTTCCTTGAAGAGATCTGGCCAGCTTTAACAGGTATGAAGAAATAGCTCATCTTGAATGAGAAAAAATTGAAGTCAGAATCTCCGGGAGATGAAACTGCTTTATCAGCTAATTCCTCTTGGACGATAAAAGCTGAGGAAATCTGCAAATCGGCAACTTTCTCAAGTATCTCCGAACTTAACTGGAAAGGAAGATTACCTAGAATATATTCAACTTCTTCAGGAACCTCCATCTTCAGAAAATCTTTGTTGAAAACTTCAACATTATCAATTTCTTTTGACTTCAAATTTTGAGATAATACAGTATCTTTCTCAACTGCATAAATTTTCTCAGCATCAATACTTTGAGTTATACTTCCTGTGCCTGAACCTATTTCAAGAACAGTTTTCCCTTTAGTTTCAGCTTCGTTCAAATACTTCCGTACAGCAATCTCATTATTGATGAAATGCTGTCCGTTTGTAGGTGTTAAACCAATCTGCCTGAGCTCCTTCTTAATATCCATAGGAAATCAGGAAATCTAGCTGACAAAGAGCTTGTTCTTGGTTTCTCCCTTTAACTCGTTCAGAATTCTCTCGTTAATAGCTTTCAAAGGATTCGGAATTGAAGGAACTCTCTCTTCTATATCGTCGAAGTCCTCGAAATCTTCTTTCTCTCTTTCATCTAGAAGAGTCTGCATGTGCTTGTTCCCAATACCTGGTAGAAGCTCAAATGCATGTCTTCTAGGTGTTACAGGCGTAGCTTCGTTGAAGAATTCGATGAACTCATCCTTCTTCTGAGTGATAAGCTCCTGTAATACATACTTTAGCTCTTTCTGAGCATTACCTGTCAGATCATCGTACTCTATTCTTCTCTTGATGAACTGTACTTCGTCTCTGTCTCCTTCTCCAATGTACAGTTCTTCTCCTCCCTTTGGTCTTTCTCCTTCACGCATCACAACCTCTAGAAGGGTATAATTATCTTTTCCTATTCCTTGTGCAACTCTATCATCCTTTCCTCCGGAGTGACCGTGCTCAAGGAAATCAAGTACCAGTATGTATTCGTCTTTATCAGCCATTTTTGATTAACACCTGTAAAACTAGTCGTATGTTTCTAATCAGAATCAA
>Ga0102936_1000082_pt1 | contig 32297 bp, 35 predicted proteins | sample SalPon2_A_H2O_MG_FD_78502 | JGI IMG/M metagenome (GOLD analysis project Ga0102936, IMG submission 78502) | Salt pond water microbial communities from South San Francisco under conditions of wetland restoration - Salt Pond MetaG R2_A_H2O_MG | ecosystem: Environmental > Aquatic > Non-marine Saline...
ATCAACGTCATCGAAGACATCCGCCCCGGGACGCTCGGCTACCCGCTGACGGACATCGACACGCGGTTGGACACCGATATCGTCGACGGCGCGAAGTTCCCCGACGCCGACGGCCCTGTGGGAGAGCTGCTGGTCGACGGCCCGAACGTCTCAGCGGGGTACTGGAAAGACCCCGGCGCGACCAAACGCGCGTTCACCGAACGTGACGGACGGCGATGGTTCCGGACCGGCGACATCGTCGAGCGGACTGCCGACGGCTTTCTAGTGTACCACGACCGACTGAAGCAGTTGCTCGTCCTCTCGACGGGCAAGAACATCGCACCGCAACCCATCGAAGACCTGTTCGTGACGAGCGACCGCATCGAGCAGATAATGGTCGTCGGTGACGACCGGAAGTTCGTCGGCGCGCTCATCGTCCCGAATTTCGAGGAGGTCGAACGGCTGGCCGAGAAGGCGGGTGTCGATCTGCCCGCGGACCCGGCGTCTCGATGTGCCGACGAGCGGGTTCGGGGCTGGATACAAGCGGCCGTCGACGCGGCCAACGCCGAACTGGAACGCGTAGAGCGTATCAAGGCGTTCGAACTGGTGACAGGGGAGTGGACCGTCGACAACGACCTGCTGACCCCGTCCATGAAAAAGAAGCGGCGTAACATCTCAGAGGAGTTCCACGCCAAACTGGCGCGACTGTACGACGAGTAGCTGAATGGTCCGATTGCGTATGTGTGTAGCCATCCTGTTGAAGTAGGTTGGCGGCAAACGGCAAGCAATGGCAGCCGCTGATATCCGTGTTCTCCACGTCGACGACGACCCGTCTATCACGGAGTTATCGGCGGCGATATTGGAGCGGGCTGGGGATATCACCGTCACGACGACGACCGACCCCGAGTCGGTTCCCGAGCGGTTCGAGCGCGGTGCGTTCGACTGCATCGTCAGCGACTACGAGATGCCCGGATTGGACGGGCTCGAACTGTTCGACCGCCTCGAACCCGCCTTCGACCACGACGACTTCCCCTTCATTCTCTTTACCGGCCGTGGGAGCGAGGAGGTGGCGGCCGACGCGCTCAACGCCGGGGTCACCGGCTACCTCCAGAAGGGTGGGAAAGAACAGTACGAGCGGCTGGCAAACCGGATTCGGAACGCGGCCAAGCAGTACCGCGCACAGGTGAAAGCCGAGCGCTACGAGACGGTCCTCGGTGCGTTAGGCTACCCGGTCTACGTCGTCGACGAGACCGGCACGTTCCGGTTCGTCAACGAACCGTTCGCGGACCTGACCGGCTACGACCGCGAGGAGATACTGGGTGAACGGACGGGGTTCGTCAAACCCGGGACGACGGTCGAGCGCGCCGAGACCGAACTGGGACGGCTGCTCTCGGACAGTGGCCCGGAGGTGGCTCGGTTCGAGGCCACCATCGAGACGGCCGACGGCGACCACGTCCGCTGTCGGGACCACATGGGGGTGTTACCATACGAGGGCGAACAGTTCCGCGGCTCTGTCGGTATCCTGCGTGTGCTCGACAGGGAGGACGCGGACGTCGAAGGGAAGAGAGATGTCGGGGAGGGTGTCCCCGACACGGGGGATGGACGTGACACAGAGAGCGAACTCGACGGCGGTCGACGACTCGACGACGGGGAGTCACTGTTCGAGACGCTGCCTGACCCGACGCTGCTCGCGGCGGTCGGGGACGACACGCCGCGAGTCGTTCGCGTCAACGAGGCGTTCGAGACCGTCTTCGGCTGTGACGCCGAGACAGTCGCCGGTCAGTCGGTGTGTGCGGTGCTCCAGTCGCTCCCGGCCGACGGCCGGACGCCGGTCGCGGACGCTCTCACGGCCGGGACGGCGACCAGCCGCGTGGTCAGTTACGAGACGGCCGACGGCGACCGCCGGGAGTTCCTGTTCCGGACCGTTCCGGTCGACAACGACGGCGACGACCGCGTGTACGGCGTCTGCACCGACATCACGGCGCGGGTGGCGTACGAGTCGAACCTGACGGCGCTACACGAGACGGCGAGGGAACTGATGACCGCCGAAACAGCCGAGGAAGTCGTCGATATCGGCGTCGAGGCGACGCGAGACATCCTCGGTCACGAACTGACGTCGATTCACTTCTGCGAGGACGGCGTACTCGTCCCGGCGGTGACGACCGACGGCGCGACGGCGTTGCTGGACGAACTGCCGTCGTTTGCCCCCGGCAACAGTATCGCGTGGCGCGCTTTCGAGACGGGCGAGGTCGTCGTCCGCGACGCCGTGGGCGAGGACCCGGACGTGCTCAACCCCGACACCGCCTTCCGCGCTGAGATGATACTCCCGCTCGGCTCCCGGGGCGTGTTGCTTGCGGCCTCGACTGACCGTGCCGATTTCTCGGAGAGCGATGTCTCGCTGGGGCGCGTGCTGGCCGCGAACATCCAGTCTGCGTTGGCGAAAGTCGACCGCGAGGGGGAACTGCGCGAGCGTGAGGCGTCGCTTGTCCGCCAGAACGAGCGCCTCGACGAGTTCGCCTCCATCGTCTCCCACGACCTGCGGACGCCGCTGGATTTGGCCGGCGTCCACCTCGAACTCGCGGCCGAAGAGTGTGCACCCAACGACCACCTCGAAAAAGTGGCCGACGCCCACGCCCGTATGGCCGACCTCATCGACGACGTGTTGATGTGGGCCCGGGAGGGCGACGCCGTCGAAGCGACCGAACACGTCTCCATACCAGCACTGCTCAGGGAGTGCTGGGCGGGCCAGCAGACCGGGGACGCGACGCTCGACGTGACGACGGACCGAAGCGTGCAGGCCGACCACGGCCGCCTCACGCAGGTGTTCGACAACCTCTTCGACAACGCGATTGCCTACGCGGGCGAGACGGCGACTGTCACCGTCGGTGAGACGGAGACCGGCGACGGCATCTACGTGGCCGACGACGGGCCGGGCATCCCACCGGCGGAGCGCGACGCCGTCTTCGATTCTGGACACACCCTCTCGATGGAGGGCACCGGATTCGGCCTCGCCATCGTCCGCCAAATCGTCGAGGCCCACGGCTGGTCGGTGACGCTGACCGAGAGCGAGGACGGCGGCGCGCGGTTCGAGATTCGGTTCTAGGGGTGCCGCCGCACTCGCCCGACCGCCGCACTGAAACCGCTCGGCCGGGTAGGTCGGAGTATGGCCGACGACTACGCCGCGGAACTTCGACGGAACCGGGCCGAGAAAGACGACTTCTTCGCCCAGCATCCGCAGTCTCCGATTCCGCCCGAACAGCGCGAGGATTTCGACGGACTGGCCTACTTCGACCCCGACCCCGACTACCGCGTCGAGGCGGCGGTTCGCCGTCACGACGAGCCCGAGCCGGTGGAGATGGAAACGACCGACGGACGCACTGTCCGGTATCTCCACGTCGTCACGTTCGCGTTCGACATCGACGGCGAGACCCACGAGCTACAGGGCTACCGACAGGCCGGCGACGACCCCGGTGGGCTGTTCGTTCCCTTCCGGGACAAGACGACGGGCCAGCAGACGTACAAACAGGGCCGGTACATGGAATTGGAGACCGACGGGGAACTGACCGACGGGGACGCCGTCACGCTGGATTTCAACCTCGCGTACGCCCCGTTCTGTGCCTACAGCGAGACGTTCTCGTGTCCGCTACCGCCCGAGGCAAACTGGCTCGACGCGGCCGTCGAAGCCGGTGAGCGAACGGCCTGACAACGGCGACGAGCGGACCCACTGAGCGAACCGATGAGCGAACTGTTTTCAGCGTGAGGCTGCTATCGGTCGGCATGTCCTCCCTGTGGCAAGACGAGCCGATTATCCAGTTGGCCCTCGCTGCTGTCGCGCTCGTTGTCGGCCTCGTTATCGGCGGCCTCGGACTGTTCGTCGGCTTCGTACTGACGCTGATAGCGGTTGTCGGGCTCGGGTCGAACATCTCTCCGACGCTGCAAATCGTCCTCAGTCTCATCTTCGTCCAAGGTGTCGGCTGTGGGGGCGTGGCGCTGGCATACTACCGATTCCGGCGGCCCGTCGTCGAGTGGGTCCGGGCGGAGTTCGAGATTTCCGACCGGGTGCCGGCCTTCGAGATTCCGGTCTCGGTGCCGGACCTCCGGCAGGTGGCCATCATCGGCGGCGGCTACGTCACCGCGCTGGGTGGCGTGATTCTGGCGTCGGCGGTCATCACCTTCCTCCAGCAGTACACCGGGACACAGCTAGACACGGGTAACAACGCGGCCGCCGAGTTAGGGATGCAAAACCCCGAGATACTCCTCCTGCTGATTCCGGCGTCGGTGCTCATCATCGGGCCGGGCGAGGAACTGCTCTTCCGCGGGGTCGTACAGGGGCGCATCCGAGAGGCATTCAGTCCGATTCCCGGTATCCTCATCCCGAGCGCCATCTTCGCCGGCCTCCACTGGTTCGCCCTGAGCGGCGGCTCCCCACAGGGCAACCTCGTCGCCTTGGCTATCCTGCTCGTGCCTTCGGTCGTCTTCGGCGTCACCTACGAGTACACCCAGAACATCGTCGTCCCGGCGATGATTCACGGCTTCTACAACGCGACGCTGTTTTCCATGCTGTATCTCGTGGTCGCCTACGGCGACCAACTACCGGAGCAGACTGCCGTACTGCTCGCGTGAACGGGCGTTGACGCTCGCGCGCTCACTCCACCTCGCGGGCCGCCCGGATGTGCGCGGTCGCTTCGTCAGGCGTCATCCCACGGACGCCACACGCACACGCCAGCAGTTCTGGGTCTGCGGGGTCGTCCACCTGCTCGCGGCGTGTGCACTCCAGCGCATCGGTCTCGGCGTCGTACTCGAAGTACACCCGATAGCTGACCTGCGTGACGCCCTCGATGTCGTGTGTCTCGTCGGGCTCGGGATTCCTGATGGCCTCGGCGTGTTCCTCCTGCATCGTCTCTTTCCACCGCTGGAGGTTCGACTCGGGGTCGTCGGACATACTCCGGATGTGGCGGCAGTCGCCTAAAAATGCCGGTGGCGTGCGGACCGGCCGGAGCCACGGGACAACGGTATGGCCGCGGACCGACCCCACTCGGGTCCGAGCGCTCCGCGCGCCCCGTGTGACGATTGCACAGGCCGTTAGAAACCCCGACGGTCGCCCGGGCCCGTTTCGGGCTACTGCCCTTCGGGGCCGATATCCAAGGCTCCCTCTTCTGCCGTCCGCGCCTCGCGCCACCAGACGAGTTCGAGTTCGATGCTCTGTTTCGCCTCGGTGTCGCCCGCGGACCAGTCCGACTCGCCCTCCAGTTTGAACGTCACCGGGTCCACCGGATTCAGTCGAACCTGTCGCCCGCCGAGTTCGAGTGTCACGTCGCCCTCGCCGTCGAGTTGGTCGGCCATCTCGCGGAGGTACGCGGCGATACCTGTCCTCGTCTCTTCGGTTTCCGATTCTAGTTCACTCATGCCAACCGACAGGCTGGCCGCCGGCATTAGAATGTGGGGCTTTCGTGAAGTACCTCGGGGTCAAGCCCCGGGGTACTCTCGCTGTATGCGTGTCGGTCCGGAAGGTCCACCCCGTCCGGGAGAGAGCCGACGGTGTCTGAAGCCGCCACAGTAGCGGGGTTCACTGGGCAGTCTACGGTACACATACCGGAGCAGTCCGCTGAGTCGGATAGCCGACACACGAGTAGGGTCACACTATCCCGACGTCGGTTCGACAATGTACGCCCGGAACACTACCGTGCGAGAATCTACTAGTAGACCGACTGGAACGATTAGCCACGAGCGCTACTCGTCGAAAACAACGAACTACTCGTCTTCGAGGGCGTCATAGATGTCGCGGTGCTCGTCCCGGTCGGCTTTCGCGGCCCGCAAGACGAGTTCTCTGCGAATCTCGTCCATCACCTCGTCCAACGGGGCGCGCTCACCGGACTGCTCTTCAGTCGCCATGGTTGCGCGTTGGCCGTGACATCGGTTAACCGTTCGGGTCGTCGGATTTCTCGGACAATCGACCGAGGCCGTGTTGCACGAGGTCGTCCTGCCACCCGTTGACCACTTCGTGCAGGTCCACCTCGCTCGTATTCGTTCTGAGATACTCCAGTGTCCGTTCAGTATCGGCAGCCGCCTCGTCCGTTCCGAGCCGCTTCAGAATCGTTCGGATATCGTTGTCGTACTCCAACCGATAGCCGTTGAGGAGATAAAACACCACGACAGTGTTGAGCGCTGTGCGCTTGTTGCCGTCGACGAACGGATGGTTCGCCACCAGCAGGCGTAACAGATGGAACGCCTTCTCGTGAACTGTCTCAGGGACTTCCCCGAAACTCCCCTCTCGGACGAACTGGAGTGCGAACGCGACATCACCCTCGTTCTGCACGCCAGCACTGGTATCATCGTACTCGGACACGATGTCGTCGTGAATGTCGAGTACATTGTCAGTGGAGGGATACCAGAGTCCGTCGCTCATCAGCCAAGGGAAGGGAACCAACCCCGTTGAATGTTTGCCCCGTAGAATCTGTTCGCGGAGAGAGATGGAACTAAGTGAAACAGCCGATGTACGCCCGGAACACTAACGTCCGGCATCATCCTCGGCGGTGTGCCACGTCAGCCGGCAAACCCTCGTGCCGGGCGAGCGACGACGCAGTCGCCGCTAGTTGCCGAGACGGCGTCAGCCGTCGAGGCGAGCGACGCGGTGCGGGCGTCAGTCGGGCAGGTCACGCCTGCCAGTCGTGGTGGCAAAGCCACCGGATGTCCCGTGCCCGGGTTCTCCGGACGGTCATCGTCCCCCGAGGGGGGCCTCGGCCGGGGATTAGAGGCACGCAATCGACGTAGTTCGTCAGCGTACCTAAGCGTGGCGTTCAGACGGCAAAGTCGTCTTCGCGCAACTGGACGTAGCGGCCGCCGCGATAACCGAACTTCCCCCACTTGTACGTGGCCACGAGTTGCAGGCCGTGGAGGCCGCCTCGAAGCGCCGCGTCGGCCTTGATGCCGCGGGCGTCCATCAGGTCGTTCGCGGTGGTAAAGGCGCGGTCCCAGTCGGTGGGCCCCCAGTCTCGGACTAGGTCCGCGAAAGTGACGTTCCGGAGGAGTTCGTCGCCGATAGCGGTTTGCCACGCGCTGTTGTAGCGCTCGATGGACGCCTCGGCGGCGAGTCGACCGGCAATCTTGCCGGTTCGGACCGCGACGTGGTCGCCGCCCTCGTGGAACGCCGAGGTCGTGCCCATCGCGCCGCCGGTAACGGCGATGCCGGCCCCGACGGGGGACTCGATGGGGCGGGTCGAGGAGATTGGGTAGGTCTCGGTTCCGCGGGCCTTGCCACGGTCCTCTGCGAGCGGGAACTCAGAGAGGTCGTAGTCGGGGAACTGCCGTTCGAGGAGGCGCTCGATGTACTGGCTGCCGCGAGGGATTCCCTCGTCGCTCTCGTCCAGCAACAGCCACTCGCTGCGGTCGTAGTCGTCGATGTCGAGCCCGATGGGCATTGTCAGCCCGATGCGGGCGACAGGGGCGTCGTTCGGGAAAATCCATGGGTAGGCCGTGTGTCCGGGCATCATCCCCCACCAGAACTCGATGTAGTCGGGGTCGAACAGCTCTTCGGGCATCCGCCGGTGTTCCTGATAGGCGATGTGATTGGTCGTGTTCGAGGGCATAATCTCGGCCATCGACCGGCCCGCGGGGAGGAACTGGTCCAACGTCGGGCCGGTGACGGTCCGCTGTGGGCCGTCGGCCAGAATCACGTAATCCGTCTCGATGTCCGCGCCGTCCGCGAGGTGAACGGTATGACGGGGCGAGGCCGAGAGGTCCGACTCGACGCCGGTGACGCTGACGCCCACGCGGTAGTCCGCACCGGCGTCGGTGGCGCGCTCGCGGAGCCAGTCGTCGAACTTCGCGCGGTGGAACGTGAGGCCGAAGCCGTCGTAGCTGGCGTCGATACCGGTTTCGGTCAGCGCGAGTTCCGAGTGAGGGCCGTAGAACTTCGCGCCTTCGAGTTCGCTCAGGACGATATCGTCGGGGATTTCGTCGGGCTCGTAGTCCATGAGGTCGAGCCAGTAGTCCAGTAAGCCGGCGGCGTCCGTCGAATCCGGCCCCGGCCCCTCGCGGTCAGCGCGGGGAACGCCCTTCTCTAAGACGACTGTCTCGGCACCCCGAGCGGCGGCGGCCTCGGCGGCCGACGACCCCGCCGGTCCCCCACCGACGATGGCCACGTCTACGTGTTCCATACGCGCTACGGTGCCCTCCGGCGGCTAAAACCTATTGTCTCGGCGGCGAGGCGACTACTGCTCCGGTGTGGCGCGCTTCCAGCCGTCGGTGACTGACAGCGTCTCTGTCAGTGGAGTAGCCGACACCCATAGGACGCAGAGACACACGCGTCCGTTCGGACGGTTCGAACCGCACAAATCGACGGCTTGAACGGATAGACGGTTCGACAGCGTCGGCGTCGGCAGCGTTTTCGTGCTGCCGGGACAGCCTACGGACATGCCCGACATCGTCGTCCGCCGACACAGCGTCCACGCCATGCCCGTCGACCGGTACGCCGACGCGCTCCGTGAGCGTCTGCCCGACTGCGATATCGTCGTTGCACGCACCCCACGCGAAGAGCGTGACCTCGTGGCAGACGCAAGAGTCATCACAGGGAGTACAATCCCCGAATCGCTGCTGGAGCGGGCCGACGACCTCCAGCTGTTCGCCAGTACCTACGCCGGCTACGACCACCTCCCGCTGTCGGCGCTTTCCGAGCACGGCGTGGCGCTGACGACGGCGTCGGGCGTCCACGGCTCGAACATCGCCGAGTACGTCGTCGGCGCGTGGCTGGCGTTCGCGCGTGGCTTTTTCACCGCCAAGCAGCAACAGCGGGCGAACGTCTGGCAGGCGTTTCAAGCGACCGATTTCGCCGGCAGCCGTGTCTGTGTCGTCGGGATGGGGGCACTCGGAGAAGCGATTATCGACCGACTCGACGGCTTCGACGTGGAGACGGTGGCAGTCCGGCACTCTCCCGAGAAGCCGACGCCCACCGACGAAGTGTACGGCTACGACGGCATCCACGAGGCCGTCGCCGGCGCTCGCTACATCGCGCTGGCGTGCCCGTTGACCGACGAGACACGTGGACTAATCGGCGAAGCGGTGCTTGGGACGATGCACCCAAACAGCGTGTTGGTGAACATCGCCCGCGGCCCCGTCGTCGACACCGAGGCGCTAGTCGACGCGCTGCAGCGAAACCACGTCGGCGCAGCGGCACTCGACGTAACCGACCCCGAGCCGCTCCCCGCGGACCACCCGCTGTGGGAGTTCGAGAACGTTCTAATCACGCCCCACGTCGCCGGCCACACGCCCCGGTACTACGACCGGCTGGCGGACATCGTGGCCGAGAACGTCCGCCGCGCCGAATCCACCGGGTCGTGGGACGGGCTCGAAAATCAAGTGGGACGCTGAGGCAGCGCGCCGTCGCTCAGAGGTAGCCGCGTTTGTCCAGCAGTTCGCCGTTGAGGATGGACGCGCCGGCCGCCCCGCGCATCGTGTTGTGGGCGAGGCAGTTGAACTGCACGCCGTCAGTCGTCTCGCGGAACCCGCCCACGGCGACGCCCATGCCGCCCTCAGTGTTCCGGTCGAGTCGCGGTTGCGGGCGGTCGGGTTCCTCGAACACTTTGATGAGTCGCTCGGGCGAGGACGGCAGGTCGACGCCAGTTACGGCTTCCATCGCTTCGGCCGCGTCGTCGGCAGTGACGTCCTCGGCGGTGTCGGCCCAGACGTTTTCGAGGTGGCCGTCTAGCGTCGGAATTCGGTTACAGGACGCGGCCACGTCCATCTCGTTGAGTTGGACGTCCGCGCCGTCGAAGGTCCCGAGCAGTTTGCGGGACTCGGTCTCCATCTTCTGTTCCTCGCCGCCGATGTGGGGGACGGCGTTGTCGATAATCTCCATCGAGGAGACGCCGGAGTAGCCCGCGCCCGACACCGCCTGTAGCGTCGAGACGCGCACGTCGGTGACGTCGAAGGCGTCGTCGAGCGCTTTGAGGGCGGGGACCATCGTAATCGTCGAGCAGTTGGGGTTCTTCAACAGTGCGCCGTCCCAGCCGCGTTCGTCGCGCTGGACTTCGATGAGGTCGACGTGGTCGGGGTTGACCTCGGGAATCGTCAGCGGCACGTCCTCGTCCATTCGACTGTTCGAGGAGTTCGAGGAGACGACGTAGCCGGCTTCGCAGAACTCGGGTTCGACCGCTGCGCCGATACCCGAGGGCAGCGAGGAGAAGATGAGGTCCACGTCGTCGGGGACGGCCTCTGGCGTCGTCGCCCCGACTTCGATGTCCGCCACGTCGGTCGGGATTGGCGCGTCGACGCGCCACTTCGCCGCCTCACGGTAGTGCTTGCCGGCGCTTTCTTCGCTAGCGGTCAGCGCCGCGATTTCGAACTCCGGATGCGGGTCGAGTAGCTGGATGAGTCGCTGTCCGACGGCCCCGGTCGCGCCGAGAACGCCTACACGTACAGACATAGCTTGGCGTCTGCTTGCGGTACTCAAAACGGTTTGGGTATTGAGCTGAGTTCGCATGGAACGGTGTGGCCCTCGTCTTCGCGCCATCGCGTGCTCCAAAGGGCGTCTACGGCTGAACTATCACAACACGTATGATGCTAGTTTAACACGTCGGCAGGGCGAGGTATGACAATGCCACGGTCCGGGTCGCTCGGCGTCTTGCTCGACCACGTGCAAAATAAAATCGTGCTACTGGACGAACAAGGATATATCACCGACGTCAACGACGCCGTCGAGCACACGCTCGGCTACGACCCGGACGCAATCATCGGAGAGAACGCCTTCGAGTACGCCCATCCCGACGACGTCGCAGAGGTACGGGCCGCTTTCGAGCGGACGATAGCGAGCGATGCGTTCACTGCCAACACGGCGACGTATCGGTTCCGCGCCGCGGACGGGACGTGGATATGGCTGGAGAGTCGGATGTCGAACCTCACCGACGACGAACTGTCGGGGTACGTCGTCAGTTCCCGGGACATCTCCGACCGCGTGGCCGCCGAACGGGCGCGCGACGAGACGGCCGGCAGGCTGTCAGAACTCGCCGCCGTCGCCGGCGACGCGCTGTGGATGTTCAACGGCGACTGGTCGGAACTGCTGTTCGTCAACCCCGCCTGCGAGGACATCTACGGCAAATCGGTGTCGGAGTTACGGGACAGTCCGAGCGGGTTCATGGACGCGATTCACCCCGACGACGTTCCGCGCGTCGAGAGCGCGATGGCGTGTCTCTCGAACGGCACGTCGGTCGACATGGAGTACCGCGTCAACCCGGACGGGGGCTACGACGTGTGGGTGTGGGTCCAAGCCGAGCCAATCGTCGAGGACGGCGAAGTCGTCCGAATCACCGGGTTCAGCCGAGACGTCACGGAGCGCCACCGCCGCAGCCGACAGCTCTGTGTGATGGATAAGCTGCTGCGACACAACCTCCGGAACGACCTGACGACCATCCTCGGACAGGCCGAGCTCATCGAGGAGTCCGTCCCCGAAACGAGCGAACAGGTGGCCGTGATTCGACGCACCGGGGAGGCGTTGCTGGAGACCGCGGAGAAACAGCGGAAGATTATCGACGTGCTCACGAACAAAATCTCCGTCGAGCGGGTCGACGTTAGCGAACTCGTCACCGAGAGCGTGTCAGAGGTACAAGAGCGGTTCCCCGAGGCGGCAATCGACGTCGACGCCCCGCCGTCGGTCTACGCCTGCGGACTGGCACAGCTCCGGCTCGCGGTCATCGAACTCGTCGAGAACGGCGTGCGGTACAGCGAGGTCGACCGGCCGCGGGTTCGCGTCGCCGTCGAGGCGAACGGCGAGACCGTCGTCGTCCGCATCACGGACGAGGCCCCGCCGATTCCGGCCAACGAGCGGGAGGTGTTGACCGGGGGCCGCGAGATGACTGACCTCTACCACAGCACTGGACTGGGGCTGTGGCTGGTGTACTGGGTCGTCGAACTGCTGGACGGCGAAATCACGGTCAGCGAGACGGTCGCGGGCAACGAAGTTCGACTGTCGCTACCCGCCGCGGAAGAGATGGACGGCGGTCAGTAGTCGATGGTTCCCACGGCGTTGTTCGTGTACGTGTTGCCCGACTCCGTCAGCGTCGAGTCGCCGTCCACGTCGACTGCGTAGCCGGCACTCTCTCTGACGGTGCTGTTCTGCAGCGAGAGCCGTGACCCTTCGATGACGACGACGTTGGCCGCCTCCTGTGCCCACGTAAAGCGGTCGCCGCCGCCGTACTCGACGACACAGTGGTGGAGTTGGTTCTCCGTGCGGTTCGAGCCGTAGAACTGGATGCCGTCCCAGTACCCCTGTGTCCCCTGTTCGCCGGTGAAGGTGATGGTGTCGACTTCCTCGGTGTCGGCGTCCATCCCGACGGCCGTCAGCCGGCCGGGGCCGTCCTCGTCCATCGTCATCGATGCGTTCTGTCCGAACTCGACGGTAGTCCCGGGGTCGACAGTCAGGTGTCCGTTGACGTTGAGGCGAGCCCCGCTGACGACGTAGTAGGGCACGTCGATACCGGCCCACGTGAGCGACTGGTCGCTGCCGATACTACCGTCGTAAACCGTGAACCGGTCGGTGTCGTTGCCGGTGTACGTGCTGGTGTCTGAGAAGTCGCCCGTGGTTAGGGGGTGGGTGTGGACCGCGCCGTCGGCGTTGCGCGTCACGGTGTTGGTAGTGAAACTGTCGATGGTCGACCCGCCGTCGGCCTCGACGCCGTAGCCCTCGGAGTCGCTAATCGTCGTGTTGTCGATGCGGACCCGCGACCCCTCGATGACGACGACGTTGGCCGCGACGCCGGCCCACGTAAAGCGGTCGCCGCCGCCGTACTCGACGACGCAGTTCATGAGTTGATTCTCGGTGCGGTCGGTGCCGTAGAACTGGATACCGTCCCAGTACCCCCGCGTCTCCTGCTCGCCAGTGAACGTGATGGGCATGGATTCCTCCGTCTCGGGGTCCATCCCGACGGCCGTGAGCCGTCCCGGCCCGTCGTCGTTCATCGTCATATAGGCGTTTTGCCCGAACTCGACTGTCGTGCCCGGCGCGACGGTGAGGTGGCCGTTGACCGTCACGTCGTTGCCCGCGCTGACGCGGTAGGGGACGTCGATGGCGTCCCACGTAATCTCGTCGTCGCTCGTGAGGGTCCCGCCAGCCAGCACGACGACGTCCTCGTCGTTACCGGCGTAACTGCTGGAGTCGTCGAGGAAGCCGGCCACCTGTCCGTAGCCGTAGGCCGCGCCGTCGTCGTTTGCCGTCACGACGTTGTCGGTGAAGGCGTCGACGGTGACGTCGCTGTCGAGGACGACCCCGTAGCCCGCGCTCTCCCGGACCGCGCTGTTCGTGATGGATGCGCGCGCACCCTCCAAGACGACGATGTTGCCGGCGACGGGAGCCCACGTGAAGCGGTCGCCGCCGCCGTACTCGACGATACAGTAGGTCAGTTCGCTGAGTAGCTGGTCGGCCTCGTAGAGTTGGATGCCGTCCCAGTAGCCACGCGTCTGCTGTTCGCCCGTGAAGACGATTGGACTTCCACAGGAGCCGACAGCCGACAACGCGCTGTCTTCCTCGACGGTCAGGTCCGTGTTCTGTGCGAAGACGACGCGCGTCCCCGGTTCGACGGTCAGCGTCGCGCCGTTCTCGACGCTGACGCTGCTCGTGACCAGATACTCGTCGCACTCCCCGCCCCACGTGGTGTCCTCGCTGATAGTCCCGCTGACGCTGACGGGACTCGAACACGCCGAGTCGCTGGCCGGGCGTAGACAGGGGTCCACCCCCGCAGTGGGTCCGCTTGCCCCGCCCGAATCAGGCGTCCCTTCGGCGGGGGATTCTTCGGTCTCCGCCGGTGTCGCCGTCGACGCTGCCGTGTCTGTCGCCGCCGGCGTCGACGACGTCGTCGACGTCTCTGAGCAGCCGGCCAACCCCGCCGAGAGCGCTCCCGCACCAAGCATCGCGAGGTAGCGACGCCGGCTCTGTACATTCTGTTGTTTTTTGTCGGTCATGTGACTGCCTTACCACTCCTGCGACAGCGCACGATATAAATTAATCTGTGATGTCAGTGTGGCCGGTAGAACCGTACTACCCGGAGTAAGCAGTGAGTACCGGGACGGCGCTCAAGCCGTCGCTTCGGTGTCCTCGAACACCCACCGGATGACGCGGGCCTCGACGACATCTCGCTCCTCGACGTAGGGGTCGTCGGTGTTTTCCAGTACGCGCGTTGCCTCCGCACGCATCTCGGCTTCCAGTTCCGAGTGGTCGGGTTCGTCCCGGATGTCGTTGAGCAGCGCCTCGAAGTCCTCGCGCAGGTCGAAAGACGCCCGAGCGACGTTACACCGCGAGAGGGGACTCATCCCCGTCTCCAAGACGAGGTCCCGCACCGTCTCCCAGTCGGACTCACAGAAGTAAATCGACACCTCGCCGACGATGTCCTGCCACGCGATGGCCGCCGAGTGTTTCATCAGCGGGACCGCCCGCGGCGGCAAGTCGAGGCGACGGCGGGCGTCCGGGTTATCGCACAGGCAGCACGCCTTCTCCGTCTTCCCGGTGTACATGTCGTTACGTTGGGCTGGACGGGCTTGTGTACTTGGGTTCGTGTGCCGCAGCGTCGCATGGGCGACAGGCCGACACAGGAACGCTTTACTCGCGCGAGTGGGGACCGGAGTGTATGAACACCGCGGAGCGAATCGACCTCGTGAGTCGGCACACACAAGAGGTCGTCACGGACGAGGAGCTACGGGAGTTATTCGAGGACGGCACCCCGTCGGCGTACATCGGCTACGCGCCGACCGGCGAGATGCACATCGGTCACTTCACGACGATGCGAAAGCTCGCGGACTTCCTGCGCGCCGGCGTCGAAGTCACCGTCCTCATCGCGGACCTGCACGCGCACTTAGACGACAACAAGAGCCCCTTCGACCTGCTCGACGCCCGCTCGGCGTACTACGAGGAGGCCATCGAGGGGATGATAGACGCGGCGGGCGCGGACCCCGATGCCGTCGAGTTCGTCCGTGGCACCGACTTCCAACTGGACGAAGAGTACACCTTGGAGATGTACCGTATGGCCGCCGAGACGACTATCGCCCGGAGCCAGCGGGCGGCAAGCGAGGTCGTTCGGGACGCCGAGAGCCCAAATCTCGGCGGACTCGTCTACCCCCTGATGCAGACGCTCGACGTGAAGGCACTCGACGCGGACATCGCCTACGGCGGCGTCGACCAGCGCGGCATCTACATGCTCTCGCGGGAGGTGCTGCCCGACCACGGCGGCGAGTCGCCGGTCTGCGTGTTCGCGCCGCTGCTGTCGGGGCTGTCGGGCGGGAAGATGAGCGCCTCCGACGCCGCCTCGAAAGTGAACCTCACGGACTCACCCGACGAGGTCGAGGAGAAAATCGGACAGGCCTACTGTCCGGCCGGCGAACTCGAAGACAACGGCGTCCTCGAATACCTGGACCACCTCGTCTTCCCCGTCCTCGCGGTCGAGGGCGAGTCGTTCGTGGTCTCCCGCCCCGAGGAGTACGGCGGCGACCTGACATACGGCAGTTACGACGACCTCGAAGCGGACTTCCTGAGTGGTGAACTCCACCCCGCGGACCTCAAGCCCGCGGCGGCGTCGGCCATCTCCGATGTCATCGACCCCGTGCGCGAGCGCCTGAACGACCACCCCGAGCTGCTGGCCGAAGCCTACCCCGAGCAGTACGGCGAGGAGTGAACGGCCCGAGCCCGGCACAACGGGTTCGCCGCAAGCGATAGGCCGAAGTCGAACCGCCTCTGTCCTGAGGTATGGGCGAAGCGCTACCGAGTCGCGAGGCACAGGCCGCCGAAGTCGTCGACCGTCTCCACGAGGAGTATCCCGATTCTACGATTTCGCTGAACTACGCGACCCGTCTCGAACTGCTGATTGCGGTCGTACTCTCCGCACAGTGTACCGACGAGCGGGTCAACGAGGTCACGGCCGACCTTTTCGAGAAGTACGAAACCGCCGAGGACTACGCTGCCGCCACGGAAGAGCAGTTAGCCGAAGACATCTACGGCATCACGTTCCACAACAACAAGGGCGGCTATCTGCAGGGCATCGGTGAGCGAATCATCGAGGACCACGACGGCGAGGTGCCCGACACCATGTCGGCGCTGACCGACCTCCCGGGCGTCGGACGCAAGACCGCGAACGTCGTCCTCCAGCACGGCCACGACATCGTCGAGGGCATCGTCGTCGACACGCACGTCCAGCGCCTCTCCCGCCGACTCGGCCTCACCGAAGAAGCGCGGCCCGAGGCCATCGAGGACGACCTCGTCGGCATCGTCCCCGAACCGGAGTGGCAGCAGTTCACGCACCTGTTCATCGACCACGGCCGGGCGGTGTGTGGCGCGCGCTCGGCCGCCTGTGACGAGTGTGTCCTCGCGGACATCTGTCCATCAGAAAAGGGCGACGCCGATGTCGACCTCGCGTCGGGCGAAGCGTGGTGACTACGCCTGCATCCGAACCGTCAACACCGGCACGTCCGAGGTCCGGACGACCTTCTCCGTGACGCTGCCCAGTAGGTACCGGTCGACGCCGGTCCGGCCGTGGGTCCCCATCACGATGAGGTCCGCGTCGTTCTCGTCGGCGAACTCGATGATACGCTCGTAGGGGTTGCCGTCGAGCACGACCGTCTCGACGGTCACGTCGTCACCGATGGCATCAGCGGCGTCCGCGACGACCTGTTGCCCGTGTTCGGCAACGGCACCGCGCACGTCGTGTTGCGTATTTACCATACCGGACTGTGCGCGCTCTCGCTCCGCCTCGATTTCCGACTTGCCCACCATCTCCGAGCGCTCGACTCCCTCGTGTTCTTTTTCCACCATCCCCGACGGGCCGAAGTCGTCTTTCGCGACGAATAGGACGTGCAACACAGCGTCGTACCGCGTGGCAACATCGGCGGCGTGGTCCAATGCGGCCTCCGACCCATCACTGCCGTCTGTGGGGAAGATAATTGTGTCGTACATGTCTGTACACTTGAATGTACGCTGCGAGAGGGTTTTAACCTTGGTGATTGATACCGTGAATCGTGTCTTTCAGGCCACGTAGCGGAGGACGTACCGAACGGTGCCGACGATGTACGCGAGTAGCCAGAAGATGACGTAGCCGAACACACCGATACGGAGCCGTGAGCGCCAGTGAGACATCTGTTCGCCGCCGATTTCGTCCATCAACAGGTCTTCGTCGTAGTCGTTGTAGAGGTCGTGGCGACGTTTCGCCCGGAAGATGCGGACGATGCCGGTGCCACCGAACAACAAGAGCGCGTACGCCTGCAAGCCGAGATAGGCGTGAACGGCCGAGAGCCCGCCCAGTTGGTCGGGGAGGCGCGGGGCCATCCAGACGAGCATCGGGACCGTCGTGAGCACCAGTCCGGTGCCCACGAACTTCAGGTGATGGACGAGTACACCCCACGTGACCGGCTCGGTCTCGATGATGTAGTACGCGCCGTACAGGAAGCAGGGTAAGCTCAAACTAACCGAGACGAACACGACGGAGGCGATGACCGCGTCCGAGACCATGTTCGGCGTTAGGACAGGACGCGCTAAAACGTGCCGAATGCGACGAGTCGGAACCAGACCGAGGGAGCCGACGCCGGCGGCGAAAAGAACGTATACTTTTGCTCCACCACCGTACAATTATATTCTCATTACGTTCTCAATTGATGCAGTATATCGGCATAAATAATTCTAATAAGAACTTATATAGATAGAGAGTCTACGAATGAGCAGATAATGTTAGGTTCGATAAACACGACTGGGCGCACCCGCTACGGGTTGAGCCAACCGGTCGGAACCAGAGTGTACCGGTACGGAAAGCAAGTCGAGTGCGAACTCTGTGAGACTGTCAAGCGGTGTATCGACCGGTACGGCTTGGTGACGTGCGAGCGGTGCCAGACGGAATTTCTGCCGTCGTATCACAGTCTCTATTTGGGCTGACGTGAGGGGCGCGACCGACCGGCAACCGTCACGCTAACAGGCACGCCCCCCGTACTGTGAATCGATGAGTGACGCCTCGGACGAGCAGGTGCCCGCGGAACAGCCAACTGAGTCCGACACCGCGGACGTGGAGGCCCTCCGTAAACAGGTCGAGGAGAAGTACGACTTCGAGAGCTTCGGACCGGCCGACATGGCCGAGATGTCCGCCGAGGAGTGGGAAGTCGCCTTCGACGACGAGACGTGGATCACCGGCGACGAACTGCTCGACCGAGTGACGCGCGACCTCCGCAACCGGGTCGCCACGCGAGACGTGTTCGCCCGTGTCGAGCGCCACCGTGACCCGCCGCGGGTGGTGGCGTACTCCGACGAGGGGTACGCCATCGTCTACCCCGACGGCAGCGTCGAGGGCGAAGGCACCGTCCTCCGGGACGTGAAACCCACGGTCGCGCTGTCGTCGATGGACAGTTACGACGTGCCCGAGTCGGTCCCCGACAACCCGCTGCCGGAACCCGACGCCGTCCCCGAGGGGAGCGGCGAACTCGGCAACCAGATGTTGCAGGTCATCGCCGCGGCCCAACTGCTGGCGGGGGTAGCGATGATAGCCGGCGCGGTGTTGGCCATCGCGGGCGTCATCGGCGGCCCCGGAACGAACATCGAGTTCCTGTTCGTCGGCGGCCTCGCGTTCATCGGCGTCGCCTTGGTGCTGTTTTTCACCGTGGCGAACGCCCGCCTCTCCGATAAGTTCCGAGCCGAGGAGTACCGGGACCGCCTGCGAGCTATCGGGCTCGAAGACGGCGAGCGCCCCGACTTCGTCCCCGAACTCACACCCGAGGAGGAGGTCGACCGCGACGAGGGCGAGCAAGCCGACGAAGTCGGGGCGTGACGGTGCCTGCCGGCGGTATCCGGTGGGTTTATACAAACCCAGTCCTGACTTCGGGACGTATATGAACAGGCGGGAATTCGTCCGGACTGCTGGGGGTGCCACAGGCGCTGTGGCGACGCTCAGTGCCGCCGGCCCGGCCGCTGCCCAAGAGGAAGGCGGCGACGGCGGCGGCGACGGCGGCAGCGAGACCGCCCCGGACTACGGCGGTTATCTCGACCCGGTCAGCAACTTCGCCGGACCCGGTAGCACTGTCGATGCCACCGGGCAGGACACGGTGACTGTCGAGGTCGGTGTGCAGGCCAACGGCGGGGCCTACGGATTTGGCCCGGCAGCGGTCCACGTCGACAACGGCGCGACGGTCGAGTTCGAGTGGACGGGCGAGGGCGGCGGCCACAACGTCGTCTCGCAGGGCGACGGCCCGCTCGATTCGGGCAACTCCGTCGCCAACGCCGGGGTCAACTACGAACACACCTTCGACTCGGACGGCGTCTACAACTACTACTGCTCGCCCCACCAGGGCCTCAACATGAAAGGGTCAGTCGTCGTCGGCACCGACTACCCCACCCAGTCGTTGGGCGGCGGCGGGCCGGTCGAGGTCGACCCCCACTACGCGGGTGTCCCCATCCAGCCACACTACGTCGGCTTCGGGGCCGGACTCGCGGTCATCATCCCGCTCATCTTCACCTTCTTCCAACTGAAGTACGGTGAATCGCCACACACCAGTGGAGGGAACAACTGATGGCGTCGGAAGGCTCCACGTACGGCGACATCCACCGATACGAGCCGCCACGCGAGAGCACGGCTGCGGCGGTCGGCATCGTCCTGTTGACGGTCATCCAAATCGGCCTCGTCGGCCTCTTCACGTACGGCATGTTGGCCGGCTGGGCGTCCGGTATCGGAACGACACTCACGGTGAGCATCATCGAGGCGAACATGTTCATGGGCGGCGTGCTGACGGCCATCTTCATCGACTTGGCCTTCATCATGCTGCTGTACCGCAAGGAGTTCCTCCCCGACGTGATGATAGTCAAGAAACGTCGGCGCAAGTGGGAAGACCTCTACATCCGACAGGACGACGTCGACGGTGCCTCGCTGGCCGACGAAGCCAAACTCGTAGAGACTGTCAAACGTGCGGTCTACCCCTACTACAAGAAATAATGCCTCTAGACGAAGACAAGTATCCAGCCGAGACGGGCCGACGACGCTTCGTAAGCGGCGTGGTCGGCGCGGCAGCGCTCTCCAGTGTCGGCGTCGGTGGTGCGGCGGCGGTCGACGCCGTCACCGACGCGTCAGGCGAGGGTGGCGGGACGACGAGTTTCATCGCCGTCGAGAACACGGACGGCCCCGCACCGCGCGGGATGCCTATCATCCCCATCGAAATCAACAACGGCGAACTCTCGGGTCTCTGGCCCGAGTACGACCCCGATGCCGGGGTCGCAATCGCACGGGACTTTGCGGGAAGCGGCGTCGACTACTCCTCGGCGTGGTTCCAGTACTGCGGTATCCAGAGTTCCAGCGGCATCTACCCGCAGGCCGACGCGACCAACACCTTCCTCTCCAGTCCCGGCTCGTACGACTGGCAGAGCGACGTCGAACAGGGCGCGCCCCTGACCGTCGACATGTTCGAGGATTACGAGTCGTGGGGCAACGGCATCGGCAACCCGGGCGTCGGCAAGCCCGCGAGCGCCGCGTGGCGACAGACCGACGAGGGGAGCGTCCCCGTCCAGATTATCCGTTCGACAGAGGTCGAACGGATGGCCAACGGCGAGGGTGAGTACGGCGACCTCCCCGGTAGCGTCCAAAGCTTCATTTCCGAGGCGACCGACCAGGGATTCATAGCGTGGCTGAACAAGTGTACGCACTTCTGCTGTGTCCCGGGCTTCAAGACACAAGCCGGAAGCGCGAACTTCGGCGGTGCAAACGCGATTTACTGCCAGTGCCACCAGTCGGTGTACGACCCGTTCAGCCCCGTCGAAAAACAGTTCGTGGCACTGCCGCGCCCCCCACAGGAGGCATAGAATGAGCTTAGAACGCAAAGACGACCACGACCACAAAGGGTGGATGAAATCGCGCGAGCTGACGCCGTTGGAGACGGTGTATCTGACCGCCCTCATCTGGCTCGACAAGCGCCTGCGCGTCGTTGACTACCTAGAGATTCTCGAAGACCTCTACTACAAAGTCAACATGCAGATGCCAAAGAGCCACACCGAGCAGTACAATCTGGACAACAAGTTCTGGTACTGGTACCCGCTGTACGCCTTGGGGTCTTTTTCGACCATCGCGTACATCGTCGCTGCCATCTCCGGAGCCTTGCTCGGCTTCTACTACGCGCCGGCAGCCGCAGCGGCCGACGGAACGCCGACGGTCGCGTACGACTCGGTGTTGCTCATCATGGGTCAGCTGAATTTGGGTTACTTCCTCCGGTCGGTCCACCGCTGGGCCGCCCAGATTATGGTTGCCGCCGTGTTCCTCCACATGCTCCGCGTGTACTTCACGGGCGCGTACAAGGAACCGCGTGAACTCAACTGGCTCATCGGCATCGTCCTCATCAGCCTGACGCTCGTCTTCGGGTACACCGGCTACCTGCTGCCGTGGAGCCAGCTATCCTTCTGGGCGGGCCAAATCGGCGTCGAGATGTCGCTGTCGATACCGCTCATCGGTGAGTGGGTCGCACAGTTGATGTTCGGTGGGTTCACCCTCTCACAGGCCACGTTACAACGGATGTATATTCTCCACGTGTTCTTCCTGCCGTTCATCACGACGGCGGTCATCGCCGTCCACATCGGCATCGTCTGGATGCAAGGCATCGCGGAACCACACTGATACCATGAGCGACAACGAATCAGACGACGACGTTCGCACAGACGGCTCGGGCACGGGTATCGTCGCCCCAGACGACGAGACCCCGACGTGGTCCGAGCGCAAACAGCGCACACAGGGACTCGCGCGGCTCACCTACGAGTACTTCGAGCGCGGCCGCCGCGAGGACCAAGACCTGCGCCAGCAGTCGGACTACGTCGAGCGTGACGTGTTGGCGTTCCCGGCGTGGCCCCACGAGATGATGCGGAACCTCGCCCTGACGAGCTTCTTCGTCGGGATGATTCTGTTCGTCTCGGCGGCGCTTCCGCCGGAGATGCCGAATCCGGCGAACTCCGGCGTGACGCCGGCGATTATCCTGCCGGACTGGTATCTCTACTGGTCGTTCGGTCTGCTGAAACTCGGGCCGCTGAACCCCGACCTCGCCATCCTGGGCGGGTCGAAGATAATGGCCGACCGAACCTACGGCGTGTTGGCGAACGTCGTGGTCGTCGGCTTCGTTGCCATCGTCCCCTTCCTCAACAAGGGGGCAGCGCGCCGGCCGGTCGAGCAGCCCTTCTGGGCCGCCGTCGGGATATCGGGCGTCATCTTCAGCCTGACCATCGCGGCGCTGTCCATCAAGAACCTCATCCCGATGGACTCGAACATCCTGTTCGACCTGACCTTCCTCGTCCCCATCGTCAGCGCGACCATCACCTACGCGGTGTTAAAGACGATGCGCGAGGGATACATGTTCACGCTGAATCGACGGTACTACCGCCTCAGGCCGCCGAAGTAGCGGTCCGACACCGACGTGTTCTGTTTTCGGCGCTGGCGCCGTTCCCGAGGGATGCGTCGACACCTGCCGAGCTATCCCGGGGAGGACGCCTCGGCTGGTTCGAACACACGTATCCAGCCGTCGCTTCTGACGGTCACGAGGAAGTGGTTGTACTGGAACCGAACCAGTCCTGTCCCCCGTCGGGACACGTCGACAACGTTCGGCCCGAAGAAGGTGTTTTCGAGCGCCGGGGCGTCGATGCACTCGTACAGTGGCGGAGATTTCACCTCACCCGGGTCGACCCCTGCCGCGTCGGCGATGGTGAAGATGATGGCGGTAGTGAGCTCTTCGACTTCCGGGTCGTAGTGGCGCTGTGCAGCCTGCGTCCAGTCCTCGTCGGCGTCGGGTAACACGTCGCCATCGCCCGCCGTACTCCCTTCAGTCATCCCGCTCACCACGGGCGTGGGCTTCCTGAGTGCTGTCGAGGCTCGCGCCCATCCCTTCCAGCGCGGTCAACACCTGCTGTGCGTTCTGGCCGGCGGTTATACCCTCGGTCGACTCCTCGAACGTGAGGATACCGTCGTCGACGAGCTTGGGGACGTGTGCGTGAGACAGTGAGACGTACATCTGTTCCGCTTGCTGGTCAGTTACGTCGTCAGTTGGGATGTCGTGTTCCCACGCGGCTATCTTCCGAGCCAGTTCGTCTAGCGTCCACTCGGTGTCCTCGAGTAGCGTATAGCAGAGGTAACGCCGACGAGTGTGCCCGAGCGCGTCGTAGACGTGGTCTATCTCTAGAATGCTAGTCGGAATCGACGCCGTATCAGACGAGTAGCCGTGGCCCGCAGCCGACCCATCTCTGCTCTCGTCAGCCATACCAGTGTGTCGCGCGTCGTTCGAATAAGTGTTATTCAGAGAGTACGTGCCAACTGGACACGACTGTCAGCGGCTGAGAGTCGGTCGTCAGGAACCGCGCAGGCGTCTCGCCGCAGTAAAGTAGCTGCTCACCCTAGTTACGCTAATGAGCGAGGACGACACGAGCAACGGCGACCCGCCGATGATACGAAGTGCTGGAGAGGGGACACAGCGCGAGGTGGTCGTACCGCTACGGCTCTATAAGACCGTCACTGTCTTCTCGACGTTGTTCGCCATCTGCAGTGTCGTCGGGGGGTTCATTCTCGTCGACGTGGCGACCGACCGTGCGTCGGCACCGGCGTCGGAAATCGACGTGCCCGTGGCCATTGGCGGGCTCGGGCTTATTATCGCGGGTACCGTCGTCTACGCATTTTCGACCCGCTTTCGCACCGAGGAGATGGGAAAGTCTAAAGACGACGCTGACGAACCTTCGGGTAATGGCTGACGAGTTCATCAAGGGCTTCGCCGCCCTCATGGTCGGCGGGCTGGGCTGGATGACCATCGCGGGCTGGTACAAGACGCCGAGCTTCGAAGGGGCACAGCTCATCGGAGACGCACCGCCGCCGGAGGCCCAGACGATGTTCGACTCCATCGCGCTGATGCTTGGCGACGTCTTCTTCTGGTTCGCCATCTTCGGCTGTCTGACCTTCTGGGTCGTCCTGCCGCTTTTCAGCGAAGTGCGTGAGTACCTGAACGAGCGGTCGGCCTGAACTGACGGCGTTAGACGGCTGTCCCGTGAGCGCGTAGCGCCAGCGTTTCCTGCTCGATAGCAAGCGTCCTGAAGTACGATTAGCCGTTCGGCGTCGATGGGCTCGCAGGGCCTACGTGTCCGCGACGACGGTTGGAACGGTCGTAGACACCGGGTTAGTGACTGGTGTTGCCCTTTGGAGCTGTTCGCCTACTGAGAGCTGAGCGCGTCCCGGCCCCCTACGCGGTCCGGCGCGTCGTCATCGGCTGGTCACTGTCGGCTCTGGCTGGCTACAGTTCCGCGCCGACGAGAGCGTCCACTTCGAATCTAGCGTGAGGCACGGTGGCCGCACTGACGTGTCTGTCAGCATCCGCCGTCGAGGCTGACGGGGTCGGCAGCGGGGAGGAAAACCCGAGTTGAGTGGCCGGCTCAGACGACCGCGGACCACGGGCCCTTGATTACCCAAAAGAGGCTCTGGTAGCCGGCGTACATGAAGACGACGACGGCGGCGACCAGCGCGCCCTTGGGCCGTTCGAGAGGGATGTCACGTCGCGCTTCGACCTTACGGGACTCGAACTCGAAGAAGTCGGTGATGACCGCACCGAGGACGAGCACCGACATGACCATCCCACCGTGGTGGGCAATAGTCATGTAGAAAAAGGAGACAACGACCAACGCGACGTTGCTCGCGGTGTGTACCGGATGGCGGGTGATGGCCTCCGCACCGCCCTCCTCGTACTGGGATTCGTGTTGGCGGTGGGCAAACAGGCGCGTCCCGAAGTTGGCGACAACGAGCGCGAACAAGATGTACTCGATGACGAGCACGCCACCGGGTGCGTCGCTCCCGAGGATGGTGTCCAACGGCCCGAAGAGGATGACGTCTGGCTGCATATCTCCCTCTCTGTACGATGGCCATTAGTGTCTTTCCAATTTTGGCTACGCGAACCGCGAGCGGCTCTCCGCGACGACGGCCGTCCGGATCCGCCCCGCCAGTTCGAGTTCGACGGACTCGCCGCGGGCGACGGTCGCGGCCCGCTCGCCGTCGACGAACAGCGCAACGGTTGCCTCATCGCGCGTAACCGACACCGAAAGGCCGTCGAGCGGGAGCACCCAGTGGTCGGGGTCGGTCTGGAACGGAGCGATGGGGGCGACGACACCCACCGACCCCCCGGGGGCGACCACCGGCCCGCCGACTCGGCGCGTGTATCCCGGCGACCCGGCAGGCGTGGCGATGCTGACGCCGTCTGCGCGGAATCGCCCGACGGTGTCGCCGGGCGTCTCGACGGCATAGGCCGAGATACGGGCCGCTTCGTCGGTGACGACGGTCACGTTGAAGACGGCAGTCCCGGCGGTCGTGCCGGCAGCGGCCACGTCGAAGAGCGGATGGCGCTCGATGCGAGCGTCGGCGAGAGCGGCGACGGCCGCTGGCACCGCTTCGGGGTCGACCGAGCGGACGCCGCGGCCGGCCGCCACGGGAAGCACGAGCGGGTCGCCTTCGGCAGCGGCGACGGCTCGAAGCGCGGGCCGGCCGACAGCGACGATGTGGTCCGTCGACGGCACCGCGTCGGCGGTTCCTGTCACCACCGACGCACCGGCCGCTCGGAGGCGGTCGGCCACCGCGTCCTCGCCGACGACGCCAACGCTCTCACTCATTGCCCGTGGATTCGCCCGGTCGGGCAAAAAACTGCCTCATATCAGCGCGCCAGCCGCCGTTTTGCGTACTTCGCCAGCAAGGCGAGGTCAGAGAGGTGGGTCAGTTTCGCAATCGCGCGGCGGTCGCCGTGGTTTATCTGTTCGAGCGTGTCGCTTTTCGTACGACGGAGGTCGGCCATCAGCTCGTCGTAGCGCTCGTTTGGTGCGAGATACAGTAGCTCGGTCATCATCAACCGCGCGCTGTGTTTCGGAGCCACGTCACGGTGCCAGAGCCGGTCGTACACCGCCATCGTCTCGGCGTCGGTCATCGGCGCTTCTGGCGTCAGCGCCGAGTCGACGACGGACGCGGCAGCCCGGGCCGACTTCAATCCCTTGTGAATGCCCTCGCCCCACAGCGGGTCGATAGTCGGGACAGTGTCACCGATAGCCATGAAACCGTCCGTGCTCATCGATTGGGGGGGTTGGATGTGGGCCGACCCGCGGTGGGCCTGTGTCCCTTCTATTCGCTCGGCATCCTCGAATCGGGGGTCAGAATCGAGCCAGTACTCGAGATAGTCGTCGATGCCCATGTTGTCTTTGGCGTACTGGTTATGCGACTCGTTTTGGATGTAACACAGCCCGACTTTGGCCGTATCTTCGCCGGTGTGGAAAATCCACGAGTAGCCTCCGGGGGCGAGGTCGTGGTCGAGTCTGAGCATCATCCCGTCGCGTAGGTCGGCGTAGTCGTCGTGGTTGACCGCGACGTTCTCGAACTCGTACTCGATGCCGATAGCTTGGTGTTCGCGTTCCAGATTACACACGTCGAGTTCCTTCGCCAGCGGCGCGGCCGGGCCGGTGGCGTCGATGACGATGTCGGCGTACACCTCTTTGTCCCCGTCGTAGCGGACGCCAGCGATGTCGCCGTCCTCCATGATAGGGGCCGAGACCCGCGAATCGAACCGGTAGGTCGCGCCTTTCTCACGGCTGTCCTCGACGAGGAAACGCTTGAAATCCGCGAACTCCAGCACTGCGCCGGTCTGGGTTCGGGTGTAGTGGTCGTCCGGGGATTCGAGGACGACTTTGTCCGTGTAGTTCATCACCACGTCGTCCGGAATCGAGAAGGCCGTCATGGCCGACGGGAAGGTCCCGGCGGTGGATTTGTTGCTCTGACGTGGGAACTCGTCTTCGGGCTCGGTCTCAAGCACCAGCACGTCGTAGTTCCGCTCGGCTAGGTCGCGGGCACACTGCCCCCCGGCGGGTCCAGCCCCAGCGATTACCACGTCAAAGCGGTCGCACATGGTCGAAATGTACGCCGTGTGCGTAATCAGTCTTGCTTTATCATCCCGAAAGCGTAAAGCAGCCACCAGTCACAGCAGTGTGCGTACCAGAAGATGGTGCTCAAAACAGGCGCGGCCGTCCTTGCCGACAACAGACGAGTGCCGACCGCGGTTCGGTCGGTACTGGGGTACTACGCCGACACGGGCGTGTTCGACTACAGCAGCCTCTCGCTGAAATCGGAGATAGACGACCGGACCGAGGCGATGCTCGACGACGTGTCCGCTCGCATCGAGGCAGCACTGGCCGAGGAGTTCGGGCAGCCCGTCGAGTTCAGCTACGACACCAAACTCATCCTCCCGGCGCAGTTGACGCTGGGGTACGTCTACCGGTCTGCCCGAGAGGACGCCGAGAGCGACCCTGTAGGCGACGGGATAGCCACTGGCGTCCCGCCTGTCGAAGACGCAGCGATAGGCGGCCAGCAACCGACACTCACGCCCCGCGAACGGGTGGTTCGAGCCGAGCAGATGACCCGCCTCTCTATCGAGGCACTGGTCGACGGTGACATGCGCGACGCCATCAACGACGCGGAGTTCGAGGATTTCGAGGTCGACTTCGCCGCCAGCGAGGCAGACCGCCGACGCGTGGCCGAAGTGGCACAGGTGACGCTCCAGTCCCATCTCGACGGACTGCTCGCTGACCTGCCCGACGCGGTCGGCGAGGCCTATCAGTGGGCGGTCGACTACAGCGAAGCCCATCAGGACCGGGACGAGTACTTCCGTGCCCTGATGGACGCGGCCGAGGACGGCGACGCGGATGCGCTCGATGCCATCCGGGAGACGTACAAGTTCGCGGACTACGACGAGCCGCCGGCCGCGCTGTCGCCGGCCGAGCAAGAACTGCCCTACAGCAAGACCCAGTACGCCCGCGTCGGCGTCATCTACGACGGCATGCTCGACCTCTATCGGCTCGCAGGGCTCGACATAGACGACGACTTCGCGAAGGCCATCGTACTCGCCATCATCGGGGCACAGGTGTGGCTAGACGACGTTGACGACTACGCAGACGACCGGGCCGAGGGGCAACTGACCCCCGTTACCGCGGAGTACCTCCTGCGGCCGGACGACCGGGCCGCCTACACGCACGTCGTCGACATCACCGAGCAGTATCTCGACATCGCGAAGGCGTACGCCACCGACGCCGACTCGCCGCTGACCGGCGTCGCCGTCGAGTACATCTATCGCTCCGGTGAACCTGACGTGTTGCCCGGCCATCACTGATGGCGGCTTTTTCATGAACGGGTTTCAACGGGGTGGCGAGTGAGGTCTCCCGAACGAGCCACCCCGTTCAAAACGGTTCTCGCAGGACATCTATCGCTCCGGTGAACCTGACGTGTTGCCCGGCCATCATGAGGAACGCGTCACCCAGACGGCATCGCACCGAACCGGGCCTGTCAGCGTGACTCCGGTGGAGAGACTGCGGCCCGCTCGGCGTCGGCCGGCGGCGACTCGGTGAGGACAGTCCGGTCGGGAAGCGACGTGTCGGGCCGCCGCCCGAGGGTGAGCAGGCGTTCTGTCAGCGTGAGTTCCTCCGGGCTCGGACTGGGTTTCTGTATCTCCTCGTAGTCGACGACGACGTTTTCGTCGGTGGCCGAGAGACGGACGGCACACAACTGGTAGGAGGGATAAAACACCGGCGGGAGCAGACCGATGACGCCGTCGCGGCGGTGGAGGCGCTTGAGCCACGTCCCGCTGTTGACCACGAGCCCGCCGTCGACGGCCTGTACCGACGGTCGGTGGGTGTGCCCGTAGCAGTATATCGCGGCTCGGGGCTGTGCAGCGAAGATGTCGCTCGCGGCCGCCGCGTACGGTTCCTCGGCGTCGACAGTCAGGCCCGTCTCGAAGATGCCGAACCGGTTGACCGTCTTCCTGATGTCCCGACGAAGGAAGTACAAGGGGATACCGACGAGTAAGAACAAGCCGGCGATGGCGACGTTGACCACGAGGACCAGCCAGATGACCGTCCCAGCGGTGCCAAGTTGCGCCAGAAAGGCGCTGGTCATCGTCACCGGGGCCTCCCAGACTCCGAGGAGGTTCAGCCCCGCCACAACCGCGAGGACGGCACTGACGTTGAACAACAGGAGGAACGGAACCAGCGCGTACCGCAGCACGGGGTTCATCTCCCGGTAGAAGTACTTCGAGAGCACCCACACCGGCATCCGCTCGGTCGGTGTCACGGCTTGTACGTCTTTCAGCCAGTTGTACCGCCCGCGGTCGGAGAGTTGGCCGGCGCGGCTGGTCACTTTCGTGTTGTAGTAGTACCCGAGTGGCCGCGCGTTGGGGTCGCCCCACTTCTCGATACGGTTGTTCGGGTCGTGCTGGTGGCCGTGTTCGAAGTGGACGACGTGGTCGCCCACTGGCCGGGTGAACGACTGCGACTGCACCAGGGTGACGTTGTACTGAGCCAACCGGTCGACGTACCCGTCGTAGACGGCGAGTTCGTGGTCGTGGTTGCCCGGCAACAGCGTTATCGGGATGTTCGAACCTGTCGCCCGTAGCTGCTCGAACAGCGCCGGGTACGTCTCGACGAGGACGTCGAACTTCGCTAACCCCTCGACGTCGGTGAGTTCCCAGAGACCGAACGCGTCGCCGTTGATGACGAGTTCGGCGTCTTCGTCAGTCGTCTCCAACCGGGCGAGAAAGTCCAGTAGCTCCTCGCGGAACTCTATCTCGCCCAACTGCTCGTCGCCACCGATGTGCAGGTCGCTGATGACGTAGTACACCCGGTCTTCGGCGTCGGTGTCCATACGACTAGATTGCAGAATACAGCGGAACCCTATGGGTCTTTTGTGCCGCGAGACCCTCACTCATCGCTTCCCGAGCGCTCGCTCGAACACCCGTTGGGCCCGCTCGTACGCCGCGTTCCGGTCGACGATAGGGTGTGGGTAGTCGGGCGCGAGGCGCTCGCGTTCGTCGTCGGCGAGCGTCGGCCAATCGACTATTTTCTCCGGGGGAACCCCCCGGAGTTCGGGGACGTACTCGGTGACGTAGTCGGCCCCGTCGTCGTACTTGCTCATCTGGGCGACAGGGTCGAAGATTCGCACAGCGACCGAATCCGTCCCCGTCGAGGCGGTCCACTGCCAGTTGCCGTAGTTCGAGGCGGGGTCGTGGTCGACGAGTTGCGTCGTAAAGTAGCGCGCGCCCTCGCGCCAGTCCACCAGCAGGTGTTTCGCGAGGAAGGAGGCGACGTTCTGGCGCGGACGGTTGTGGACGTACCCCTCCGCATTCAGTTGGCGCATCCCGGCGTCGACCAGCGGGTACCCCGTCTCCCCGGCCTTCCACGCGGCGAAGTTGTCGGCGTCGTTCTCCCACTCGATTTCGTTGGGGAAGGACTTGTAGTTGGCCGCGAGCAAGTCAGGGTTGTGGTACAGCAGGTGATAGTTCTGCTCGCGCCACGAGAGTTCGTAGCGGTACTTCTGGACGTTGCGCTTTGCACTGGTGCCGGCTTCGGCGTGGCGCTCGCTGGCTTCTCGCCAGAGTTCCCGAATCCCTATCATCCCCGCGGCGATGTACGGCGACATACGCGAGACGGCCCCGACGGGTCGTTGGACCGCGGCCCGCATGTCGTCGCGGGTGTCGTTGTACGTCTCGATGCCGTCAGCGAGAAAGCGCTCCCACCGCTCGCGGGCGGCGTCGTAGCCGGCCGGTGGGAGGTCGATATCCGCCTCGAGAGTGGGCACCGGCGTGTCGTCCTCGACATCGGTGAGCGCATCGCCCTCGGGCGCGTCGACCGGGGGGAGTTTGTGGGTTGCCTGCCAGTCGTCGTAGAATCGGCTGTGGTTCTCGTAGCGCTCGTCTACCCCCGCGGGGTCGACCAGCACGAGGTCCACCACCGACTTCGTCGGGACGGTCTCGTCGACGCGGCGCTGTCGGTTCCGGCGGGCGGGTCGGTAGTGCTCGTTGTACACCACCCGGTCGGCGTCGAACGTCTCGACTACCTCCGACAGCACCTCGTCGGCCGCGCCCGTCCGCACGAGCAGGTCGCTTCCCCGCCGGCGATAGGCCCGTTTCAGCTCCCGAACGCCCGCGAGGAAGAACGCCCGCTGACGCTTTCCGACCTTGTTCAGCACGTCGGTGTCGACGACGTACACCGGGAGGACAGTGTCGTCCGCTGCCGCGGCCGCGAGCCCGCGATTGTCTGGAATCCGGAGGTCACGCTGGTGCCAGAAGATATCCATACCGGGGTAACGGCCCCCCGGCTCTTGGGTTCGCTGCCGAACCAGTTTGGCCGGTCAGGGAGTGGATTTAGATGACAGCCGAGCGACTGGTGTAGTATGACACGCGAGACGCGACTGGACCGCCGGACGCTGCTGCAGGGTACGGGCGTGACTATCCTCGCCTCCGGACTGGCCGGGTGTGGTGAGCCGAGCGAGGAAGAGGACGACGACGGTGGGGAAGGCGATGACGGCGGCGGCGAGGGCGGCGGTGGCGAAGACGACGAAGCCGAAGAGGAGGGAGAAGAACAGTTGCAGGGGCCGGAGTCGGCGTGAGGAAACCGGCCACGGTTCGGTGGCTGTGAGCGCGTTTCATCGCGCGACCCCGGAAAGGCAGGCCCACCACAGAAATGTACGGTGAGCGTAGCGCGGTCGCTTGCGACCGCGAAAGACGAGCGGCGAAGCCGCGAGTCAGCGAACCGTTTCTACCGGAATCGCGCCGTCGGCGCGATTCCGGCCTTTTTCACGAACGTTCGGGAGAACGAAGCTCTCCCGCAGCCCATCAGAAATCTTCGATTTCTGAGGACGTTTTTGCGAGTGGGGGTGCCCACAGCGCCGCAAAGCGGCGCGAGGACACCCCCCGAAACAAAAAGATTCTTTAGTAGAACTCGCGCACGAGGTCCATCGCGCCCTCGGGGGCGCCGTCGGGAATCTCGGCCATCGACCCCTCGACGCCTTCGCGCTGTTCGAACGGAATCGAGTTCTCGTCCTGATAGAGGACGCCCATATACTCCTTGTCGCTTTCGAGGATTTTGTCCTTGGCCATATCGCGGTTGTTCGGATCGTGGTCTTCCTCCTCGAGGTTCACGATGGAGTCCCGGAAGTAGTCGTAGGTGTCTACGTCGTTGAACGTCACACACGGGCTGTAGACGTTGACGAAGCCGAAGCCGTCGTGCTCGATGGCCTGTTGGACGACGTCGGCGTGTTGCTGGGAGTTCGAGGAGAACGTCTGGGCGATGAACGTCGCGCCCGAGGCGAGCGCGAGCGCCTTGGGGTTGACCGGGGGCTGTTTCGGGCCCTCGGGTGTCGTCGCCGTCTCGAAGTCCTCGCGCGAGGTGGGCGAGGCCTGTCCCTTGGTCAGGCCGTAGATGCGGTTGTCCATGACGACGTAGCTCATGTCGACGTTGCGCCGGCAGGCGTGGATGAAGTGGCCGGCACCGATGGAGTAGCCGTCGCCGTCGCCGCCGG
>Ga0102936_1000085_pt1 | contig 32072 bp, 30 predicted proteins | sample SalPon2_A_H2O_MG_FD_78502 | JGI IMG/M metagenome (GOLD analysis project Ga0102936, IMG submission 78502) | Salt pond water microbial communities from South San Francisco under conditions of wetland restoration - Salt Pond MetaG R2_A_H2O_MG | ecosystem: Environmental > Aquatic > Non-marine Saline...
CCCGCCAAATGATGACTGTGCAAAGTATCGCGAGAAACTTGATATCGGTCAATTTGTCCCGGGCGCTCAGACAATCGCGAACCCCTCGCTGCCCGGGTCCGCCACCCCCTCGGATTCCACCGAATCGACGCGCGCCGCCGGCGGGCCGGTCCACAGCCAGTCACTGAGTGTCTCGACGGCCGTCTCGGGGCCGCAGACCACCACCGAGACGCTGCCGTCGCCGCGGTTCTCCACCCAGCCGCGCAGGCCCAGCGCATTGGCCTTCTCCCGGGTGGCGGCACGGTAGTACACCCCCTGCACCGCGCCGCGGACCCGGAACTGGTAGCAGGCTTGCGTCGTCTCGTCCATTGCGGCCTCCTGACTGCTTGCGTGCCTGCAATCTAACACCCACTATTATCCGATGAGCTGCGAAATCCTGATTCTCTATTACAGCCGCCACGGCGCCACACAGACCATGGCCCGTCGCATCGCCCACGGTGTCGAGAGCGTCGCCGGTGTCACCGCGCGGGTGCGGGCGGTGCCGGCGGTCTCCGAGGTGTCCGAGGCGACGGCCCCGCCGGTGCCTGATGACGGCCCGCCCTACGCCAGTCTGGATGATCTGGCCGAATGCGCGGGACTGGTGATGGGCAGCCCCACCCGGTTCGGCAACATGGCGGCACCGCTCAAGCACTTCCTCGACCAGACCACCAGCCTGTGGCTGAGCGGCGCGCTTGACGGCAAACCCGGGGCGGTATTCACCTCGACGGGCAGTCTCCATGGCGGCCAGGAGTCGACCCTGCTCTCGATGATGCTGCCGCTGCTGCACCACGGCCTCTATCTGATCGGCCTGCCGTATACCGAGCCCGGCCTGGCGGCAACCACCACGGGTGGTACCCCCTATGGCGCCAGCCACCTCGCCGGCGCCGAGGCCGACCGGCCGGTGGACGAGACCGAGGCGGCACTCTGCCAGGCGTTGGGCGCGCGGGTGGCGGAAGCGGCGCGGCGGCTCGGCGACCCGTCGCACCCGGCATGAAGGCGCTCAAGGGCAAGCCACCGGCGGATGCCGGCGAGACGGCACGGCACGTCGCCGCCTCGCCGCTCTACTGGACCGCCGCCGGGTGCTATCTGGCCCTGACCGGGTTGCTGTTCGCCTGGTTGATCTGGCTTGCACCCCCGCCGGCCTCGCTGCGCAGCCCGGTGTTGCTGGTCTTTCTGCTACCCCTGGTGCTCGGCCTGCGTGGCGTGTTGCACCGGCGGCGCTACACCCTGCAGTGGACCGGGATGCTGATCCTGCTGTATTTCATCCACGGCCTGCTGGCGGCCACCGGCGCGGCGCCGGAGCGCTGGCTCGGTGTCGCCGAGATCCTGCTCACACTGGGCTATTTCGGGACGGTGATGCTGCTGCTGCGACGCGGCAAACAGCGCCACAAGGCCGGTCAATCCGCCGGCTGATCCCCCAGCACGGCCTTGATGAACGGGACGGTCAGGCGCCGTCCGGCCCGCAGCGACGCGCCATCCAGCCGCTCCACCACGGCCAGCAGGTGCGCCGGGTCACGCGCCTGATGGCGCAGCAGATACTCGATGCCGGCCGCCGGGATCGACAGCCCACGCCGCGCCAGTGCGGCGCTGAGTAGCTCGCGGCGGCGATCATCATCCGGCGGGGTCAGGCGCAGGCGCAGGATGGATTCAAGCCGCGAGACAAGATCCGGCAGCGCAATCCCCAGACCGGCCGGTGCGCCGGCGGCGGCCACCACCAGCAGGCCGCCGGCGTCGCGCAGGCGGTTGAACAGGTGGAAAAACGCCTCCTGCCAGTCCCCACGCCCGGCGAGCCGCTCCAGGTCATCCACCGCCACCAGGGACAACGCCTCGAGCCCGTCCAGCGGCGTCGGGGGGCCGTCGACGTAGCGCCCCAGCGGCAGATACACCGCCGCCCCGCCGGCGGCACTCATCCGCCCGCAGGCGGCCTGCAGCAGATGACTGCGGCCGCTGCCCGGCGGCCCGGTCAGATAGAGCGATTGCGCAAACCACCCGGTCAGCCCGTCGATAGCGGCCACAGCCTGCTCGTTGCCGGTGGCAACGAATGTCTCGAGATCGGCGGCGTTATTCCAGCGAAAATCCAGCGCAAGCTGCGCGCCGCGGGCCTGATCGCTCATTGCCGCCAGCGGTACCCGTCACCCGTGGACCGAAGCCGGGCGTCGGCGGCGAGCGCGCGTTCGACCCGCTCGACATCCACCTGAATGGCCAGTTGCCAGCGCACCGCATCGCTCTCTACCAGAGCGGGGGTCACGCGGGTGACACCCACCAACTGGCCGAGTCGCTCCGCCACCGCCTGATGGGCGGCCAGCGAGTCGATGCCGGCAACGCGCACCGCAAGCCGGCGACGCGAATCGGGATCGGCCACGTAGGCCAGGCGCTCGCGCAGGCGCTCGGCCAGTCCACGGGCGCCGGCCGCCATCACCGCTTCAAGGCTGTCGGCGCGGGACTGCCAGCGCTCGACCGGAGCCTGATCGGCGACGAGCAGCGTCCAGCGCACCTGATAGCCGGGCCGGCCATCACGCGCCAGCCGCCCCATCAAAACGGCATCCGAGCCATAGCGCGCCGAGGCCCGGCGCACCGGCCCGACAAACCCCCCGGCGATATCGGCATAGCTCAGGTTGCGGCGATCCTGCAGATCCATCAGCGGCGAGACCGGCCGCAGCCCCAGCGGCCGGGCGGCGGTGTCCAGGGCCTCGATCAGGGCGGTGCCGCGGTCACTGCCGGCGATAAAGCGCTCGCCCCCGTCGCGGGCACCCAGCCAGACCAGCACCGCCGGCGGCGATGGCGGCCAGACCGCCACCGACGCACGGGCCAGTGCGCTGCGCACGGCCGGCCGCGAAAAGCGCACCAGAAGCCGGGGCTCGCGCGCATCGAGCGCCTCGTCGTCCACCACCACCGAGCGGTAGGAAAAGCCGTTGACCACCTCATTGACCCTGTCCCGCAGCCGCTCCGCGACCGGACGATCGACGATGGCGGGGTTGCCGGTCAGCCGCACCAGCAGGGCGTCGAGGGCTTCCGCCAGCGCCTCGTCCCGGGCGGCCGCCGTGTTGTCGGCCACGGGCACCTCAACGGCGCTGAAGTCGTCGCGCGCGGCGACGGGCGACGTCGTGGCAAGCAGCGCCACTGCCATGGCAAGAGCAAGACTGATGCGCAGCACGATCAACATCCGAGTGGTTGGCAGGCCCGTGACCCCGAAGACTTTTAAGGTACCATGAGGCCCGCCAGCGGCACGAACCGAGCCAGACAGGAGCGCGATCTTGGACCCCGCCGACCCCCGAGACGGACTGACCTACCGCGACGCGGGCGTCGACATTGATGCCGGCGCCGGTCTGGTCGAGCGCATTAAAGACGACGTGGCCGCCACCCGCCGGCCGGGCATGGTGGGCAGCCTGGGCGGCTTCGGCGGGCTGTTCGAGCTGCCCATCGACCGCTATCGCCAGCCGCTGCTGGTGGCGGGGACCGACGGCGTCGGCACCAAGCTGCGGCTTGCCCTGGAGACCGGCCGGCATGACGGCATCGGCATCGATCTGGTCGCGATGTGCGTCAACGACGTGATCGTGGCCGGCGCCGAGCCGCTGTTCTTTCTCGACTACTACGCCACCGGCCGACTCGAGCCGGCGGTTGCCGAGCGGGTCATCCGCGGCATCGCGGCGGGCTGTCGCGAGGCCGGCGCCGGGCTGATCGGCGGCGAGACCGCCGAAATGCCGGGGCTGTATCGCGACGGCGACTACGATCTGGCCGGCTTTTGCGTGGGCGTGGTCGAGCGCGATGCCCTCATTGACGGCTCCACCATCCGCCCCGGCGACTGCCTGATCGCGCTGGCAAGCAGCGGTGTGCACGCCAACGGCTACTCGCTGGTCCGGCGCGTGCTCGAGCGCGATCCCGGGGCGCTCGAACGCAGCCTCGACGGACGCCGCCTCGATGAGTGGCTGCTTGCACCGACACGCATCTATGCCCGCACCCTGCAACCGCTGCAGCGCGGGCTGGACCTGCACGGGCTCAGCCACATCACCGGCGGCGGGCTGACCGACAACCTGCCGCGGATCATGCCCGAGGGGCTTAGTGCGCGGGTGGATACCGCCAGCTGGCAGTGGCCGGCGCTGTTCGACTGGCTGCAGACCACCGGCGGTGTGGACATCGCCGAAATGCGCCGGACGTTCAACGGCGGCGTCGGCATGGTGGTGGTGGTGCCACCCGCGCAGGCCGATCTCGCCCTCGATCAGCTGCGCGCGTCGGGGGAAACGGCGTGGATCCTTGGCGATGTGGTGCCCACACCCAAATCCGGCGATGCCATCATCTACGAGGAGGGGGCTTGAGCGGTTCCGGGGACTGTCGCCTCGCCGTGCTCATCTCGGGGGGCGGGACCAACCTGCAGGCGATCATTGACGCCATCGAGGCGGCTCACATCCGCGCTCGGATCGGGGTCGTGATCAGCAACCGCCCGGATGCCGGCGGCCTGGCGCGGGCCGCCGCCGCCGGCATTGCCACCGAGGTGCTCGACCACCGCGACTACGCCACACGCGAGGCCTACGATCAGGTGCTCGGCGACCGACTCGAGGCACAGCGGCCCGACCTGGTGGTGCTCGCCGGGTTCATGCGCATCCTGGGCGCGGCATTCGTGGCCCGCTTTCCCGGGCGTCTGATCAACATCCACCCATCGCTGCTGCCCGCCTACCGCGGCCTGCACACCCACGAGCGCGTCCTTGCCGCCGGCGAGCGCGAGCATGGCTGCAGCGTTCACTACGTGATCCCGGCGCTGGACGCCGGCCCGGTGATCGCCCAGGCGGTCGTCCCTGTGCATCCCGGCGATACCGCCGAGCAGCTCGCCGCGCGGGTGCAGGCCATGGAACACCACCTCTACCCGCGGGTGGTGGGCTGGATTGCCGAGGGCCGAGTGCGGTTCGAGCATGGCGCGGTTCGGCATGACGGCCGCATCCCCGCCCAGCCACCGCGGCTGACGCCGGCGGCAGTGTCGGACTGATGCACGGCGCGGCAGGCTGGGCGATGGCCCTGGGGCTGTTGCTGACGAGCATCGCGACGCCCGTGGCACCCGCCGATATCGAGGCGCCACCGGCGTTCAGCGCCCGCTACGATGTTCGCAAGGCGGGGCTGACCCTCGGTCACGCCGAACTGCGCTTCCGGCGCCCGGCGCCGACCCGCTATCTCTATCGCCTGTCCATTCGACCCAACCGACTGGCGGGGCTTTTTACCTCAAGCCGCGTGCGCGAGATGAGCATCGGCCGGATCCGTGCCGAAGGCTTTCGTCCCGATGTCTACCGCTACACGCGCAGCGGCGGGGACGACGAACGGCGCGCGGAGCTGCGCTTCGACTGGGATGCGATGCGGGTGGTCAACGACATCGCCAACCGGCCCTGGCGCATGGCCATCACACCCGACACCATCGACCGGGTGATCAGCCCGCTGCAGCTGATGCATGACCTGGCCCACCGCGATGCCAACGACGACACCCTCGTCTATCGCATCGCCGACGGCGGGCGGCTTAAGACCTATGAGCTGACCGTGGGCGAGACCACGCCGGTGGAAACGCCGGCGGGTCGGTTCGAGGCCCGGACCATTCGACGCTCGGCGGCGGACAGCGACCGGGTGACCACCCTGTGGGTGGCGCCGGCGCTGCGCTACCTGGCCATTCAGGTGGAGCAGCGCGAGGCGGGGGATCGCAACTTCCGCATGGTGCTCAGCGAGATCGACGGCCTCGCCCGGCCCTAGGGCCGCGGCAATGTCACCCCGCGCTGGCCCATGTACTTGCCGGCGCGGTCCTTGTACGACGCCTCGCAGACCTCGTCCGATTCCAGAAACAGCATCTGCGCGACGCCCTCGTTGGCATAGATCCTGGCCGGCAGCGTGGTGGTGTTGGAGAACTCCAGCGTCACATGCCCCTCCCACTCGGGCTCGAGGGGCGTGACATTGACGATGATCCCGCAGCGGGCATAGGTGGACTTGCCAAGGCAGATGGTGAGGATATTGCGCGGGATGCGGAAGTACTCGACGGTGCTCGCCAGCGCGAAACTGTTGGGCGGGATGATGCAGACATCCGACTGCAGATCGACAAAGCTCGACTCATCGAACTGCTTGGGATCAACCACCGCCGAACTGATATTGGTGAAGATCTTGAACTGATCGGCGCAGCGCACGTCGTAGCCGTAGCTCGAGGTGCCGTAGGAGATCATCCGCTCGCCGCCGGCCTCCCCGCGTACCTGCCCCGGTTCGAACGGCTCGATCATGCCGTCGGCGGCCATTGACCGGATCCAGCGATCGGATTTGATGCTCACTATGTGTTGCCCCCTGCCCTAGTCGTCATCGACGACAATGTTCGGAAACCGGCTCGCACCCGCCGGGTCCTGCTGTGAAAGAATCGCTGCGGTGCGCCGGGCCGCCTCGCGAAAGCGCTCCGCCGCGGCCGACGCCGGCGCCGCCACCACCGTCGGGGCACCCTGATCGGACTGCTCGCGGATGCCGATCTCGAGCGGCAGCGCGCCGAGCAGCGCCACGCCCTCGTCATCAGCCAGCTGCTGACCGCCGCCGGTGCCGAACAGCGCCTCCTCGTGGCCGCAGTTCGAGCAAATGTGCAGGCTCATGTTCTCGAGGATGCCAAGCACCGGCACCTTGACCTTATCGAACATGCGAACGCCCTTACGCGCGTCGAGCGTGGCGATGTCCTGCGGCGTGGTCACCACCACGGCGCCCGCCACCGGCACCTTCTGCGAGAGCGTGAGCTGGATGTCGCCCGTGCCCGGCGGCAGGTCGATGATCAGGTAATCCAGCGCATCCCAGCGCGTATCGTTGAGCAGCTGGGTGAGCGCCTGGGTCACCATCGGCCCGCGCCAGACCATGGGCGAGTCCTCCTCGATGAGAAAGCCGATGGACATGACCTGCACGCCATGGCCGTTCAGCGGGAACATGGTCTTGCCCTCGGGGCTGTCGGGCTTTTGCCCGGCCACGCCCATCATCCGCGGCTGGCTGGGGCCGTAGATATCGGCATCGAGGACACCCACCCGCGCGCCCTCGTCGGCCAGCGCGAGGGCCAGGTTGGCCGCACAGGTGGATTTGCCCACCCCGCCCTTGGCCGATGCGACGGCGATGATGTTGCGGACATTGTCCATGGGCTTGAGGCTCTGCTGCACCTGACGCGCGCCCACCGACCAGTCCACCGTCACGTGAACCGAGCGGGCGCCGGTGGCCTCGCTGACCGCCGTCTCCAGCAGGCGGCTCAGGCGCTCGCGGTAGTGCTCGGCGGGAAACCCGAGGCTGACCTCGATGGCCACCTCGTCGCCGTCCACCCGCAGTTCACTCACCGCCCCGGCACTGATCAGATCCATGCCAAGCGCCGGCTCGATCCACTCGCCGAGCGCCTGTTCCACCGCCGCGCGGCTGAGTTCGGTCATGCATCCCCCGTCATTGCGGCCTCCAACAATACCGCCAAGTGTAATCAGACCGACCCGGGCATTAAACACGTCCCGGGCGGGGTTGCCCGGCGGCTTGCCCGGCGGCTTGCCCGGCGGGCGATGCTGGGGCAGATTCAGGGCCATGACTGACATTCGCCACAATCTGGTGCTCATCGGCATGCCCGGCGCCGGCAAGACCACGCTGGGGCCGTTGCTGGCGAGCGCGCTGGGACTCGGTTTTATCGACACGGATGGACTGATAGAGACCCGCGAGGGCAGCAGCCTGCAGGCCATCGTTGACCGCCGCGGCCATCAGGCACTGCGCGTGCTGGAAGCCGAAACGCTGATGGCCCTGCAGTGCCGTGATCAGGTCATTGCCACCGGCGGCAGCGCCGTCTACAGCCCCGCGGCCATGACGGCACTGCGCGCCGACGGCCTGCTGCTGCACCTGCATGTCGAGCTTGCGGTGGTGCTCGAGCGGGTCACCGACGCGGACACCCGCGGCCTTGCCCGGGCGGCGGGTCAGCGCCTCGAAGACCTCTACGCCGAGCGCGAGGCGCTGTACCGCCACTACGCCGAGATCAGCGTCAATGTGGGCGGCTGCACGCCGGCCGCCGCGACGCGATCGATCATTGCGGCGCTGGAACAGGCACGGACTCCGCGACTGGCCTCGCCTCTGGCATAATGCCGGCTTTATGATTGCGAACGCGGAGTGTGCATGGCGCGCAAGATCCTGGTCACCAGCGCCCTACCCTATGCCAACGGACCGATCCATCTGGGGCATCTTGTCGAATACATCCAGACCGACATCTGGGTGCGCTTTCAAAAGCTGCAGGGCAACGAGTGCTGGTATGTCTGCGCCGATGACGCCCACGGCACCCCGATCATGCTCAAGGCGCGCGAGCGCGGGGTGTCGCCCGAGGCGCTGATCGAGCAGGTGGGCCGCGAGCACCAGCGCGATTTTGCCGGCTTTGGCATCGCCTTCGACAACTACTACACCACGCATTCGCCGGAGAACCGCCACTACGCCGAGCTGATCTACACGCGGCTGCGCGACGGCGGCTGGATCGATCGCCAGACCATCACCCAGGCCTACGACGAGCGTGAGGGCATGTTCCTGCCGGATCGCTACATCAAGGGCACCTGCCCGCGCTGCGGCAGCGATGATCAGTACGGCGACAACTGCGAGGCCTGCGGGGCGAGCTATTCGCCGGACGAGCTGCGCGATCCGGTCTCGGTCATCTCCGGCGAAGCCCCCGTGCAGAAGGCCTCCGAGCACTACTTCTTTCGACTCCAGGACTTCGAGCCGATGCTGCGCGAATGGGCGTCGAGCGAGGGCCTGCAGGACGAGGTCTCGAACAAGCTCCAGGAGTGGTTCGATGCCGGGCTGCGCGCCTGGGACATCTCCCGCGACGCGCCCTACTTCGGCTTTCGCATCCCCGACACCGACGACAAGTATTTCTACGTCTGGCTGGATGCGCCCATCGGCTACATGGCGAGCTTTCAGGACCTGTGCAACCGCGAAGGGCTCGACTTTGACGCCTGGTGGAATGCCGACTCCGACGCCGAGCTGTATCACTTTATCGGCAAGGACATCGTCTACTTCCACGCCCTTTTCTGGCCGGCGATGCTGCATGGCGCCGGGTTCCGGACGCCGACCCGGGTCTGCGCCCATGGCTTTCTGACCGTCGACGGGCAGAAGATGTCGAAATCTCGCGGGACATTCATCATGGCCGAGACCTATCGGCGGCATCTCGACGCGGAGTACCTGCGCTACTACTTTGCCGCCAAGCTGGGCACCGGCGTGCATGACATCGACCTGAGCCTCGAGGACTTCACCCAGCGGGTCAATGCCGATCTGGTGGGCAAGCTGGTGAATATCGCAAGCCGCTGTGCGGGCTTTATCAACAAGCGCTCCGACGGTTGGCTGGGCCCGCGTCTGGACGCCCCGGAGCTGTTCCGGCGGATGAGCGCGCAGGCCGAGATCATCGGCGGCTATTACGAGGACCGCGCCTATGCCCGCGTGGTCCGCGAGGTGATGGCTCTGGCCGACGAGGCCAACCAGTACATCGACGAGAAAAAACCCTGGGTGCTCGCCAAGGACCCCGAGCAGGCCGAGGCGGTCCAGGCCATCAACACCACCGGCATCAATCTGTTTCGGGTGCTCATGCTCTACCTCAAGCCGGTCCTGCCCGAAACCGCGGCCGCCGCCGAGCGCTTCCTCGGCATCGAGCCCATGGACTGGGCCGATGCCGGCCAGCCGCTGCTCGATCACCGGATTAATGCGTTCAAGCCGCTCATGACCCGCATCGATCCGGCCGCCATCGAGGCGATGATCGACGAATCCCGGGATAACCTGAAACCGGCATGAGCGCCAGAACCGCCCTGACCGAGCGCATCGACGCCCTGCTGCCACAGACGCAGTGCGAGCAGTGCGGCTATCCAGGCTGTCGTCCCTATGCCGAGGCCATTGCCCGGGGTGAGGCCGACATCAACCAGTGCCCGCCCGGCGGCCAGGCGACCATCGACGCCCTCGCCGAGGCGCTGGATCGGCCCGCAAAGCCCCTGAACCCGGCCCACGGCGACTACCGTCCGCCGCGGGTGGCGTGGATCGACGAGTCGGTGTGCATTGGCTGTACCAAATGCATTCAGGCTTGCCCGGTGGATGCCATTGTCGGCGCGCGCCAGCGCATGCACACCGTGATCGCCGAGGAGTGCACCGGCTGCGATCTATGCCTGGCCCCGTGTCCCGTGGACTGCATCCACATGCTGCCCACCGAGCGCGAGTCCGAGCCCGCGCCACACCAGCAGCAGCGCCGTGACCGCGCCCGCGAGCGCTTCAACGCCCGCCACCAGCGCCTGGCAAGGCGCCGCGCCGAGCGCGAGCAACAACGCAGCGAGCGTCGGGCCGCGCGGGGTGCGGGGCCTGCGAGTGCGTCGGCAGCCGCCGCGCCACTGCCCGATCGCGAGGCCCGTCGCGAGGCGGCTCAAGCGGCCCTCGAGCGGGTGCGGGCCCGGCGATCGCAGCGCCAGCGCGGGGATCGTTCATGAACCGCGACAAGCGCCGTGCGATCTTCGAGCGGCTGCGCGATGCCAACCCAAGCCCCACCACCGAGCTCAACTACCGCACCCCCTTCGAGCTACTGATCGCGGTCATCCTCTCGGCCCAGGCCACCGATCGCAGCGTCAACCAGGCCACCGGCCCGCTGTTTGCCGTGGCCGACACGCCCGAGGCGCTGCTCGCGCTGGGCGAGGACGGGGTGCGGAGCTATATCCGCACCATCGGGCTTTTCAACAGCAAGGCGCGCAACATCATTGCCACCTGCGAGGCGCTCGTCGAACACCACAACGGCGAAGTGCCCCGGGCGCGCGCCGCCCTCGAGGCCCTGCCGGGCGTCGGCCGCAAGACCGCCAATGTGGTCCTGAACACCGCCTTTGGCGAGCCCACCATGGCGGTGGACACGCACATCTACCGCGTCGCCAACCGCACCGGGCTGGCGCCAGGCAAGACCGTACGCGCGGTGGAGGACCGACTGCTGCGCTGGACGCCGCGGGCGTTCCTGCGCGATGCCCACCACTGGCTGATCCTGCATGGCCGCTACACCTGCCTGGCGCGCCGGCCGCGGTGCGGGGCCTGTCCCATTTTTGATATGTGCGAGTTCCGCGAACGCCACCACTACGCCGAGGGCGATTCGGACTGAGCCCTCCCCGATCCGCGCCACGCCCGCCAGCGACGCCCGGCATAGGCCGCCGCCAGAAACGGCCCGGTCGCCAGCGCCATCGAGCCGCCGATCGACACATCAAGCCATACCGCCAGCGCATACCCCAGTGGCGCACTCGCCGCGGCGATCAGCATCGCCAGGCCGATCAGGCTCGAGAGGCGTCGCGTGAGCAGATAGGCCGTCGACGGCGGCACCACCACGAAGGTAATGAAAAGCACCACGCCCACGGCATCAAAGGCCGCCACGGCGGTGCCGCTCAGCAAGGCCAGATGGACATAGAAGATCAGCCCCGGCGCCAGCCCCAGGGCGCGGGCCAGGCCGGGGTCAAAAGTGGCGAGCTTGAGCGACTTGTAGAACGCCAGCACGAATAGCGCATCCAGCGCCAGCACGACCAGCAGCGCCAGCGTGGCACGCGGGATCTCGACGCCGCCAAGGGTGACGGTGTCAAGCCACACAAAACCGATCTCGCCGAGCAGCACCGTGTGCTCGTCCAGGTGGACGTCGCGGGCGAACACGTTGATCAGCAAAACACCGATGCTGAACAACGCCGGAAACACCAGCCCGATGGCCGCATCGTCGCGCAGACGCCGGGTACGGGCCAGGGTTTCGATGAGATAGACCGCGAGCACACCGCTGAGCGCGGCGCCGACGATCTGGATCGGGCCGCTGGTCTGGCCACTGACAAGCCACGCCGCGGCAATGCCAAAGAGAATCGAGTGACTGATGGCGTCCGCCAGCATGCTGTTGCCGCGCAGGACCAGAAAGCTGCCGAGCAGCGCGGCGCTCACGCCCACGAGCACGCCGGTCAGCAGGATCGCCACCGTGGGCTGGGCCAGGCTCATCATCGGCTCGCGGCGGCCCGTCGGTCGCGCCGCGAATGACGCTCGCCGGCATAGGCCACTCCGGCATCGGTAAGCTGCCAGTGGCGGCCCTCATCGGGCATGTGCCGGGCACTCACCACCAGCCCGCGGTCGGCAAGCGCGGTCAGCTGAGGTTCGGTGATCATCCCGTAGTAGGCATCAACCGCCCCCTCCTCAATGCGATAGCGCCAGTCGCCATGCTCGCGCGCCAGCTCGTAGAGCGTCTGCAGGATGCGATCGGTCGAGGTGTGACTGCGCCGATGCCGAGTGCGCCACCATTGCGGGATCAGCCCGCGGCGCGGCGCGACGAGCAACGACACAAGCGCGATGGACACCGCCACCAGCACCACCACCGGCCCGGTGGAAAGCCCCGGGGCCAGGGCGCTGATCAGCCCGCCGCTGATCCCGGCGGTGGCGCCGAAGGCCGCCGCCATGACCACCATGCCCAGCAGACTGCCGCACCACTGCCGGGCGGCGGCGCCCGGCGCCACCACCATGGCGGTCATCAGCACCACCCCGACCATCTGCAGGCCGGTGACCACCGCCAGCGCGATCATCGCCGTGAGCACGCGGTTGAGCCAGTGCACCGGCAGCCCCGCCACCGCCGCAAACTCGGGATCGAAGCTCATGAGCTTGAGTGGTTTCCAGAGCAGCGCCACGCCGGCGATGGCGAGCCCGGTCAGCCCCATCATGGGGTAGAGATCGGCCCGGGTAGTGGCCGCCGCCTGTCCGAACAGAAAACTGTCGAGCCCGGCCTGGGCGGCTCCGCCCTGGCGCTGGATCCAGGTGAGCAGCACCACCCCCAGGGCAAAGCCGAGACTGAGGGTGGTGGCCAGTGCCGCGTCCATTTTAAGCCGGGTGTGCCGGGTCAGCCCCACCACCATCAGCGCGGCGACGATGCCGGTCGCCAGCGCGCCGGCCATGATGGGGGTCATGGCCCGGGCGCCGGCGATCATAAAGCCGATGCACACACCGGGCAGCGCCGCATGCGAGAGCGTATCGCCCAGCAGGCTCTCGCGCCGCAACACGGCAAACGCCCCCAGCACGCCACTGATGACACCGATCAGTGCGGCACCGATCATGACGTTCTGCAGGGTGTAGTCGGTGAATGGGTTGAACATTACGGCGGCGCGTCCGGCGCGTCGGTTCCCCGGGTGGACGGCTCGTCAAGCAGCGCCACCTGCCCGCCATAGGTGCGGCGCAGGTTGCGGGCGGTATAGACCGCATCCAGCCGGCCGGCGGCGATCACCCGCACGTTCATGAACACCAGCCAGTCGAAGTAGCGCTGCACCGTCTGCAGATCATGGTGGACCACGATGATGGTCCGGCCCCGGCGGCGCAGCTCGGCGAGGAGCTCGATGATGCGATGCTCGGTGGTGGCATCCACGCCCGCCATGGGCTCGTCGAGCAGCAGCAGATCGGGCTTTTGCACCAGCGCGCGGGCAATGAACACACGCTGCTGCTGACCGCCCGAGAGCTCGCTGATCTGCCGGTCGGCCAGCGCGTCCATGCCCACCTCCTCGAGCGCCCGCAGGGCCTGATCCCGCTCGCGTCGACCCGGCCAGCGCAACAACCCCAGCGTGCCGTAAAGGCCCATGGTCACGACATCCACGGCGGTGGTGGGAAAGTCCCAGTCCACACTCGAGCGCTGCGGCACATAACCCACGCGCCGGCGCTGACGGGCATAGGGCTGACCGAACACGCGCACATGACCGGCCGAGCGGGGCACCAGCCCCAGCACCGCTTTGAGTAACGTGCTCTTGCCGGCGCCGTTGGGCCCGACAACCCCCGCGAGCACCCCCGGCGGGATATTCAGATCGATGTCCCAGAGCGCCGGCCGATCGCCGTAGCTGACGGTCAGATCCTCGACGTGCAGCGCGTCCTCGCTCATCCGTCGCGGGACCGGAGCGCGTCAAGGGCTTCGCGCCGTCCGGCGAGCGCCGGCGGCAGCGGCGCCAGCTCGCCGCCCAGCGCGCCGGTGATGCGCGCGGTGTTGTGCATCAGCATGCCCACCAGGCTGTCGGCGAGGGTGCCGGGCTCACCCAGGGCATCCCCGTACAGGGTGCCGCCGATGGATACCTCGGCCGAGCGCTCGCGGGCGGCCTTGACCACGGCCTCGATGTTGCGCGGATTGATGGTGGTCTCGACAAAGATCGCCGGGATGTCGCGCTCGGCAATCAGTGCCGTGGTGGCGCGGATATCCGCCACGCTGGCCTCGGCACTGGTGCTGATGCCCTGCACGCCCTGCACCTCGATATCGTAGGCGCGGCCGTAGTAGCGGAATGCATCGTGGGCGGTCAGCAGGATGCGCTGCGCGGCGGGGATCGAGGCCACGCTCGCCTCGATCCAGCGGTCGAGCGCCTGCAGCCGCGCCTCGAGGGCGTCGGCCCGCGCGACGATGGCATCGCGGCAATCCGGTGCGATCGCGGCCAGCGCCTCGCCAAGCGGCGCCGCGCCCTGCGACCAGAGGGCCGCATCCATCCACAGGTGCGGGTCGGTGGCGAAATCGCCGGCGCCATCGATTGCCCCGCCCGATCCCTGCGCGGCGGCCGCCTCGGCCAGCGCCAGCGTGGCCCGACGCTCACCAAAGCGCGTGAGCACGTCATCGAGCTGTCCCTCGAGACCGAAGCCGTTGTAGACGATCAGGTCGGCCTGCTGGAACGCCCGCACATCCGAGGCCGAGGCCTGGTAGAGGTGCGGGTCGACGCCGGGCCCCATCAGCGCGCGCGCCTCGACGCACTCACCGCCCACTGCATCCACGGTATCGGCCACCATGCCGGTGGTGCCAAGCACCATGGGCTGGGCGAGTGCGCTGACCGGCCCGACCAGCAGGCCGGCAAGAAGGCCGGTGAGAACCGTCCAGCGCGTGATCATGCGGCGCACCCCACAATGCAAATTGGAATTATTTGAACCTAAGGGATGCCCCGCCGGGCCGTCAAGGCGATACGGGCGCCGTTGCACGCGGCGCCGCGCTCACTCCCCGCGCCGGGCGGCCACCCGCAGCCGCAGGGCGTTCAACTTGATAAAGCCCTCGGCGTCCTTCTGATCATAGGCGCCGGCATCGTCCTCGAAGGTGGCGATGCTGTTATCGAACAGGCTGTCGGTGGCCGAGCGCCGGCCCAGCACCGTGACATTGCCCTTGTACAGCCGCAGGCGCACCTCGCCGTTGACCCGGGTCTGGGTCTGGTTGATCAGCGCCTGCAGCGCCTCGCGCTCGGGGCTCCACCAATAGCCGTTGTAGACCAGCTCGGCGTAGCGCGGCATGACCTCGTCTTTGAGGTGCGCGGAATCCCGATCCAGGGTGATCGATTCGATGGAACGGTGGGCGCGCAGCAGGATGGTGCCGCCGGGGGTCTCGTAGCAGCCGCGCGATTTCATGCCCACGTAGCGGTTCTCGACAATGTCGATGCGGCCGATGCCGTTGGCGTTGCCGAGCGCGTTGAGCCGCGAGAGCATCTCGTGCGGCGCCAGCGTCTCGCCATTGAGGGCGACGGGGTCACCGCCCTGAAACACGACATCAATGTCGGTGGGCGTATCGGGGGCGGCCTCGGGTGACACGCTCCAGCGCCACATGTCCGCCTCGGCCGGCGTCCAGGTGTCTTCCAGCACTCCGCCCTCGTAGGAGATATGCAGCAGGTTGGCATCCATCGAATACGGCGAGCCGCCGCCCTCGGTCTTGCCCTCAATGGGGATGCCGCGGTCTTCAGCATAGGCCAGCAGGCGCTCGCGCGAGTTGAGGTCCCACTCGCGCCACGGCGCGATGACCTGAATGCCCGGCTCGAGGCCGTAGTAACCCAGCTCGAAGCGCACCTGGTCGTTGCCCTTGCCGGTGGCGCCATGGCAAACGGCATCGGCCCCGGTCTCGCGGGCAATCTCGATCTGGCGCTTGGCGATCAATGGCCGGGCGATGGACGTGCCCAGCAGATACTCGCCCTCGTAGACAGCGTTGGCACGAAACATCGGAAAGACGAAATCGCGCACGAACTCCTCGCGCAGATCGTCGATGTAGATCTCCTCGACGCCCAGATCCTTCGCCTTGGCGCGGGCGGGCTCCAGCTCCTCGCCCTGGCCCAGATCGGCAGTGAACGTGACCACCTCGCAGTGGTAGTGATCGCGCAGCCACTGCAGGATGACCGAGGTATCCAGCCCCCCGGAGTAGGCCAGGACCACCTTGTTGATTGTGCTCATGGATTGCTCTCTCGAATTGATGCGCTCAGGCGAAAAACGTGCCGCAATGATCGGCGCGCCGGCGCGCAGAATCAAGGCGCCGGGCGCGGGCCCTGCTATACTCGCGGGCATGGAGACACTGACCATCGACCAACCGGATGACTGGCACCTGCATCTGCGCGACGGCGCCGCGCTGGCGGACGTGGTGCCCTGGAGTGCGGCGCGCTTCGGGCGGGCCATCATCATGCCCAACCTGACGCCGCCGCTGACCACCACCGAGGCGGTGGCCGCCTACCGGCAGCGGATCCTCGCCGCCCGCCCGGCGGGCAGCGACTTCGAGCCACTGATGACGCTGTATCTCACCGACAACACCCCGGCGCGCGAGATCGAGCGGGCGGCGGCGAGCGGCTTCGTCCACGCCGTCAAGCTCTACCCCGCCGGCGCGACCACCAACAGCGACTCGGGCGTGACGGATATCCGCCGCTGCGACGAGGCGCTGGCGGCCATGGCCGAACACAACCTGCGGCTGTGCCTGCACGGCGAGGTCACGCACCCGGCGACCGATATCTTCGACCGCGAGGCGGTGTTTTTGCACGAACGCCTCGCGCCGCTGCTCGAGCGCCATCCCGATCTGCGCGTGGTCCTCGAGCACCTGACCACCGCGGCGGCCGTGGATTTTGTGCGCCAGGGCCCCGAGCGGCTGGGGGCCACCCTCACGCCGCAGCACCTGCTGATGAACCGCAACGATCTGCTCGCCGGCGGCCTGCGTCCCCATCACTACTGCCTGCCGATCCTCAAGCGCGAGCGCGATCGCGAGGCACTGCTCGAGGCGGCCACCGCCGGGCACCCGCGGTTTTTCCTGGGCACCGACAGCGCGCCGCATCCACAGTCCGCCAAGGAAAACGCCTGCGGCTGCGCGGGCATTTTCACTGCGCCGCTTGCCATCGAGCTCTATGCCGAGGCCTTCGAGCAGGCCGGCGCCCTGGACCGGCTGGAGGGGTTTGCCTCGCACTTTGGTGCCGATTTCTACGGCCTGCCGCGGCCCACCCGCCGTCTGACGCTGACCCGCGAGACACGCCACCTGCCGGCAACACTGCCCTATGGTGACGCCCGGATCGTGCCCTTACGCGCCGGCGGCTCGATTGGCTGGTCGCTGGCCACCGACCCGTCACGGGAGCCTGCATGAACGCCCGACCGATCAATCAGCGATTCCGCGGCTTTCTGCCCGTGGTAGTCGACATCGAGACCGGCGGCGTCGACGCTGCCACCGACGCCATGCTGCAGATCGCCGCGGTGATCGTGGCCATGGACGACGACGGGCGGCTGTACAACGCCGAGACTGTCACCACCCATGTCGAGGCCTTCGAGGGGGCCAACCTCGATCCCAAATCGCTGGAGTTCAACGGCATCGACCCCGATCATCCGCTGCGCATGGCGGTGCCCGAGGACGAGGCCCTGCGTCAGGTCTTTCAGCCCGTCCGCGAGGCGATCCGCGCCAGCGACTGCAGCCGGGCGGTGCTGGTGGGGCATAACGCGTGGTTCGATCTGGGTTTTCTGAACGCGGCGGTGAAGCGCTGCGGAATCAAGCGCAATCCATTTCACCCGTTCTCGTGCTTTGACACCGCGACGCTGTCGGGGCTTGCCTACGGCCAGACCGTGTTGGCGCGGGGGATTGCCGCGGCGGGGATATACTGGGATGCGCGCGAGGCGCACTCGGCGATCTACGACGCGGAGAAGACCGCCGAGCTGTTCTGTACCATCGTCAATCGCTGGGATGCCACTCACGGGCATCCCCTGGATGCGCCCGGCGCCTAGGCGTCGGGGGTGGCGGCCTTGACCGCCTCCTGCAATTCGCCGGATTCGTGCATCTCCATGATGATGTCACAACCGCCGAGCAGCTCGCCGTTGACATACAGCTGCGGGATGGTCGGCCAGTCGCCGTACTCCTTGATGCCCTGGCGGATGCCCTCGTCCTCGAGCACGTTCACGTAGGCAAACTCCACGCCGCAACCAGCGAGGGCCTGCGCGGCCAGCATGGAGAACCCGCACTGCGGGAATTGCGGCGATCCTTTCATGTAAAGGATCACGGGATTGCCCTCGACCTGCTCGCGAATGCTTTCCTGTACGTCGCTCATGTCAGCTCCTCGTTGAATGCGTACCACTAGTGTACGGATTGCGGACCACATCGACGAGGGGCATAAACGCGATCAATACGGTATCCTCGGCGGCCATGGAACAAAATCATCTCTCTGACACCGCTTTCGAGTCCCTCGGACTTCACGAATCCCTTCTCACGGGCCTGAACGAGGCCGGCTTCGAGCACTGCATGCCGATTCAGGCGGCGGCGCTGCCAATCGCCCTCGAGGGCCGCGACGTGGCCGGCCAGGCCCAGACCGGCACCGGCAAGTCGGCGGCCTTTCTGCTGGCCACCCTGCACTGGCTGATGTCGCGCCCAGTGGCCGCCGAGAAAACCGGTCCCTGGGCGATCATCCTGGCCCCCACCCGCGAGCTTGCCCTGCAGATCCACAAGGATGCGGAAAAGCTCGGCTATTTCACCGGGATGGACTTTGCCTGCATTTACGGCGGGACCGGTTACGAAAGCCAGCGCAAGGCCCTGGAGCGGGGCACGGACGTGCTGATCGGCACGCCGGGGCGGATCATCGACTTTTTCAAGCAGGGCGTGTTCAGCCTCGATAACATCGAGGTCTGCGTGCTCGACGAAGCCGATCGGATGTTTGACATGGGCTTTATCGCCGACATCCGCTATCTGCTCCGACGCATGCCGGCGCCGGAGGAGCGGCTCAACATGCTGTTCTCGGCCACGCTCTCGGAGCGGGTCCGCGAGCTTGCCTACGAGCACATGAACGAGCCCGAGTCGGTGCAGATCGAGTCCGACACCATCACCGCCGACCGCGTCCGCCAGACGCTCTACCATGTCGAGAACAACCAGAAAATCGGCCTGCTCATCGGCGTGCTGCGCCAGCAGGAACCCACCCGCACCCTGCTGTTCGTGAACACTAAGCGCGACGCCGACAAGGTGTCGGCCTATCTGATCGGCAACGACATCAAAGCCGCCGTCATCTCCGGCGACATCCCGCAGAACAAGCGCGAACAGCTGCTCGGCAAGTTCCAGGCCGGCGATCTGCCGATCCTTGTGGCCACCGACGTGGCCGCCCGCGGCCTGCACATCCCCGAGGTCAGTCACGTCATCAACTACGACCTGCCCCAGGATGCCGAGGACTATGTCCACCGCATCGGCCGCACCGCCCGGGCCGGCGCTGCGGGTGACGCGATCAGTTTTGCCTGCGAGAGCTATGTCTACTCGCTGCCGGATATCGAGCGCTACATCGACCAGAAGATCCCGGCGGAAATGGCCCCCGCGGAGCTGATCGTCGACGACCTCAAGCCGGCCGCGCGCATGAACAACCGCCGCAGCAGCAACAACCGGCGTAGTGGCGGCAATCGCCGCTCGGGCGCTTCATCCGCGAGCGATGCCGATCAGTCGTAGTCAAACGAATAGAATACATCGAACGCGCTCTCGGCGCCGCTGACCGCCTCCAGGTAGAGCTGCTGGGTCAGGTAGTAGCGAAGGCTGAGGGTGGTGGCCGGCTCGAACACGCCGACGCCGTAGCGCACCATCAGGTTGGGCGACAGATAGCCGCTGACCGCCACCTGGGCGTCCTCGCCATGGCCGTCGGCGGCGATCTGAAAATCCTCCACGCCCAGCTCGCTGGCCAGTGACTCGCCCAGCTGCCCCCCACCGAACACCCCCAGTGACAGGGCCGCCCGGCTCAGCAACGCCTCCTCGCCGGGGCTTGACTGCCCCGGCGGGCGGCCGGTCAGCAACACCGCCAGGATATCCGTCTGTGCCATGGCCGGATCCGAGAACAGCCGCACGCGGGGCTGGTCGGCGGTGCCGCTGATGCGAAGGCCCGCGGTGATGCCCGGGGTTTCGCGCACCGCCTCGATATCGAGCTGCGGGCGGGTCAACGGTCCACTGAAGATCAGCCGACCGCGCCGCACCCCAAGCGACTGGCCGTAAGCCTCGTAACCGGCGTCCTCGAGCGTCAGCACCCCTTCGGCCTCGGCGCCGTTGCCGCCCACCTGACGCACTCGCAGCGAGCCGGCCAGCCGACAACTGGCCCCGCGGGCGCTAAACCGCACCGAATCGCCCAGCCGCACCTGCAGATCACTCTCCAGGCGGCGCCCGCCCGGCGCCTCGCCGGGATCGGCCAGCGGCCGGCCGTTGGCATCCACCCGCACCGCATCCGCCGAGCGCCGGATCGCGCCGGCACCGCCACCGGCCGGCTCGATCCGGGCGCGGGGCACATCGATGGTCCCGGTCAGGCGCAGCGTCCGGGCATCAATGCCCAGCCGGATCGCCGGGCTGACCGCCAGCCGCGCCTGATTGCCGACATGCACCGCCAGCGCCTCGCCGTTCAGGTTGATGCCCCCCTCGACGGCACCCTCGGTCCAGCGGAGCTGGCCGTCCAGCGTGGCCTCGCCCTCGCCGGCGTTGAACCCGCCGGTGAGCTGCGCGGTGTCGCCATCCACCGCCGCGCGCAGATCAATCGCCGTCAGTGGCAGCGCGAGCGCCGCCGGCAGCAATACGCCATCGCCCACCCGCAGCTGGCCCTGGAACCGTGGCGCCGTCAGCGTACCGGCCAGCGTCCCGCGGGCACTCAACCGACCCTCGGCGCGGCGCAGGGCCGGCAGCGCCCCCGCCAGGGGCGCCAGCGACAACCCATCCAGCCACACCCGGCCCGAGAGCGGGCGATCGTCGTCGCGCGGATCGGTGCGCAGGGCAAAACCGCCCCGACCGATGTCCGGCGAGGCCAGCCCCAGCCGCAACCGCGCCTGATCGGGCGCCAACTCGGCGTCAACCACAATCCGCTCGTAATCAAGCACCAGGGGTTGATCACGATCCGGCTGGGGCAGCTCGATGCGGTTGGCGGGACTGACCAGGGTGAGCCGCGCCGAGGCACCGGCGTCGGCCTGCCAGTCAAGCCGGGCGGCGCCATTGACCGTGCCCGGCAGACGCACGCCCGCCGGCAACGAGTCGGCCAGCAACCGCAGCGGCACCGCCGCCAGGTCAATCCGCCATTGCGCCGATCGCGGGGTGACCCGCAGCGGCTCGCCGCAGGCGCGCACCGTGCGCCAGCGCCAGCAATGACCGGCAAGACGCAGTCGCTGCGGCATGATCACCAGCGCCGGCGTGCCCACCAGGCGGGCACGCTGTCCGTCCACGGCAACGCTCGCCTGCCGCAACCGCCCGGTCCACTCCGCCGCCGCGGCATCCAGCGCGCCGGCCAGTTCCAACTTCAGTGACACCGCCGGGTCACCGGCGTGGCCGTCGACCTGCAGCTCAAGGCGGTGGTCCTCGGGCCGGCCCTCCAGCGTCAGCCGGGCGCTGGCCTGCCGGGTATCACCGTACCGCAGCCCGGTGGCTTCAAGGCGGGCCCGGCCGCCCCCGGCCGCTGCCCAGTCCGCGTCCAGCCGGGCCTCGTCCAGCTCAATGGCCGCAAAGCCCAGATCGGCCGCCGTGACCGCGGCGGACAATGACGGCCGGCGCGGGGTCCCGCTCATCTGAACTCGCCCCTCGAGCGCACCGGTCAGCCCCGGCCAGAACGGTGCCAGCGCCGGCGCCTGCAGATCGGCTGTGACATCGAACTGCTCATCAACCCGGGCGCGCAGCGCCAGATGGCCGCCGCCGGCCTCGAGGCGGGCATCCAGCCGCCGCGGGGCATCGAGCGCCGCCACCTTCACGGAAAGGTCCACGGCCCGGGCGCCGCGCACGGCCCCGGTGAGGGTCAGCGCCGCCAGCGAGCCGCGGGCTTCGCCGGTTACCGTCACGGTCTGGCCGGCGCTTAACGCCGGCGCGGGCGCCAGCGACCAATCGGCTTCGAGCGGCCAGTCGCCGGCCATGTTCAGCCGCGCCTCCAGCTGCGCGCGACCCGCCGTCCCGGCTAGCGACAGCGGCGTGATGCGCAGCTCGCGGCCCGTCACGCGGGCGCTCAGGGTCAGCGAATCGATGCCCGTCGCCAGAGCCTGATCGCCGCGCTGCACCCTCAGCCCGTCGATCTGCAGTCGCGTCACGCGCACCGGCACGGGGGATTCAAGGGTAGGCAGTGACAGGCGGGCCGGCAGCGCCTCCAGCGGGTTTGTCGCCGGCCCGGCGGCGGGCCCGGCGGCCGGCTCGGCGGCGGGCAGATCAACCCGCAGGCCGGTCACGCGCAGCGTCTCCACACAGAGCTCGCCGCGCAGCAGGCAGCGCGGTGACCAGTCCAGGGCCAGGGCATCCGCCCCCACGCCGGTGTCGTCGCCACGCCAGCGCAGCGCCTCAACCCGCAGGCCCTGCCAGAGACTGCCGTCGGTGATGCGCAGATCGAGTGCCGGCTCGAGGGCCTGCGCCCGGGCGGCCAGCCAGCGCGCGCCCTCGGTGGTGCTGATCAGCCAGGCGCCCGCCAGCGCCACGGCCGTTACCAGCGTGATCAGTAGCGTTCGCAGGCCCGGCATCAGAACGGCGGCCCGATGGAAAAATGCAGGCGAAAAGGCACGTCCTCGCGACTCACGCCCCAGGCAAAGTCAAGCCGCAGCGGCCCCACCGGTGACGACCAGCGCACGCCAAAGCCGGTCCCCACGGCGGGGTCGAAGGCGCTCGGATCGCGGTAGGCATTGCCGGCATCGACAAAGGTGGCAAGGCGCCAGTCATCGCTCAGCCCGTAGCTGTACTCGCCGCTGGCGGTGGTCAGATAGCGCCCGCCAATTACATCGCCATTGTCGTCCTCCGGCCCCAGGCTGCGATAGGCAAAGCCGCGCACACTCTGATCGCCGCCGGCGAAAAACCGCAGCGAGGTGGGGGTGCGCTCGAAATCGCTGGTGGCCACCCCGCCCAGATGGGCACTCAGCTTAAACCGGTGGGCCTCACCCAGACTGCGCAGCCAGGTGTTATCCAGGCGCAGACGGGCAATGTCCATATCCGAGAACAGCGGCTCGCTGGCCACCTCGAGGGAGTAGCGCTGCTGATCGCCCCAGTCGGGGTCCAGCCCGCCGCGCGAGCGGGTGCGGGCAAAACTGATCCCCGGCAGCACCAGCCGGCTGCGGCCACTGTCGACGCCCACGCTGAAGCGCTCCTCGAGCCAGCGCAGCGACTGGGTGCGCGTCCAGCCCGAGGTAAACGTCTGACGCCGGGCCAGGCGGATGCTGTAGCGCTCACTGCGGCTGTCCTCGATATCGGCATTCTCCCAGGCCGTGCTCAGTGTCAGCTGGTCGTTGACCGGATCCGCCAGCGGGATTTCGTAGCGCGCCTCAATGCTCTGGCGCACCGGCGAGACGCGCAGCTGGCTGCTCAGGCGGTGGCCGCGGTTGTTGACGATGTGACGCTGAAAGCCAAGGCGCAGACGCGGGCCTTCATCGGTGGAATAGCCCGCGCCGGTGGTCACCGTGTTGCGCTCGCGGGTGGCAAGCTCGACCTGCACGGGTACGTGGGCCGGCGGGCCGGGCTCGCGCCGGGTCTCGACCCGGGCGTCGGTAAAATAGCCGCTCTCGAGCAGTCGGCGGTTGAGCGTTGCCAGCGCCTCGGCGGTATAGGGCCTACCCGGCCCAAAGGGCACCAGCCGGCGCAGAAAGCCCGCCCGAAGGGCCGAGGGCGAGAACTGGACTGCGCCCAGGGCATAGCGCACGCCGGTGTCCATCACCAGCGTCGCCTCGGCCCAGCCCTCGGCGGCATTGATCGCCAGTTCCGCGGTCGTGAAGCGGTAGTCGAAATAGCCGCGCTCCAGCGCTTCGTTGCCGAGGGCGCGTTTGCTGCGCTCATAGTCGGCGTGATTGAGCGGCTCGCCGGGTGTCAGCGGCAGGCGCTCGCGGAGTCGCTCGAGCCCGCGGTCGTCAGCGCCATCGCCGGTGAAGCGGACCTCGACGCGGCGCACCGTGACCCGCGGGCCCGGCGTCACGCGCACCTCCAGCTGCCAGTCCCCGGCCACGGCCGTCAGCGCGATCTCGAAGCGCGCGCGGTAAAAGCCGACCGCCTCGGCGGCATGCTCGAGGGACTCACGCAGCCGGTCGCGATAGAACCGCGCCGCCAGATCCGAGTCCAGCACCACCTCGGTGTCGATGTGCGCGCGCAGGTTATCGGCGAGTACCCCGTCGGCACCGCTCAGGCTCAGATCCACCGCCGCGCGCCCCGCCGCGCTCGCGAGCAGCGCGGCGAGGGCCAGCGTGGCCAGCAGCGATCGCGCTAGCGACGTAATCGCCGGCCTCCTGCCCGCGGCCGCCGGCGCCGGCCGTTTTTTTCCCGCATCACGCCCTCCTTTTCCCGTCATTGCCAGTGCTATCCTGAGCGCATGACTGAACAGGATACGAGCACCGAAGAGCACCACCTGCGTCTGCGCCACCTGCGGCCATCGGACTATCCCGATATCAAGCACATTATGGACGCGGTCTACCCCGATCTCGGCGGCGCGTGGACGCGCAAGCAGTTCTCCGCGCAGATCAGCCGCTTTGCCGAGGGCCAGATCTGCATCGAGGATAATGGCCGGGTCGTGGCGGGTGCCATCTCCATGATCGTCGATTACGACCGCTACGGCGACCGCCACCAGTACGACGACATCATCGGCAATGGTTATCTGACCAACCACGACCCCAACGGCGATGTGCTCTATGGCGTCGATATCTTCGTCGACCCCGAGTATCGCGGGATCCGCCTCGGCCGGCGCCTCTATGATGCGCGCAAGGAGCTCTGCCGCAGCCTCAACCTGCGCGCCATCGTGGCCGGCGGGCGCATGCCCGGCTATCGCGAACACGCCGACACGATCAAGCCCGAGGAGTATATCGATCGCGTGCGGCGGCGCGAGCTCTACGATCCCATCCTTTCGTTCCAGTTCGCCAACGATTTCCACGTCCGCCGGGTGATCACCGCCTACCTGCCCGAGGACCGCGATTCGGGCGCGTTCGCGACGCTGCTGCAGTGGGACAACATCTTCTACGAAAACGAGCGCACCTCGCTGATTGGCGGTCGCAAGTCGACGGTCCGGGTGGGCACCGTGCAGTGGCAGATGCGCCGGGTGACCAACTTCGAGGACCTGATGTCGAACATCGAGTTCTTCGTTGACGCGATGGCCGGCTATAACTGCGATTTCATCCTGTTCCCGGAGCTGTTCAACGCGCCGCTGCTCGCGCAGTTCAACCAGGAGGATCCGGCCGAGGCGATGCGTGGGCTCGCCCAGTACACTACTGAGATGGCCGATGCCATGAGCCGCATGGCGGTGTCGTACAACATCAACATCATTGCCGGCTCGATGCCCGTGTACGAGGACAATGCGCTTTACAACGTGGCCTATTTGTGTCGCCGCGACGGCACCGCGGACACCCATTACAAGCTGCATGCCACCCCCGACGAGCGCTTCTACTGGGGCGTGCAGGGCGGCGATGCCCTCAAGGCCTTCGACACCGATGTCGGCCGTATCGGCATCCTGGTCTGCTATGACGTGGAGTTTCCCGAGGCCTGTCGGCTGCTGGCCGACCAGGGCATGGAGATCCTGTTCGTGCCGTTCTGGACCGACACCAAGAACGCCTACCTGCGGGTCCGTCGCTGCGCACAGGCCCGCGCCATCGAAAACGAGTGCTACGTGGCCATCACCGGCAGCGTCGGCAACCTGCCGCGGGTGGAGAACATCGAGATCCAGTACTCACAGGCCGCGGTGTTCTCGCCCTCGGACTTCGCCTTTCCGCACGACGGCATCGTCAGCGAGTCGACCCCCAACACCGAGATGACCCTGGTGGTGGATCTCGACATGGACAAGCTCACCCAGCTGCGGGCCGAGGGCTCGGTCCAGAACGCCCGGGACCGGCGCCTGGACCTCTACCGCGTGCAGTGGCTCGACGACTGATCAGAAGCTCTGCCGGGCAAGCCACGGCTGCATGCGCGCGAACGCCTCCTCGATATTCTCCATGGAGTTGGAAAAGCTGATGCGGATGGCGTTGCTGCAGGTATCGCCAAACGCATCCCCGGGGATCACGCACACCCCGGTCTCCTCGAGCATGCGCAGCGCCAGATCCGTGGCGTCGGTGCGCGGCGGCAACGAGGGGAAGATGTAGAACGCCCCCTGGGGGACATAGCCGGTGAGGTGCGGCGTCTCACTGACCAGCTCCACCACCCGGTCGCGGCGTCGCCGGTACTCGGCGTTCATGTCATCCACACAGGCCATGTCGCCCTTGAGCGCGGCCACTCCCGCCCACTGCGCCGGTGTACTCGCAACGGTGGTGGTAAACATGTGATAGCGGCGCAGCTTTTTGATCGCGCCCTGGCTCGAGATCATCCAGCCAATGCGCATGCCCGCCATGCTGAAGGTCTTCGAAAAGCTCGACACCGACATGACGTGATCGAGATCCGAGGCGCAGTTAATCACGCTGGGAAACTCCATCCCCTCATCGAGCAGGATGTGGTCATAGACCTCGTCGGCAAACACGTACACCCCGCGGTAGGCGGCCTCCTGGACGATGGCCTCGATGGTCTCGCGGGGATAGACCGCGCCGCTCGGGTTGCTCGGCGAGTTGAGCACAATGGCGAAGGTGCGCATGCCAATGGCATCGATCACCTCCTGGGGATCCACCTGATGGCCATGCTCGGGGCGGGTGGGGATGACCTTGACCTCGCCACCGTTCATGCGGATCAGCGGCGCGTAAAGCAGGAAGGTGGGATCAGTGACGATGAACTGCCGGCCCGGTGCGGCCGTCGCCGTCAGCGCCAGGTACATGGCCTCGGTGGCCCCGGTGGTCACCAGGAAATTGTCCTCGGTCAGTTCGCGGTTGTAGCGCTTGGAGTAGTAGCGCGCCAGCTCGCTCAGCAGCTCGGGCAGGCCGGCATCCATGGTGTAGCCCGTGTAGCCCTCGCGCAGGGCATCGATATGCGCCTCGACAATGGGCGACGGCGTGGGGAAATCGGGCTGGCCGATGGACAGATGGATCACATCCTCCATGCCCGCAGCCGTGTTGATCATCCGCCGGATGCCCGGCATTGGAATCGCCTGGAGAGACGGACTGAAAAGCGGCGCCTCGGCCTGGTCGCCCTGCTCCATCTCGACCGGATTCACCATGGCCCAATCCTCTTTTGCTGCGGTGTGGATAAGTGTTGCCCAACACGGCGAAGCTAGACCTCGGCAGGAAGTCGGTCAAGCCCCTCGCGACGGGCTTTGCGGGCGAGTTGACCCGGTCATGGCGGGTGGTTACCTTCAGCGCGTTATCCATGCTCAGCAAGGGGGGAAACCCATGGCCACTGCGCCACCGCGAATCGTCGTCCTGACCGCGCCGGGTGAAGGGCTTCCCCGGGGTATGGACGCCCTGCACGATCACGCCGAGCTGCGCGTGGCGGACGATGCCGCCAGCCTGCGCGACACCCTGCCCGGCGCTGCGGTGTTGTGCGTGACCGATTTTCGGACCGATGCGCTGGCCGAGGCCTGGCCGGCGGCGGATTCGCTCGAGTGGATCCACGCCACCAGCGCCGGTGTGGATGCGCTGATGATCCCCGCGGTTCGCGACAGCGATATCCCTGTGACCAATGCGCGGGGCATTTTCGATGGCTGTATCGCTGAATACGTGCTGGGCCAGGTCATTGCCTTTTGCAAGGACTTTGCCGGCAACTGGCGCCTGCAGCAGGCCCACGAGTGGCAGCACCGCGAGACCGAGCCGGTGGCCGGGCAGCGGCTGCTGGTGGTGGGCAGCGGCGCCATCGGCCGGCGGATTGCCCGCACCTGCGGGGCCATCGGCATGGAATGCGATGGCGTGGGCCGTCGCGCCCGGGGCGGCGATGACGACTTCGGCGCGATCTACGCCCAGGCCGACCTGCTCTCGCTGCTGCCCGACTACGACTTCGTCGTGATCGCCGCCCCGCTCACCGAGGCCACCCGCGGGCTGTTCGGGGCGGCCGAGTTCAAGGCCATGGCCGAGCATGCCCGACTGATCAATATCGGCCGCGGCCCGATCGTGCAGACCGATGCGCTGGTCGCCGCCCTCGAGGACGGGACCATCGACGGCGCCGCGCTGGATGTCTTCGAGCAGGAGCCCCTGCCCGCCGACCATCCGCTCTGGGATCTGCCCACGGTGCACCTGTCGGCGCACATGGCGGGCGATTTCATCGGCTGGAAGCGGGCGCTCTCCGAGCAGTTCATCGACAACTTCCGGCTCTGGCAGCGCGGCGACGCCCTCAACAACCCGGTGGACAAGGCCCAGGGCTTTGCCGCTTCGTCCTGACAACCACGCATCAACTCATAAGCGAGGCAGCTGATGATCGACTCCCCCCTCCTCCCGTCACTGGGCGGCTATATCAACGGCGAATGGCAGATGGCCGACACGGGCCGGACCCTGACCGTGACCAACCCCGTCGACAACGCCCCGCTGGCCGCCGTTGCCGCGATGGGCGCCGATGAGACCCGGCGCGCCACCGCCGCCGCCGAGGGGGCGCTGGAGCAGCCCGCCCCGCTGGAAACCCGGCGGCAGTGGCTGGACGCGATCGCCGACGCACTCACCCGGCACCGCGAGGAGGTCGGCCGCATCCTCTGCCTCGAGCACGGCAAACCGCTCGCCGAGGCCCAGGGCGAGGCGGACTACGCCGCGGGGTTTTTCCGCTATGCCGCGAATCACATCGATGCGCTGGCCTCGCACACCCTCGACGAGCAGCCGCGCGGCTGCGAATGGCATGTCCACTACCGCCCGGCCGGCGTCGTGGGCCTGATCACGCCCTGGAACTTTCCCATTGGCATGATCGCGAAAAAGCTCTCCTCGGCGATTGCCGCCGACTGCGCCAGCGTCATCAAGCCCTCGTCGAAGACGCCGCTGACCATGATTGCGCTGTTCACGCTGCTCGACCGCGATGTCGGCCTGCCGGCGGGCAAGGCCAACCTGGTGCTGGGCGGCGCCGGCCCGATTACCGACGCATTGTTCGACACCCCGTCGGTGCGGGTGATCAGCTTTACCGGCTCCACCGAGGTGGGCCGCCGGCTGATCGAGCAGTCAGCGCCGGGGGTCAAGCGACTGACCCTGGAGCTGGGCGGCAATGCGCCCTACATCGTTTTCGCCGACGCGGATCTCGACCACGCCGCCGATCAGCTCATCGGCAACAAATTCCGCGGCGGCGGGCAGACCTGCGTCTGCGCCAACCGGATCTTCGTCCAGCGCGAGGTCGCCGCGACGTTTGCCGATAAGCTTGCCGAGCGCGTTCAGGCGCTGAGCGTGGGCGATGGCATGGCCGCCGGGACCCGGCTCGGGCCGCTGATTGATGAAAACGCCGTCGCCAAGGTGGAGCGGCATGTCAGCGACGCCCTCGATCGCGGCGCCCGGCCGATTTTTCAGGGCGATGCCAGCGGCCTGCCCGGGACCTTCTATCCGCCGACGGTGTTGCTGGACGTGCCCAGCGACGCGGCCTGCTACCGCGAGGAAACCTTCGGGCCGCTGGTCCCGCTGATCAGCTTCGACGACGAGGCACAGGTGGTGGGCATGGCCAATGACACCGACTTTGGCCTCGCCGCCTATGTATTCACCGCCGATGAGGCCCGCGGCCATCAGGTCATCGCCCACTTGCGCTTTGGCCATGCTGCGCTGAACACCGGCAGTGGCCCCACGCCCGAGGCCCCCTTCGGCGGCATGAAACAGTCCGGCTTTGGCCGCGAGGGCGGGCTCGAGGGCCTGTTCGAGTTTACCGAGGTGCAGACAGTGCCGGTGGGCTAGGCCGGCGCCCGCGGCGCGAGCGTGTCAACGCCGGGGATCAGTGCGATGGCACCGGCTACGTAGCCGCCCAGCACCAGCGCCAGGCCGGTGAGGCTGATGCCGGCGTCGAGCAGGGCCCCGATCAGCACCGGGGCAATGGCGGTGCTGAGCACCATCGCCCCGTGGGCCATCGCGCGGATCCCGCCCAGATGGCGCAGGCCGTAGAGCGCCGGCCAGACCGTGCCCATCAGCGTACTCGCCGTGCCAATGCTCAACCCGGCCAACCCCAGGTAGAGCAGCGCGGCGCCGTCACCCGGCACAAACCCCAGCACCCCCAGCGCCAGCAACAACGGCAACAGATAAACGCGCAGCAGCCGCGCAAACCCCAGCCGGTCCACCAGCACGCCACTGACCGTAAGCGAGGCGACATGGGCGATGGCAAAGCCCACGAACGCCGTTGACAGCCAGCCAAGCCCCCAGCCCCGGGCCTCGGCAATGGGCACCTGGTGGAAGAACAGCGCGGTGATCAGAAACGGCGGAGCCAGGATGGCCGGCATGAGGCGGTAGAAGCGGCTGTCCTGCAGTACCTGCAGGCGGGTCCAGTCGACTGCCACCGGGGATTGCAAGGCATCATCATCCGCCGGTGCGGCGGCCTCGGCGGCGGGTGCGGCGGCATCGGCCGGCGGGCCCGGGCGCTGCGAGCGGCGCAGCAACGCCAGCGCCAGCGGCAGGGCCACCACCAGCAGGGCCAGCGCAAAGACCCACCAGGTCGCCCGCCAGCCAAGCGCTGCGAGAAGCGCGACCACCAGGGCCGGCAGCACCGCTTCACCCAGCGGCAGGCCCACGGTCACCAGACCAACCGCCGTGCCGCGTCCCTCGGTCAGCCGGCGTCCCACCGTGGTCTGGGCGACATGCACCATCAGCCCCTGACCGCACAGGCGCAGCAGCAAAAACCCCGGCAACAGCCAGACCGCCGATGGCGCACTGGCCAGCAGGATCGCGCCGGTGGCCGCTCCGGCGATGACCGCAGCGGTGAAAAGCGCCAGTGACAACCGATCCACACCGCGCCCCAGGGCGATGACCAGCACCCCGCTGGTCAGGGTGGCCGCGGAATAGAGCCCGCCGAACTGGGTGTTGCTCAGGGAAAAGGCGGCGCGCATCTCACCGCCGAACAACGAGATAAAGTAGGTCTGACCGTGGCCGGATAGGAAGGTCAGCAAAAACGCGAACGCCAGCAGATCGCGGTGCCGGGCCAGCGGACGGAGGGTCTCCAGCATTCAGCAGTCATCCAATGAAAAAAGCCCGGCAGACCGGGCTTTTAGTGGCAGGGCCAGCGCGGGGCCAGTGGCCCCGGCCGGCGCGGGAGTGGTATTCAGCCGGTGCTGCGCATGGCGGCCGGCTGCTCGCCGTCGCCGGTCTCTACCAGCGCCGCCTCGAACTGCTCCACCGCCCAGTCGATCTCCTCGGCGGAGACGATCAGCGGCGGGATCCAGCGCACCACGTTGCCGCCCCACGGGCCGCAGCGGATCATGAGCAGTCCGCGGCGCTCGCAGGCCTTGAGCATCTTCGCCCCGCGATCGCCATCCGGCTTACCGTGGGCATCCACCAGATGGGTGCCGATCATCAGCCCACGGCCGGTGATCGCCCCGATCTCGGGGTGGCGCGACTGCACCGCCTCAAGCCGCTCGCGCAGCTGGGCGCCGCGATCGGCGGCGTTCTCGACGAGTTTTTCGTCACGGATGACATCCAGCGTGGCCAGCCCCGCGGCACAGGCAACGGCGTTGCCACCGTAGGTGCCGCCCTGCGAGCCCGGCAGCGCCTTGCTCATGAGCTCGGCCGGTGCCGCCATGAACGACAGCTGAAAGCCGCTGGCCACTCCCTTGGCGGAGACCACGACATCGGGCTCGACGCCGAAGTGCTCGTAGCCCCACATGAGCCCGGTTCGGCCGTTGCCCGACTGCACCTCGTCCATGATCAACAGAATGCCGTGCTTGTTGCAGCGCTCCTGCAGGCCCTGCATGAACCGGGTGTTGCCCGGAATATAGCCGGCCTCGCCCTGGATGGGCTCGATGAGCATCGCGGCGGTCTCCATCGGCACGCTCTGCACCTGCAGGATGTAGTCGAGCTCGCGCAGCGCGAAGTCAGCCGCCTCGTCCTCGCTCATGTTGTACCAGTTGGTGTCCGGGAATGGCGCCGTGACGACCCCG